>Ga0075364_10000118_pt1 | contig 32819 bp, 26 predicted proteins | sample EndMetdeltDD1764_FD_71517 | JGI IMG/M metagenome (GOLD analysis project Ga0075364, IMG submission 71517) | Populus endosphere microbial communities from Tennessee, USA - Endosphere MetaG P. deltoides DD176-4 | ecosystem: Host-associated > Plants > Roots > Endosphere | place: USA: Tennessee... | reverse complement strand
CCAGGGAGTGCACCTCTCCCTTTCTCAAGCCATTGTTTTTTCTGGTCAATCAGCGACAACATGGAGTCGCGTGGTGGATTATCATGATCAAGAAATGCCCATGCCGCTTTGCTAATAGAGATAGCAGATAGTCCGGCTGGACCTGCCAAGGATTTTTGCGGGCCAATGACGGCGATGTCTATGCCCAGCCTGTCGACTTCCAATGCGTGGCCACCGACGGAAGCAACGGCATCCACGACGGTGACAATGCCGCGTTTTTTCGCAAGGGCAACGATCTCCTCCAATGGATTGAGAATGCCACTGGCCGATTCCGCGTGCACCACTGCAAGGATTTGGATGTCAGGTTCTGCATCAAGGGCGGCTTCGACAGCTTCGATTGTGATCGGTTTGGCTGGGGCAGCCTGCAAGTTGGTCACTTGCACGCCGCCGCGCGACAGCCAGCCGCCGAACCAGCTGCCATAGGGGCTAGTGACGATGTTGAGTGCGGTGAGATCTGGTCGTGCCAGACTGGTCGCAACGGCTTCAAGTGCCAGCACCGCTTCTGCCTGAATTAGGAGAACATCGTTTCGAGTGCCAAGTATCGCTGCCAGCTGGTCCGCCAATGGCGCATAGGCATCGGCCGGGAAAGGGGGTGTGTCGAGCAGGAAAGTCCAGTCACGGTTCGGCATTGTGGATGTCCTCATGCAATATATTAAGCCGCGGAACGGCCTCAATCAGTTGTTTGGCGGCGGCAGATTGCGGTGCGGCAATGACTTTGCCGGTAACACCGCTTTCAACGATATGCCCTTTTTCCATCACCGCAATGCGATGGCAGACAGCCCGAATAACGGCAAGATCGTGTGATACAAAGATGCAGGCGATGCCGGTATCACGCTGAATTTCAACAAGAAGTTCTAAAATTCTGCTGCGAACGGAGACATCAAGCGCAGAGACGGCTTCATCCATCACCAGTAAATCGGGGCGTAGTGACAGGGCCCGGGCGATCGCAACACGTTGGCGTTGCCCACCTGATAGAGCCATGATCGGGCGTACGGCGTAACTGGCTGGTAGACCCACACGTTCCAGCAATCGGTGAATTTCACGCTCACGTCCCGTGGCTGGCACAATATTGTGGATGCGCAACGGATCGCCAATCGCACTTGTGACCGTTGCGTGTGGATTGAAGGCCCCTACAGTGTCCTGAAACACCATCTGCATGTGCTTGCGCTGTTTTCGAAGCGCTGCCTGCGGCAGAGCCAGCCAGTCCTGTCCTTGAAAACGAATAGACCCGCTATCCGGTGGAACAAGCCGCATTAAGATACGGGCTAGTGTCGATTTTCCGCAACCTGAAGCGCCGGCAAGACCCAACGTTTCGCCTTTTTCGACGCTGAAGGTGATATTGGACAGTGCCGTCACCTGGCGTGGTCCGCCGTCATAGGTTTTTGACAGTCCTGTTACCTGCAGCAGTGGTTCGGTCATTGTCGGGGCTCCAGCACCAGCGGTGGCGTGGAAAGATCAATATGCGCGGAAATCAGTTCGCGCGTGTAGGGATCTTCGGGAGAGTTTATGACCTCACTCGCCCTGCCCTGCTCTACAAGCCGTCCGGATTGCAAAACAGCAATGCGGTCCGCCAGACTGCTGGCCAAAGCGATGTCGTGAGTGATGAAGATCAGCGTCATGCCTTCCTCTTGCACCAGACCATCGAGCAGTCGGGCAATTGCCGCCTGAGTGACGCTATCAAGCGCACTTGTGGCCTCGTCGGCTATCAATATGGATGGCTGTGCCGCAATGGCTGCTGCAATTGCTACACGTTGTTTCTGGCCACCTGAGAGCTGATGTGGATAGGCATTCACCAAGCGCTGAGGTTCCGGCAATTGAACCCGTTCCAGCAGGTCCACAGCCTGTCTCAACGCCTGTCGATAGGAGATATCGAGATGCTGATGTGCAGTTTCGGCGACTTGCTCGCCTATTTTCAGCACAGGATTGAGGCTACTTCCAGGATCTTGAAAAACATATGCCAGTTCACGACCGGCTTGTGGGCGGGCTTTTATGCGCTTTCCATGCAGGGCCCAATCAATTGAGCCGCTCGATTTAGCGCCCTGCGGTAAAAGTCCCGCGAGAGATCTGGCCAGTGTCGTTTTGCCAGAACCGCTTTCACCGATGATTGCCAGTCTCTCTCTTGCATAGATCTCAAGGTTAATATCTGTCAATGCCGGAGTTCGTTGTTTGGGGTAGGTTATGCCGAGATTTTGGATATGGCACAGTGGAAGCGTCATTGGTCCCCTCCCCTGTCGCTTTTCGACAAAGCCTGATTGATACCTTCGCCCAGAAGATAAACACCCAGCACCAGTGTCAGCAAACCAAGGCCCGGTATGATGGAGAGCGATGGTGCTGAGCGAAGCACATTACGTCCCTCGGCAATCATCGATCCCCAGGTGACGATGTTCGGGTCTCCCAGTCCCAGAAACGACAAAGCGGCTTCTGTCAGCACGGCTGCTGCGACGATGATGGCAGCCAGTGCCAGAACCGGTGGCAGGGCATTGGGCAATATCTGCCTGAAGGCGATTTCAAGCGGGTGCATGCCGATCGTGCGGGCAGAGGCGACGTAATCGCTTTCACGAATGGACAACACCTGTGCGCGCGTCAAACGGGCGGGATCAGCCCATGCGCCGAGTGCAATTGCGATGACCACAATTGGCATGGAGGTACCGATGGTACTGACGAAGGCAAGTGCCATGAGAAAGCTGGGCACGATTTGAAAGGCGTCAGTGACACGCATCAGTGCCTCATCAATCAGGCCACTGGCGAAACCGGCAAGGGTGCCAATGATCGTACCGAGGGTTATTGCGGCGATAGCTGCGGCCAGTCCGACGGCGAGTGACGCACGTGTGCCATGTACCAGCCCGGCCAGAACATCGCGGCCCAGCCTGTCGGTTCCGAGCGGAAAGCTCATGTCAGTGAACGGCGGAATGAGTGGCGCACCGGCAATCGACAGAGGATCGGCAGGAAAAAGATAGGGCGCAGCCAGCGCAATCGCGCTCAGTGCGAGCAGGATGATCACGCCGGCCAGTCCCGATGCGGAAGCCATGAGAAAACTGAGCTGTTTCATGTGCCGGTGGTCCCTGCCCCGACGCGCGGATCAAGCGTGGCATAGAGGATGTCGACAAGCAGGTTGACGACAATCACGAACACGGCGCTGACAAGAATGATGCCCATCAACAATGGCGTATCTCGTCCCGACACAGCTTCCTGCGCTAGACGTCCAAACCCCGGTATGGCAAATACGCTTTCAATCACTACGCTGCCCCCCAGCATCGCCGCTGACTGCAAACCAAGCACCGTGACGAGTGGTAACAGGGCATTGCGTGCGACATGGCGTAGAACGATCCTGCTGCGTGAAAGTCCCTTCGAGCGGGCAAACAGTACGAAGTCGAGTTTCCAGATGCCGGCCATGGAGGTGCGCATGACACGCAGGAAAAGTGCCAGATAGATCAGACCGAGACTGGTAACCGGCAAGACGAGATGTCTGGCGATGTCCAGTGCCCTCGCCCATCCCTGTTTGCCCGACGCGATGGTTTCAATACCGGATGTCGGAAACCAGCGAAGCTGAACCGCGAATATAATGGCAAGCACCAGGCCGAGCCAGAAACCCGGCATGGCGTAAAGTGCCAGTGAAGAGACCGACAGGAACCGATCACGCACACTTCCCGGTTTCGCCCCGGCAACAATGCCAAGCGCTGAGCCCAATGCGAAAGAAATGGCTGTGGCGCTTCCCATGAGTAGTAGCGTATTCGGCAGCCGTTCGAGTATGAGCGCAAGCACGGGGCGATCGAAGGACAGAGACCAGCCAAGGTCTAAACGCGCTATGGAGCCAACGTAGAGCCAAAGACGGGCAAGCATGGATTGGTCCAGGCCGTATTGCGCCCGCAGTGTCTGCACAAGGTTCGCATCGCCGCCACCAATCGAGGTTAGATAGGCATCAACGGCGTCTCCCGAGGCGTTTTCAAGCAAAACAAAAGTAAACAGCAAAACGATCAGCAGGACCGGAATGGCGCTGACGGCTCTTCGTTTCACTAATGTCATGGACCGGCGCATAGCTGATATCCCCGACTATCGATATTCTTGCGAGCGCAGCCAATCAGTATTCGGAAGCATTGACCAGCCTGTTGTGAAAATTTGTCATCCCGAACTTCGGCCGGTGGTAAAGCCACGGCGATAATTGCTGAACTCGAAAACGTCGATACTGCAAAGTGCAGCAGATTTTTATGGAGGCCGACTGTTGTTGAAGTTAGGGTTTGGGAGAGTTGTCACCCTGCCAAACCCTGTCAGGTGTCAGGAAACCAGTTCCGTATCTGCCCAGTTCGAAACCGCCCAGCGTGGGTTGCTTGCCACATTCTGCACGGTATCGCGGGCAACGGTGATGAAGCCCCACTCAGCAACATTGATGAGAGGCAGATCCTCGGTGACCTTTTTTTGGAACTCCTTGTAGAGTTCCGTACGGGTCTCTGTATTGACCGCCTCGGCAGCCTTGTCGATCAGCGCATCCAGATCCTTGTTTTCATAGCCACCCTGATTGGAGAAGCCGACACCAGCCGGTGTGCCTGATTTGACGAGAATGGTGGTGGAGATGGCCGGGTCTCCACGGAACACAGGTGGAGCAATCGCCAGATCAAATGCATGATCGGTGTAGACTGCCTTCTGATGTGCGGCGGAATCATTGTTGACCAGCTCGGCATCAATGCCGACTTCCGCCAAAGCCTGCCGCAGATAGGCACCAAACTGTTTGGTTTCATTAAAATAAGGTGCCGGCAGTAGCTTCAGCGAGAAGCGATTACCGCCCTCCCCGCGCTTGTAACCAGCCTCATCAAGAAGGGCGTTGGCCTTAGCAACATCGAAATCATAGGTCTCCACGTCGTCCGTGTAGAACTCAGGCGCATTCTTGGGTACAGGGCCGCTCGAGGCCGTTGCATAACCAAGGAAGATGGTGTCGACCACGAACTTCTTGTCGATAGCATGCGCAATCGCTTGGCGCACCTTAAGGTCGGCCAACTCCTTGCGGCGGTGATTGATTTCGACGACCAGCTGGTAGGTGAGCGCTTCGTAACCGTCGGCAATCACCTTTATGCCCGGCACCTTGGAGATGCGCGACAAGTCTGCCAGCGGAACCGCCGAGAAGGCCGCAAGGTGGATTTCTTCCGCCTCAAGCGCAGCACCCGCCCCTGCCCTGTCTGGCAGAATGCGGTAGATGATTTCCTGCAGCTTCGGTTGGCCGGCATTCCAGTATTTTTCATTGCGTGTCAGACGGTAATACTCACCTGGTTTATATTCCGCAAACACGAATGGGCCCGTACCAACCAGCTTGTTGTTGGCCGGATTGGTGGCAATGTCGGTGCCTTCATAGACATGTTTTGGCAGGACGCTGGTGACGACCGGAAGCGCGTTACGGATAAGCTGGAATGGTGTTGGCTTTGAGAACCGGAAGATTGCGGTATGGGCATCCGGTGTGTCGACGGTTTCGAGATGCGCGAAAACCAGACGGCCGAGGTTCTGCAATGTCTTCCAGACGGACAGCGCCGAGAAAGCAACGTCAGCCGAAGTGAAGGGTTTGCCATCGTGCCAAGTGACGCCCTCACGCAGTTTGAACGTGGCGCTCAGGCCATCTTCAGACCCCTGCCATTCCACGGCAAGACGCGGTGCAAGCCCATCCTTACCATCAAAGGAGGCTTCGGCCAGCGGCTCGATGACCTTGCTGGAAATAAAGAACACGCCGTTTGACGCGACGATCGCAGGATTGAGGTTTTTAGGTTCGGAGTCGGCGGCGACAATCAGACGTCCGGAGGCTGCTTCCTGCGCAAAGCCCCTGCCCGCAAGTGTGGTCGCAGCGGCCAGCAGAATGCTGCTTTTCAAGAGCAGACGTCGGGACAGTGAGGATGAGAAAGACATGATTTCACTCCGATAGATGAGATGCTTCGCGGGCCGCAATGCAGCATCTTATGCCTGCGGTGAGAGGAGTGTCCATCTTAAAGGGACGATAAGACAGCAATTGCATTTCAGCTTTTTTGAGATGCAGAGCAATTTAGATGCAATGTGTGGTTTTGGATGAAATGCTATTCTGCGAACCCTGTGACGCTATCAAACCGCATGAAAACACTTGCACGCTTTCCGCTCCTATTTCATGGTCTGTCGCCAGATAAGACGGCCCCTGCCCAATAACGATTTTGCAAGACGCTCAAGGACATTCCATGCCATCCGCCGATAACAAACCTGTATTCAACTCTCTTGTCGCTGAGTTGTCGCCACCACCTGTTCCCTTCGTTTTTGCCTGGGCACGGGCTTACGATGGCGCACGCGGACCGATGATCGACCTGTCTCAGGCCGTACCGGGTTATGCGCCGCATGACGATATTCTGCGTTGGCTGGGTGAGGCGGCATCCTCAAAACAATATTGCGGATACGGTCCGATTGAGGGTGAGACCGAGTTGCGGGATGTCTATGCGCAGCACGTGTCAGAGCTTTATGGTGCGAGTGTTGGCATCGACAATATCCACATCACGTCGGGCTGCAATCAGGCCTTCATGTGTGCGGCAATGGCTGTGGCCAAGGCTGGTGACAGTGTAGCACTCACGGATCCGTTTTATTTCAATCAGGATACGACGCTTGCCATGCTCGGCATCAACCGGGTGCTTGTATCCTGCGATCCCAATAATGCGTTTTTGCCAGATGTCGCTGACGTCAAAAGAGTGCTGGAAACCGGTGTGAAGGCTCTCGCTTTGGTGACGCCAAACAATCCGACCGGTTCGGTTTATCCGCCTGAATTGTTGCTGGAGATTTTCCACGCCTGCCGCGAAAAAGGCGTCTGGCTCATCCTCGACGAGACCTACCGTGACTTCCTTCCCGGCCAGACGCCGCGTCCACACACATTGATGAATGTCGAGGGATGGCAGGATAATCTCATCATGCTGTACAGCTTCTCGAAGTCCTTCTGCGTGCCCGGGCATCGACTTGGCGCGATAACAGCGGGCCCACAGGCTGTGACCGAGATCGCCAAGATCATGGACAATCTGCAGATCTGTGCAGCGCGTGCACCGCAGGCCGCCGTTGCAAAGGCTATTCCCGCTTTGGCCGATTGGCGCGATGACAATCGGCTCGAGATTGAAAGACGGGCCGATGCACTGCGTCAGGTCATGCCGAAGATCAGTGGTTGGGACCTGGTTTCTGTTGGTGCTTACTTTGCGTTCATCCGCCATCCGTTCCGTGGCGTTTCGTCTGCAGCAGTCTCGGAGCAGCTGGCGAAAAGGGCAGGGGTGGTGTGTTTGCCGGGCGTCTATTTTGGTGAGGGCCAAGAGGACTATTTGCGCTTCGCTTTCGCCAATGCCGATGTTGAAACCATTGCCAAGCTGGAGAGCCGTCTCTCTGGATTTACGCTAGCATAAGCTGCTGAAGACCAAGACATCCCGCGAGTTGACAGCTGTCAACTCAGTCAACAAAACCGCAGAATCCCAGATTTTGCGGTTGTTATTTTGTCCTTATGAAATGGGATAGTTTGTGCCCTTATGCCACATTTAGACCACGTAAGTGGTGGTTGGCGGGCCGTCGATAAAGTTAAATGACTGAAATGCTTTCATATTATTCGGTTGACAGCTGTCAACCAGTGCTGAGTTTCGTGCCAAATTTCAGATGTTTTGGGTCGCGGAGTGCTTGACGGGAATCACTGAATCCGTCATCCTGTTACGGAAATTCGCAAAAATTTGAGTATTTGTCGTAACTGGACCAGATTTCTGTAAATCTCGGTATGGTTCGTCAGCTTGAGATAGTTGTCCTGGTCCTCCTTCTGGCGCTCAAGGAATGATTTCACCGCTGTCGAACCCACAGTCCTCATACTCGCCAGTCAGGAGATAGAACCCATGGTGTCTGTAGTGCAGGCGACCGATGAAAAGCCACAGGGCACGCCGAGCATCGTGGCAGATGCCGCGATTGCGGCGGACGCGCGTGCGCTGTCCGAGCAATTGAAGGCGATGCGTGAACGCCTGTATCCACCGATGGCACAGAAGACACTGCGCCAGTTTTCCTCAGGTGAGGCTGCAAAGCTCATCGGTGTTTCGGATGGCTACTTGCGCCAATTGTCGCTGGCGGGCGAGGGGCCACAACCGGAAACCGGGACCGGCGGCCGACGTTTCTATACGTTGAACGACATCAATGCACTGCGCCATCACCTCGCTGAACAGGCTTTGGCGAAAGGCAACACTGCGAAGGCACGCAGTTATCTGCCGCAGCGTGATCTGTCGCGCGGCGAACACATGCAGGTCATCTCGGTGACCAACTTCAAGGGCGGCTCTGGCAAGACCACTTCAGCTGTTCATCTGGCGCAATATCTGGCGCTGACCGGTCACCGGGTTCTCGCCATCGACCTCGATCCGCAGGCATCATTGTCGGCGATGTTCGGTTATCAGCCGGAGCTGGATCTGACCGGCAATGATACGCTGTACGGCGCTATTCGTTATGACGATCAGGCCCGCCCACTCTCGCAGATCATCCGCGGCACATATTTCCCGGGGCTTGATCTGGTCCCTGGAAATATCGAACTGCAGGAATTCGAGCACGAGACGCCACAGGCGCTGACACGCCGCCACAGCGGCATAGACAGCGGGCCGCTGTTCTTTGCCCGTATACAGGCCGCTCTGGCCAGCGTGGAGCTGAATTACGACGTGGTGGTCATCGATTGCCCGCCGCAGCTCGGATATCTCACCCTGTCAGCGCTGTGCGCCTCCACATCCGTTATCGTTACCGTACATCCGCAGATGCTGGATGTGGCATCGATGAACCAGTTTCTGTTCATGACCTCGGATTTGCTGGGCGTGGTGCGTGAGGCTGGCGGGGAGTTAAACTTCGACTTCCTCCGCTATCTCGTTACCCGTTTTGAACCGAACGATGGACCGCAAACACAGATTGTCGGCTTCATGCGTTCGCTGTTTGGGGATCGGGTTCTGACCGCGCCGATGCTGAAATCCACAGCTGTTTCCGATGCAGGCCTGACCAAGCAGACACTGTATGAAGTGGGCCGCGAAAACTTTACCCGCACCACCTACGACCGCGCGCAGGAAGCGATGAATGCGGTCAATGCGGAAATTGAGAAACTCGTTCACGACGCATGGGGCCGATAGGAGGCTGACGAAGATGGTTGGAAACTCCCGTAAAACCGAACTCAAGGCTTTGTTTGGCGGCTCTCTGCCTGTTACGACAACACCGGCTGTTGCGCCGGAAGTCAAACCTGCCAGCCCCGCACCAGTGGCTCCGGTCAGCAATACAGAGACAAATGCACCGGCGCGCAGCGCCTCTGGTGCAGTTCGTGCCATGGGCCTGTCGCTTGGTTCAATGACCCGTGAAGCCGAAGAGGCGAGGGCGCTGCGCCAGGCCATGAGCGACGGCGAGCACGTTCTGGCCGTTGATCCAGCGCAGATCGATGCCTCATTCGTCGAGGACCGTCTGAGTGTGGCGGGTGTAGATGATGAAGACTTTGCGGTGCTGCTGGAAAGTATCCGCGAAAGTGGCCAGCAGGTGCCGGTTCTCCTGCGTCCGCATCCGGAAAAACAAGGTCGTTACCAGACGGCCTATGGTCACCGTCGTATTCGTGCGGCGCTTAAACTGGGGCAGCCGGTCAAGGCAATCATTCGCTCTTTGAGCGATGATGAGCTGGTTTTGGCGCAGGGTAAGGAAAATGCCGAACGCCGTAATCTTTCCTTCATCGAGAGAGCAATTTTTGCCAGAAACCTCGCGGAGCGCGGGTTTGATCGTAAGGTGATCGGTGACGCGCTTTCGGTTCAGAAAAGCGAGCTCTCCCGCCTCATGCAGGTGGTGGAAAAAGTGCCAGCCCGGTTCATCACTATTATCGGGGCTGCTCCGAAGGCCGGCCGTGATCGTTGGATGAAGTTGGGTGAGATGCTGCAGAGTGATACCGCTCAGGGCAACGCCATGGACGAGATCGGCACAGATCGTTTCGGCACATCGCAAAGCGACCAGCGGTTTGAATTGCTGTTCAAACGACTTTCGGCCCGCCCGCCTGCCAAACAGAAAACCCAGCGTCCACGTGAACTCCGCGACGGTAAGGGGAAGGTGTTTGCGACACTGCGCGTCGATGGCAAAGCGCCGCGGATCGACTTTGTCGGAAAAATTGATCCGGAATTTATCGAGAAGGTCGTCGATCTGCTGTCGCGGGAATACACGGCGCATACTGCTAAGCGCTGATCGGAACAGGCCAGAGCACATCTGCGTGTGTTCAATATGTTGCGCTCTGGCTTTTACACCGATGACACTGGATTCTCGCAGGCTGGAACTGGGATTGAACCAGCCATTTCGGATGGATTTGGACGTTGAGCTTCGCAATCGAAGCAAAAGCCGCTATTTTTGCCGATTAAGAACCTGACGACGGGGCGTGCGGTTTTGGGTGTAGATCAGCATCAAACTCCACATAGCTCTCCGTGCCACAGCTATGCTTGTTGGACAGAATCTGTCCCTGCTTTCACACTCAACGTCCAAAACCGATTGCGTTGTGTTACGCAACGACTGAGAAAGTTACGCCCTCGGCGGCTAGGCAATTGCTGTAGTGTTCGATCGACGCGACTTGATCGATATGCCATACGCCGGGCGCGATGGGTGTGTCAGTAAGTAACTGCACGGTGTTTGCAGCGACCAACGCAGTGATCGCCGCTTCCTCTCTTCCTTCCAGTGACATGGTGGCCGTGGCCTCGCGGCCACTACGTGAGCCCGTCACCACCACTGAAAGAGCCGTGCGATCAGAACCGAGCCTGATGTGCATCATGCTCTTGCTGACCAGGCGGCGGAGAAACGCGATCTTTGTCATGACTGGCAGCAGGTGGAATAAAATCCGACTTAGAGTCGCGCTATCAAAGGTCAGCAATGTTCTAACCTTGCCGATACCGCGTGTGCGGCGAAGCACGTGTTGATCTGCGAAGTTGAATTCCATTGCCGGGTGCGGGCGGTCATTTTTACCGAAATGCAGTTTTTCAATGGGTGCGCGTTTGAAATTCTGAAGTGTCCAGTCGATGGCAGCTGGTCCGTGCGTGTCACCAAGGCCGAGCAAGATACCGATACGCGCATCCGTCGCGTCATCCAGTTTCTCGGCACAGGCCTTGACCAGCAGATTGGTGAGGCCCGGCGCGAGACCGACGGACAGAAGCGCCGTTCCGCCTGATGCCCTGGCGAGTTGGGCTAGCTGCTCGACGTCTCTGAAAAACGTATCGTCGGCAGTAATGTCGATATAGCGCAAGCCCTTCGTCAGAACATGTTCGATGAAGCCGGTGTCGGTTTGGTCAATGCAGACAACAACCGTCTTAATTGCGGCAAGTGCTTTGCTCCAGGTTTGTGGATCGCGCACATCAAGCTGTGTTGCTTTGCATCCCAAACGCGTGGCCATGGCATTGGCTTTGTTTTCATCACGGCCGGCGATGCAGACCTCATAGTGACCGGCTTTCTTTAGACGGCGAGCGATCTGGCTGCCGACATGGCCATATCCGCCGACGATCATGACGCCCGGTCGGATTGTTGTGTTATCACCCATTAGTGTCGCGCCTTTGCATGTCAGGCCGAAAAATTTATGTTCCGGCGAATCGATTGGTCCGATGGCAGATAAAGCAGATGGCAACTGAACTATCCAAATGGGAAGAACAGGGACTGCGAGGTGAGGCAGTGGGCACGAAACAGGCACCCCGCCATGTGTCGCAATGCCCGGTTGAGGATTGGCTGACGTTTCTCGGACACCGCTGGAGTGCGTTGATCCTCTGGCGTCTCTCCGATCGTGAATTCGGTTTTTCAGAACTCATGGAGACGCTGCCGAAGATTAGCCCGAAAGTCCTGACGGAGCGGCTCGAAGGTTTTGTCGAAAGGGGATTGGTAACCCGGTCCTCCACATCGACCTTTCCCCGCCGGACAACTTATACCCTGACCGATGCAGGACGGGAGATTACGCAGATGCTATCGCGGCTTTACGAGTGGGCGCGCTGAGAAGCCTTTCACGGGCCGTATTTTTCTAGATCGAAAAACTGTTGTTTGGGAACACACATGAAGGGCAAATATTGATGCGGCTTTTGGCATCGGCGGAGCGCTTGCTTTGGTTCTTGCATAAGAGGGATGGGACTCAATGACGACGAGTTGGCCCGTCTCGTTTCGCAATCTCCTGGAGCGATGCAGACAGACACACTGACATCACAATATCCCGTAACTAACGGACGACCTTGAGAAGACGGTCGAGCCGCTCCGCGAGCCTGACCTCCTGATGTTCAAGCCTTCCGTGCGTCTCACAAACTGCCATAACTAAATAACTGGAAATATTGGGATTTAATCTCTTTCCATGATTGTTTGTATGAATAAAGTAATACTTAATTTAAACTTTTCGCAAAATGTACAATTTGCAGGTTCCCGCTTTCAAGGCTGGAGCCGGTAGAACAATCGGATCACGCTCTTGCCCTGCATGATGCAGTTGCCAACAGCATTGCCGCTTGTCGCCCGATGAGTGGGCCCACCTACCTGCAATGTCTTATCATGTGCTCACAAACTGCCCCCGTAGGGCCGGTTTCGAGGCCGTCTGGCTTGAGGTCTATATGTCGTTTTTGAAAAATGCCAAGATACAAACAAAAGTCGTTTTTGTAATTGCTTTGATGAGTATCGTTTCGTTGTCTGGCCTGGGTTATGTCAGCCTGCAATATAAACACACTGATAATAATTATAGTGAGTTCATCGCCAATAACGGTGTTGCAGCGGTCTTGAACGCCAGAACCAGTGGTAACCTCAATGCCTTGGGCATGCAGGTTCTCCGTGCCACTCTCAATGAAGCTGGCAGCAGCGATTTTGAAAACGCCGTCAAGACGTTCCGTGCTGACAGCAAGCAGCTTGAAGAACGCCAGAACACGATCGTAAAGCTTATTCCATCGCGCGCCGATGCGGCGCGTGACATTCTTAACGGCGTTGCAGAGGTTCAGGCTGTCGGAGAACGCACTATTGCACTGATGCAGGCAGGACAAACTGCAGATGCTCAGAAGATGGCGCTGGAGCTCCTCAAGAAGCTGGGCGAAGTTTCGCCAAAAATCAGTGCCGGTAACGAGCAACTCATAGAGAGAATGGTCAAGGGTAGCGACGAGCTTACTGCAAATACCAACAGCACGATTTTCAAGAGCATTACTGGCATTGTCATCCTGTCCTGTCTGCTGATTGCGCTTGGCCTTTACGTCTCGTCGCGTGGCATCACGATGCCGATTGCCCGTCTTCGCGAACGGATGGCTTCGCTGGCAAATGGCGACACGGCCGCAGGCGTTGACGGCATGGACCGCAAGGATGAAGTTGGCCAGATGGCCGCTGCCGTACAGGTCTTCCGTGAAGGTGCCATTGAGCGCATTCGCCTTGAGAAAGAAACGGAAGCCAATCGTTCCCTGTCTGAAAAAGAGCGAATTGAACGCGCCAAGCAGAAAGAACAGGAAGAGCGAGACGTGCAGTTTGCAGTCGATAATCTGGCCACAGCTCTTTCTAAGATCGCGCATGGCGATGTCACCTACAGGATTGCACAGCCTTTCGTTGGTAATCTTGACGGTATTCGTGGCGACTTCAACAAAGCTGCAGAACAGCTGCAGACGACGCTCAACCAGGTTGCCCAGAATGCGCGCGGTATCGATGCTGGCGCAAATGAAATCAAGTCCGCTGCTGATGACCTGGCCAGAAGAACAGAACAGCAGGCGGCTGCTGTTGAGCAGAGCGCTGCAGCACTAGAAGAAATCACGACGACGGTTCAGGACTCGACAAAACGTGCGCAGGAAGCAGGCCAGCTCGTCAGCCGCACAAAGGTCGGCGCCGAGAAGTCTGGCGAGGTTGTTCAGAAGGCCGTCGCGGCTATGGAACAGATCGCAAAATCTGCAGGTGAGATTTCCAACATCATCGGCGTCATCGACGAAATCGCCTTCCAGACCAATCTGTTGGCGCTGAACGCCGGTGTAGAAGCCGCGCGTGCCGGTGAAGCCGGTAAGGGTTTTGCGGTTGTTGCGCAGGAAGTGCGTGAACTTGCGCAGCGTTCTGCAGGTGCTGCAAAGGAAATCAAGAACCTCATCACAACCTCAAACAGCCAAGTACAGCAGGGCGTGCAACTGGTCGGCGAGACCGGCAATGCATTGTCGGTGATTGTTGCAGAAGTGCAGGAGATCAACCGCCACGTTGCTGCGATTGCAGAATCCTCGCAGGAACAGTCATCCGGTTTGCAGCAGATCAACACCGCTATTAACCAGATGGATCAGGACACGCAGAAAAACGCTGCGATGGTCGAAGAAAGCACCGCTGCAAGCCACGGACTTGCACGCGAGGCGCTGTCGCTCAACCAGCTGCTGTCCAGGTTCACGCTGTCTGACAATGGATATAGCTCTGCTTCTCCCAACGTTCGCCCGGCATCCCCGGTTGATCGGCCGGCTGCCTCTCCGGCGCGTGCGCTCGGTGGCAAAGTTCGGGCTGCATTTGCAGGCAATGCCGCGCTGAAGCCTTCTGCTGATAGCTGGGAAGAGTTTTGATAATTGTGCAACCCTAGCGGTTGACGAATCTTGATGACAACTCCACCCCATCCGGCGTGTCCGGGTGGGGTGGTTTTGTTTTAAGCCTGTGCGGTTTCATTTGCACGCGACCCATATCGGACCTTATGAGTTCGATATAACCGTCAGTTTGCCGTGCATAGGAAAGAATATTCTCGGCTTTGTCGGGTTTTGTGGTTTCGAAAAGACGAAAATGTCGATCATCGCCGTTATCCCGATAGATTTTTTCGACGTTTATGTTGCAGCGCAGCAAAAGGTAAGATTTTCTTATTGTTCTTCTCCTAGCATTTTGGCTTGGAACATAGCGACCAAATCTGGTCACCAGCGCGCATGATGTGCGCCGCCTTTTCAGGCGGTTTCCTTTTTTCTTCCTCACATGCCTGACGCCAAACGCTTAGTCCCTCTGCCCCGCACCGAGGTTTTTTCCGATGCTCCAAAATTTAAAAATCAAAACCAAATTTCTTATGGCGATCGCCATTCTCAGCCTCATTTCACTTGCTGGTCTGATGCACCTGACTTTGAAGTTTTCCGAGGCCAACACGGCCTATTTCGGCTTTCTCCAGCATGAAAGCCTTGGTGCAAACTACGGTCCCCGTGGCGCAGCAGGAACCTGGACCGCGACGACTTGGCTCACGCGTGCGCTGGCTCAAAATCCAGCATCGCCCGCCTTCAAGGACTTTTCCGAGCGTTTTACTAAGGAACTTGCTGGCGCGCGTGGGCGCCTTGCGCAGGTGGCAGACCTCGTGCCGTCTCGTAGAGAGGCGATGAACGAAATCCTCGTTCTGGTCGACAATTTGAAATCGATTGGTGATCAGGTGCTGAAAGCCCATGCGGAGGGGAACTCTGCAGAGGTTGAAAAACTTTCCGCGATGCTCGACAAAGCCGTGATTGACCTGTCACCGAAATTCGGTGCCAACAATGTCGTTATGGCCGAAGCTTTGACCAAAGGTGGCGAAGAACTATCGAATTCAGTGTCACAAACAATCCTTTACACGACTTGCGCCTTGTTGGCCGGCATCGCAATCGCGATTGCAACCAGCCTCGCCATTGCTCAAAAAGGTATCACCGCGCCGATGGCACGGTTGCGTGAACGCATGGCGTCTTTGGCCGCCGGTGATGTTCGTTCAGACATCGACGGCCTCGTACGAAAGGATGAAATCGGCCAAATGGCCGAAGCCGTTGCAGTCTTTCGTGATAATGCCCTTGAACGGGCCCGCCTTGAACTGCAAGCCGATGAAAACCGCAGTCTGTCGGAGAAGGAGCGCGTTGAACGGGAAGAACAGCGTGCCCGCGAAGCATCCGAGGTCAAGTTTGCCGTTGAAAACCTTGCTAAAGGCCTCAGCAATCTCGCCGACGGCAATGTCGTCTATCGCATCGAACAGCCTTTCACATCTGTGCTGGATGGAGTTCGCGGCGACTTCAATGCGTCAGCAAGCAAGTTGCAGCTGGCGCTGGAACAGGTTGCTGAGAATGCCAGCAGCATTGAGGCCGGTTCGTCTGAAATCAGATCTGCCGCCGACGATCTTGCCAAACGGACTGAACAGCAGGCCGCTTCCGTCGAAGAAACAGCTGCAGCCCTTGAACAGATCACAACGACCGTCAAAGATGCGGCCAGCCGTGCCCATGAAGCCGGGTTGCTGGTCAGCCGGACACGGGCCGGTGCTGAAAAGTCAGGCACCGTTGTACAAAATGCCGTTGCCGCCATGGAGCAGATCGAAAAGTCTTCGGGCGAGATCAGCAATATCATCGGCGTCATCGATGACATTGCTTTCCAGACCAACCTGTTGGCACTGAACGCAGGTGTTGAAGCAGCACGCGCTGGCGAAGCCGGCAAGGGCTTTGCTGTTGTTGCACAGGAAGTGCGCGAATTGGCGCAGCGTTCCGCAAACGCGGCCAAGGAAATCAAGGCTTTGATCAACAACTCAAACCAGCAGGTACAGAACGGGGTTGAACTTGTCGGCGCAACCGGTACAGCCTTGAAAACGATTGTCGCTGAGGTGCAGGAGATCAACCGCCACGTCAACGCAATCGTTGAATCGGCACAGGAACAGTCCTCCGGATTGCAGCAGATCAACACTGCGGTAAACCAGATGGATCAGGACACCCAGAAGAATGCGGCGATGGTAGAGGAATCCACCGCAGCCAGCCACGGCCTTGCCCGTGATGCTGCATCGCTGAATGCGCTTCTGGCGCAGTTCAAACTGTCTGGCCGTTCTCAATATGCTGCTGTTCGTCCAGCACAAGCGCGCGACGTTCCAGCGGCATCACCAGCACGTAATCTTGCACGCAAGGTGGCGTCAGCCTTCTCCGGCAATGCGGCACTCAGCACGGCGTCCGATAGCTGGGAAGAGTTTTGATCTTCCCATGAGATAGGTAATGCTTTGAAAGAACTGCATCCCCGTCACTGCGTGTTACGAAATGATGGGGATGCACAGCTGCGACATTCGCTTTTCCAGCATCGTGTGCGGAGGCCGGTACCACATGCAATTCGATGACGAAAATTTTATTCATCATTCCAAAAAAATGCCACCAATCATGAAGCATCAGCTGTGGCTGAACGAACCGCGATTCATGCAGTAAAATCAAATAGAAAATATGTGTAGAATACTCATGTTTTTTTAGCGGGGGGCTAAACGCGAATGTTTCAGCGTCGTCTCGCATGGTTGCAATCCCATTTGACCTTGACTAAGCCCTGTGGCGCGGGTGCTGCAAACGCATAAGCCGTCCAGCGTCTCAGGCGAAATTGACATGTGCAGTAGTGTTTGGCTTTACAGATTTGAAGGGCGCGGGAGGCTGATTTGTCCGCAGCCCTGAATGCAATTTTCCAGTCTCGCCGACGCTCCCTGATCTGGGCGGTCATGAAGATCGTTGGTGATCCACAGATCGCTGAGGATGTCGCGCAGGAAGCCTATCTGCGTGCCCGGCGGGCGATAGAAAACGGCTCAATAGACCATATTGAAGCATTTCTTCACCAGACCGCGCGCAACTTGGCTCTTGATCACCAGCGCCATCGCAAAATGCGCTCGACCTATGAAGCCGATGGTGTGAGCGACGATTTTCTGCAGACCATTCCTGACAATGTGCCGTCGATTGAGGCGGCAATATTGGATAGGGAGCGTTTTCATGCGCTGCAAAAGGCGCTGAGTGGATTGCCTGAGCGAACGCAGACCGTGATGAGACTGAGCAGGATCGAAGAGTGGTCCAACCGAAAGATCGCCGAACATCTCGATATTTCAGAGCGAACCGTTTTCAATGACCTCAAGCTTGCCATGGCCCATTGCCGCGAAACGCTTGCCCGCTTTGACAGTCGATAACTCCCCGGTTTTGAAAACGGGATAACTTTCTTTGCTGAATTTCAGCGCGTCGAGCGTCTCATATATAAAAGGCGCGAAAACAGCATCAATTGGACGGCTTGAGTGGCACCACAGGACGACGATCAGGATATGAACCAGAGCGGCTTCGAACACGATAATCCCATCGTGGATGACGCCTTGGAGTGGTTTGCCCGCCTGCGCAACACAACACCTGTTCCGGCGACCCAAGCTGCCTTTGAACGTTGGATTGCGACGAGCCCGCTTCACGCGCAGCATTATCGCGAACTTGAAGAGATGTGGGGAGCGCCCGCATTCAAAAAGGCAGTACAGAGCCTTCCGGCAACACCCGTGCCGCAGCTGGAGGTCAAAACAAAAAACCTTGGCTGGACGCGCCGTTTTGCTGCCATGGCGGCCGCCGCTGTGATGGCCATCGGTATATGGCAATATCCGGTGATGATGTTGCGGTGGGAGGCTGATTACCTCACCACCGTTGGCGACAGGTCTAGCGTGACGCTGCCGGATGGATCGGTGATGACGCTGGATACCGCGTCTGCGGTTGCCGTCGATTTTGCTGATGGAAAGCGCAATATCAAGCTGTTGCAGGGAGAGGCGTTTTTTGACGTTAAGCCAGATCCGGCCCATCCATTTCGCGTAGTGGCAAGTTACAGTGAAGTCGAAGTGAGGGGCACGGCGTTTTCGGTGCGTCGCGACGATGAGGCCGACCGTGTGGTACTGGAACACGGGCTTGTCGAGGTTCGCCGTGTCGGCAATCAGCCAGAGAAAGCCAATCTTCGCCCCGGCGAGATGATTTTTGCCAGTGGAGCATCGCTTTCGGCCATCTCTCCGGCCGATCTATCAACTGCGCTTGCATGGCGCGATGGCCGCCTTATTTTTGAAGACCAACCCTTCTCCCGCGTGCTCAGTGAATTGCAGCGTTACTACAGAGGTACGGTCGTTATGGTCGATAAACGTCACGACCAGTTGGCTGTGACCGGTAACTATCGTCTCGACAATGTTGAGGCTGCAATCCAGACACTCGCGGATGCAGCAGGTGTCTCCATGACGCGTCTGCCGGGCGGGATCATAATCCTTCGTTAAATTCTCAACTATTTTTTCCGACTCGCCACACCTCGTTCGTCAAAGAATACGAAGGCCCATGCCAACATGATGTGAGCAGGGCCCTTTGGAATTGATGAGAAGGGTTTGGGAATGGGGCATAAGAATTTTGAAGGCGGCGTTGCAAAGACCGCTGGCAGACAGCAAAGCCGTTTGCGCGTGGTGTCGCTGCTGATGGCATCCACTGTTCTGGGATTTGTTTTTACCGGCACGACCACGTTTGCACAGGCTCAACAGAATGCCGCGCTGGTTGCCGATCATGCCGTCAAGTTCTCCATTCCTGCACAGCCTCTGTCATCCGCCATCAATGCCTTTATCCGCCAGACCGGCTGGCAGATCAGCTACTCTTCCGCGCTGGTCAACGGCAAAACCTCGACTGCTGTTGCTGGCAGCTACACGCCATCGCAGGCTTTGCAGCAGCTTGTTGCCGGTACCGGCGTCAGCATCCGTTTGAGTGGAGCAAATTCTGCAGCGTTGATTGTCGGCGACAGTGCTGCGACTGGTCCCGTCGATGCGAGTGGTTCAATACTGCTTGATCCGATCACGATCGTCGGCAAGACAGGGCGCATAGCAACGCTTGGCGTATTGGCCGACGAGGATGCCAATTATCGCAACGCCGGCAGCAGCGCGTTTCTAAGTGAACAGAAGGTTCAGCGGTTTCGCGGATCGTCGGTTGGCGATTTTATCAAGGGAACGCCGGGTGTTCTGACCGGGGATAACCGCAACAGCGGTGCTGTCGACGTGAACGTTCGCGGTATGCAGGGGTTTGGCCGTGTTCCCGTGGTTGTTGATGGCACCACGCAGCAGAACACGGTTTACCGCGGTTATTCTGGCGTCGCCTCACGCAACTATGTTGATCCCGACATGATTGGTGGCGTTGTTATCGAAAAAGGTCCCTCTGCCAGCGTCTATGGTGTTGGCGCAACCGGCGGCCTTGTACGCATGGAAACCATCAATGCAGACGATATTATCAAGGGTGATAAAAACTGGGGTATTCGGGTGCGTGGTGGCTTGATGAGCAATACGACCACACCGCCAGCCGTCGGCACGCCGGGTGGTTATCCGCCCTTGGCAAAGTCCCGCTTCATTACCGGTTGCAACTACACCCCCTGCGCCGTCGATACTATTCCTGATGACTTGCTCTCGGGCAGCCCCTACGGTTTGGACCGCCCTGCTTTTCTTACCCCGACCACCGGCAATGGTAGTGTCGCAATTGCCGGACGCAATGACATGTTCGAGGTCGTCGGCGCCTATGCAAGACGCAAGAATGGCAACTATTTCGCCGGAACGCGGGGCAGGACACCCGTCCTGAAAAAATCCTATGACACGATTATTCGTCCGGGACGAAGTGGCACTCCGGACCGGATTACAGACTATACGGTTTTCTCTCTAAATGGCCTGAACCGCTATAGAGGCGGTGAGGAGGTTCTCAATACCTCTCAGGATAACACGTCCTATATGCTGAAGTCGAAACTGGAATTGGACGGCGGCCACACCTTTGATATGAGCTACATGCGGTATCACAGCATGTTTGGTGAAATGATGCCGTCGGTGATCATCCGTTTTGATGGCGCAACGCAGGCACCTCTCAGTGAGGTTTCCGTCAACACATACCGCGCAGGGTACAAATGGAACCCGGAAGAAAACGATCTGATCGATCTCAAAGCCAACCTCTGGATGACAGACACCGACACCAAGATTGTTACGCCTTATGCCTTCAGCTTTCCTTTCGGCGGAACATTGGAGTTGCCGCAAGCCTATTGGGATATCGCCAAACGCTACGGTTTTGACGTCGTCAACGCATCTGAGATCGACACGGACTGGGGCGAAGTCGGTGTGTCAGTTGGCGGATCCTTTGTGTATGAGACCATTGAACCGCCATCCGGTCATGTGAATATTGATTCCAATGGATTGCTCGCCTCGCGTGACGGATGGCGCAAGGAAGCCAGTGCATTTACTGCCGTCGATTGGAAACCCACCGATTGGCTGAAGTTCGATGGTGCGATCCGTTACACGTGGACGCAGTCTTATGACAACAACACCAATTATGGTTCCACCCTGCATAACGAAGAGAAAAACAGCGGCTGGGCGCCGATGATCGGCGCAACGCTCGAGCCGTGGGACGGCATTCAGCTTTACACGAAATATTCCGAAGCAATTCGTTCGCCGAGTCTGTTTGAATCGACCACCGGTTTTTCATTCAATACCAACCCGCTGGTTGGCGTAAGACCGGAGCATTCACGCAACACGGAAATCGGTATCAATGTTCTTCAGGAGGATGTTCTGCTTGGCGGGGATAAGGTGCGGTTCAAGGCGTCCTATTTCAACAATAATGTGAAGGACTATCTGTCCCGTACAAACTACCCGGATGTGTCGGTCAAGAACATCGATAGCGCTTTGTTTCGCGGTTACGAGGCGTCGATCGGTTATGACGTCGGGTGGGGCTACTTCGATATCGGTGGCACGGTTTACGACAAGACCGAGTTTTGTGCTGCAGAGTTGAATCTTGGCGTGAATTGCCGATCTTCCGGCATTCAGAACGGTTATGCCCAGTTGCATCTGCCGCCTCGCAAATCCGCCTCGCTGACAGCCGGTGTCCGGCTAATGGAAGAGGCTCTGGAAGCTGGCGGACGTGTGACTTTTGTTGGCGACCGAGGAACCATGACCAGCAATGACACCGGTGGTTATACGACCGTGGTCAATTGGTCGAAATACACACTGCTTGATCTGTTCGCGAGCTATAAGGTCAATGACAGTGTCAATATCGACCTCGCCGTCGATAACGTTACCGACGTTTACTACATGGACGCATTGACGCTTGGTCTTATGCCATCTCCGGGACGTACGTTCCGTGTCAACATGACCGCAAAGTTTTGATCTCACCGTTTTGAATGAGGCACCAGGCCGTTGGCACGACACTCGGGATCGGCGGGTCTGATCTCGAATAAACTTTTGCAAGCATGCGGCCTGAATGTTCAGGCCGCATCTTCACACCGATCAAGTCTCGTTGTCGTGTACGCCTTGGATCATTTCGTCGGTGACACGCAGTTCCGCGCCAACCGGCGTCATCGCGGTTGTTGCTGCAAATGGCGCAACGTGGTTCGATTCCGGGCGGACACCACGCCTCCAGAAGAAGAATGATATCAGGCCGACGTTGAGAACAGCCAGTGACCAGAACAGGCCGGACGCACCGAAATGGTTCATGACGGGCGAAATGGCGATTGGGCTTATGGCCGAACCAAGGGAGTTTATCAGCAGCAGACCCTGAATGATCGGTACCAGCGATTCTGATGAGGCGCGGTCGGCCGCAAAGCTGACCGATACCGGATAGATGGCAAACACGCCGCCGCCGAACAGGAACATGGTGATCATGAGTGTCGTCGACGTATGTGGCAGCAACAAAATGGCAGCACACAACAACAGGCAAATGAATGCCAGTGTGATCAGCACGATACGTCTGTCCTGCCGGTCAGACCAGCGTCCCACTGGATATTGCAGCACCATAGCGCCTAGGATGACGCTGGCCATCATGTGACCGACCTCTTCAACCTGCAGACCAGCATGTTGGAGATAAAGCGGCAGAAGCGAATATATTGCCGCAATTGCGACACCAGAACCAAAGCAGCCGATAACGCCACTCGGCGACATCTGAAACAGTCGGGATGGTTTGAGTGCTTCCACCCGTTCCACTGTTGGTGTTATGCGCGGCAAGATCACAATTGGCAGAACCGAGAGTGAGGCAAGCATCGCTGCGGTGATGAACGGTGCAGTTTCTCCCAGGCCTGCAACGGATCCAAGCAACACCTGACTGAGAGCGCCAGCGCCATAAAAGGAAATCATGTACAAAGCCAGCAGACGGCCGCGTACACTCTGGTCGGCGGCAAGCAACAACCAGCTTTCGATGACAAGAAAAATACCAACTGTCGTCCAGCCATAAACCAGACGCGCGAGGATCCAGACGGTCCAGTCCGCGGACAGTGCCTGCATCAGGATGCTAACGACGCCCAGCGATGCAAAACTGCTATAGGCGCGAATGTGACCTATCCGCACGATCAGTCGGTCGTGGAACAGTGCGCCGATCGTGAGGCCAATAAAATAGGCGGAAGAAACAATGCCAACCATGGTGGCGGATGCGCCGCTGGCGTCAAGCCGCAGGGTGGTAAGCGATGACAGGAAGCCATTTCCGACACTTAGAATAAAAAGGCCGAGTAGCGGAGCCAACACCTTTGCCAGGAGTTGCATAGACATGAGTATCTCATTTCAGGGGGGAGGATATGGGAAGGCTGATGAGTACCTGCAAACATTGGCATTCATCGGGTTTTACACAGATCAAGCTGGACATTGCCGGAAACAGGTAACGACATATTGGTCGTAAATACTGATGTTTTTACAAAGGGATAATCCAGTCTGACGGAACCGTTTCAGCGTCGTTGCTGAACCAGTCCGAATAATCAAATTCGGCGGCAATCTCCTCTTATTACGACCAAATTGGAATGCCGGAAACGACAAATTAGTGTCCAATTTGCGACATCGCTGAAAATTGAATTTTTGGCTGAAGGGGCTGCTTGGTTGCGTTAGTCTGCGACGCTACCCCCAAACTTTCTGTCAAACCGGAGGGGCGGATTTCAGGTAAAACATGAGTCAACATCATATATGATGCATCATGCTTGACGCATGATATTTTTCTTCGTATGTTTTTTTTACTGAACGGCAGGGGCCACAGTGGAGGAGCTGGCCCGGGCGCCGCCGGAAACGGCGGAGGTCGGGGCGTGCCTCGTAACGACAAAAGCGAGATATGTTTATGCAGAACACCGAACTGGGGCCGGAGCTGATTGCCCGTCTCGAGGAGCGGGCGAGATTCGTCCGACTGGAGACCATTCGGCTTATCAGCATCGCCAAGGTCGGACACTATTCGTCCGTCTTTTCATGCGCCGAGATTTTCTCTTCACTCTATTATGACGTGATGAATATTCGGCGTGGAGAGCCGAAATGGGCTGATCGTGATCGCTTCCTGATGGGCAAGGGCCATGCGGCGGTTGGTCTGTTTCCCATTCTCGCTGATCTTGATTTCTTTCCCGTAGAATGGCTGGACGACTATACGCGTCTTGGCAGCCCTTTGGGTGACCATCCTGACATGCGCAAGGTGCCGGGTGTCGACTTCAGCTCAGGTTCTATCGGCCATGCGCTATCCAATGGTGTTGGCATGGCGCATGGCGCGCGGATCCAGAAGCAGAATTTCGACGTCTTTGTCTTGCTGGGTGACGGCGAGATGCAGGAAGGCCAGGTCTGGGAAGCGGCATTGAACGCGTCCAGCCACGGCCTGTCCAACGTCATCGCCATCGTTGACCGCAACGGCTATCAGCTGGATGGCAAGGTGGACGATGTCATTGCAATCGAGCCACTGGATGAAAAGTGGCGTGCTTTCGGTTGGGAAGTGCATGTGGTCGATGGCCACGACATTGTTGAGCTCACCGAAAAACTCCGTGAGGTCAAGGCCGACCGCGAGCGTACCAAGCCATGCTGCATCATTGCCAAGACGCTGAAAGGCAAGGGCATTGATTACATGGAAACGGAGCCTGGCTGGCATCTTGGTTGGCTTGCCCCGGATGATGAAGAGCGCGCGCGCCAGACCATTCTAGATGGAGTCCAATAATGAACGCCCCACAGAACCCACAATCCTGGCAATATCGCGATCTCAACAAGAAGGCGCCGTCGCTTTCCGTGCTGTCCGATGCGCTGATTGAACTTGTCGAAGCTGGTCATCCCATTGCTGCAGGCACTGCCGACCTTCAGCACTCCAACGGCCTTTTTGCCTTCGCGGAACGTTACCCCGATCGTTTTGTTCAGTTCGGTATTTCCGAACAAAACATGGTGTCTGCCGCCGCTGGTATGGCGACGACCGGGCTTATTCCCTATGTCGCAACCTTCGCGTCTTTCATCGGTCTGCTGACATGCGAACAGATTCGCATGGATGTGGCCTACTGCGCGCAGCCGGTGCGGCTGATCGGGCATCATACCGGCATTTCCATGGGCTTTTACGGCACGTCCCACCATGCCACGGAAGACATTTCCACCATGCGGGCCATCGCGGATCTAACGGTTATCTCACCCTCTGATGGTCAGCAGTACAAGCAGCTTTTGCTGGAATCTGCTGTATACAAGGAACCGATCTATTTCAGAACCCATCGTGGTCACGATCCGGTTGTTTATGACGACACGGAAAAATTCCAGATCGGCAAGGCGAAGGTTCATGCTATCGGCAAGGACCTCACCATCATTGCCTGCGGCATGCCGGTACATGGCGCGAAAGCGGCCATGCAGGCGCTTAACGCCAAGGGTTACTCCGTCGGTTTGATCGATATGCACACCATCAAGCCGCTCGATGTTGAGGCGGTTCTTGAAGCGGCCAAAGCCTCCAAAGTCGTCCTGACGGTGGAAGAGCACAATATTCTTGGTGGTCTGGGTTCCGCGGTCGCTGAAGTGATGGCGGAAAACCCGGGTGCGGCTCGATTGGTGCGTCACGGTATCATGGATGAATACAGCCTGATTGCCCCGCCAACCCATCTTTACCGCCACTACAAACTTGATGCGGCCGGTATTGAAGACGTGGCATCACGTCTGGTCTGATCTCCCGTGGTCCGTAAAAACGGGCTTGAAAAAATGGCGGTCTCTTGGGAGATCGCCATTTTTGTTGTGACAATAGAAACGTTTAGCTCCCGATGCCACCCAGGCAGATATATTTTAGCTCCATGTAGTCATCCATGCCGTATTTCGAACCTTCGCGGCCGGTGCCGGATTGTTTAATGCCACCAAACGGTGCGACTTCGGTGGATACCAGCCCGGTGTTGACGCCGACGATGCCGTATTCAAGTGCTTCCGCCACCTTGAAGACACGCGACAGATCACGAGCATAAAAATAGGCGGCTAACCCGAATATTGTGTCATTGGCCATCTCGATGACTTCGTCGACATCGCTAAACCGGAAAACCGGAGCGAGCGGTCCGAATGTTTCTTCGCGTGCAACAGCCATGCCCTGATGAACGTCGCGCAGGACGGTTGGTTGGAAGAAACACCCACCACGCTCATCGGGTTTGCCGCCCACAACCAGTGTGGCGCCTTTTGAGAGGGCGTCGGCTATATGCTCCTCGACTTTGGCCACAGCTGCCTTGTCGATCAGCGGGCCGAGTTTGATGTCTTCTTGCAGGCCGTCGCCGATTTTCAGATTTGCCACGGCTTTCGCTAATTTCTCGACAAATGTGTCGTAGATGCTGTCATGGGCATAGATGCGGTTGGTGCATACACAGGTTTGCCCGGCATTGCGGAATTTCGAAAGGATTGCGCCTTCGACGGCCTCATCGATATCGGCATCCTCAAACACGATGAATGGCGCGTTGCCGCCAAGTTCAAGGCTCAGTTTCTTGATCTGGTCCGAGGCCTGACGCATCAGGATACGGCCAACTTCTGTAGATCCGGTGAAGCTCAGTTTCCTGACCTTTTCATTTTCGCAGAATTCGGCGCCGATTGCTGAACTTGAGGCGGAGGTCAGTACAGAAAATACGCCGGTCGGGACGCCGGCACGCTCTGCGAGGACCGCCAGTGCCAATGCTGACAGTGGTGTCTGTTTTGCCGGTTTGGAGATGAATGTGCATCCTGCCGCCAGCGCAGGAGCAGCCTTTCTGGCAATCATGGCGATCGGGAAATTCCACGGGGTTATCGAGCCAACCACGCCAACCGGTTGTTTGATGACCATGATCCGTTTGTCGCCGGCGTGGCCCGGGATAATGTCGCCATAAGCACGTTTTGCTTCCTCGGCAAACCATTCGACATAGGCCGCGCCGTAGGCAATTTCGCCGCGCGCCTCAGCCAACGGTTTGCCCATTTCCGTGGTGAGGATGATCGCCAGGTCTTCCTGATTGGCCATTATCAGTTCAAACCAGTTGCGCAGTATCTTGGAGCGCTCACCGGCGGTCAGGGCTGCCCATTTCTTCTGGGCAACATATGCCGCGTCGATTGCTCGCGCGGTCTCTGTGCGACCCATGTCGGGCACTGTGGCAATTTCCTTGCCCGTTGCGGGATTATCGACAGCCAGTGTGCGACCGCTGTCAGCTATTGCCCACTGGCCAGCGATGAACGCCTTGTCTGCAAGCAGGCTCGGATCAGTGAGCCGGGAACGAAGATCATGTGTCACGGGATAAGGTTTCCTGTTGTTATGCAAAGTCGAGCATGACCTTGATGGCCTGCTGTCGATCACGGGCGAAGGCGAAAGCGTCGTCAGCGCGGTCAAATTTGAAGGTGCGGGAAATGATTGGCCGCACATCGATGGTGCGGTCTGAGATCAGCCGGACAGCCAGATCAAATTCGCTGTCGAAACGAAATGATCCCCGGAAGGTGATTTCCTTGGTGATGACAGGATTAAAGGCTGTGGTTATCTCGTCAGGCAAAAGCCCTACCTGAATAATCGTGCCGCCGGGCTTGGTGACGCCAATGGCTGTCTGCATTGCAGCCTGATTGCCAGAGCATTCAAATACCACATCGAACTGCCCCCGATCGCGGTATTCTTCTTCCATCATACCGGGCATTGTGACGTTCCAAGTCTTTTCTGCCCCCAATTGCGCTGCAAGACGAAGCGGCATGTCGGCAACATCGGTCGCAGAGATTGCAGCTGCTCCGGCGTGTCTTGCAGCAAGGAATGTCAGTGCGCCGATTGGCCCGAAACCGGTGACAAGAACGCGTTTGCCCCGCAGATCCGGTGCCTGCGATACCGCATGCAGGCATACGGCCAATGGTTCTGCGCAGGCTGCTTCATCAAGCCCTGCAAGTGTCCCGACCGGCACGGCCTGCGCCGCCCGAACCACTACATATTCGCGGAAACCGCCATCAATATGTGGGTTGCGCATGGCGCTGCCCATGAAGCGCATATCGGAGCAGTGCCGTGGCGTGCCCGACGCGCAGTAGCTGCATTTTCCACAAGCGAGCGATGGATTGACCGCAACTGCTGTACCGACGCTTTTTCCAGAAACATCCACGCCAAGGCGTTCAACAACGCCCGAAAGTTCGTGTCCGGGTACCATCGGTGCCTTCATGCGCACTGTCCCGAAGCCGCCATGATGGTAATAATGCATGTCCGAGCCGCAGATTCCCCCCTTATGAATGCGGACCAGCACCTCTCCGTCGCTTGGAACGGGCATATCTCGATCCTCGATCACCAGATGATGTGGTGCGTGTAATACAACTGCCTTCATTGCTCCTCCCAAAGACTTTTGCGTTGACGACAATCAAATATCATGCATGATACGTGATGACAATGCGAGGGAGGCGCTGATGGAGATTAACGGGAGAACGCAAGTTCTCATTCATATTGCGTATCCGTCTGCGCATTTGCGGACTCCGCAGCTGTTTAATGCCCGCTGCACGGAGCGTGGGCTGGATGCGGTGCTGGTGCCGTGGCAGGTCCACCCTGACAATCTCGTCGCCGTGATGAATGCGCTGCGCATCAGCGAAAGTGTGCCCGGTGCGATTATCACAATCCCTCACAAGGAGACCGTTGCTGCGTTGTGCGACAGGCTTGAAGGCCCTGCCGCATTGCTTGGTGTTGCCAATGTCGTTCGCAAGGATGCTGACGGAGCCTTGGTCGGTCGTATACTCGATGGTGAGGGTTTTACGGGCGGTCTATCGCGTCTGGGGCGTAACCCAGCTGGCAAGAAAGCGCTTTTGGTGGGCGCGGGCGGTGTTTCTGTTGCCATAGCCGATGCGCTTCTGGCGGCCGGTGTCCGCGAGTTGGTTATCAGCAACCGTACCGAAGCCCGTGCGCAAGCGTTGGTGGACCGTTTGCGGGCACTGTATCCGGCAACACCTGTCAGTGTTGGCAAGGCCGATGGAACCGGTTTCGATCTGGTGGTCAATGGCACGGCTCTTGGCATGCATGATAATGATCCGCTGCCGCTTGATCCCGATACGCTGGAGCGTGGCAGCATCGTTGCCGAAGTCATCATGTCGCCACCCGTTACGCGACTTCTGGAGGAAGCGCACCTGCGCGGTGCGATGGTCCACGAGGGCGTTCATATGCTGACCGGCCAGATAGATCCTTTCATTGATTTCGTTGTCCGGCAGGTCCCGGATGAACATATTTTGAATATCCGGAGAGAAAACGCATGATTATTTTTGGAGCACCACGCCGCTATATTCAGGGGCCAGGCGTTCTTGCAGCCATCGGCAAGGAACTTGCGGGATTTGGAACATCCGCGATCCTTCTGGCCGATGATAATGTCAACGCAATTGTTGGCCCAACCATCACCCGCAGTGCGCAGGAGGCAGGCGTTAGTGTGACAGGTCTGCGTTTTGGCGGCGAAATCACCTATGCCGAGATTGAGCGACTGGTGAAGGAAGTGTCCGATGCAAAACATGACGTGGTGATTGCTGCAGGTGGTGGCAAAACCATCGATACCGGCAAGCTGGTGGCAAGGGCGCTGAAGGCCGCTTTCATTTCGGTTCCGACGGTTGCCTCAAATGATTCTCCCACCAGTCATATCGCGGTTGTCTACGACAGCGACCACAAGCTGGTTGGCGTGGAACAGAACCGTGCTAACCCTGATCTTGTGCTTGTCGATACAGCTATTATCGCCAAGGCACCGCTGAAATTGCTGTCCGCAGGCGTTGGTGATGCGCTGGTCAAACGTTTCGAGGTTGAGCAGTGCATCGGAGCAAAGGGCAATAACGTGTTTGGTGCGGCATCACCGCGCTCTGCTCTAGCGCTCGCTCATGCATGTTATGATACTGTGCGTGAACACACCACCGCCGCTTATGCCGCGCTTGAGCGCGGCGAACCGGACGAACATCTCGAGGCACTGGTTGAAGCCTGCGTTCTGATGAGCGGTCTGGCCTTTGAAAGTGGCGGACTTTCCGTGTCTCACGGCATGACGCGTGGACTGTCAGCAGTGCCCGGTATCGCCAACGCACTTCATGGTCATCAGGTCGCTTACGGCCTGCTGGTGCAGCTTGTGCTTGAGGACCGCGATGATAACTTCATGGCCGATATGTACGATTTCTATCGTGACGCCAAACTGCCGCTGAAACTGGCGGATCTCGGTCTGGACGAGCGGTCGAATTCGGTTGTCGAAACCATCGCCACCGTGTCTGCCGAGGCCGCGCATATGAAGAAATTTGTAAAGCCGATTTCGGCTGACGATATCGCCCGCGCTATTACCATCATCGAGGCCGCTTGATCATGACCACAGGGACTGAACTTTTCTCGTTGAAAGGCCGCATTGCATTGGTAACCGGTGCTGGTCGCGGCATTGGTTTTTCCTTTGCGAAAGGACTTGCCTCGGCAGGTGCGCACGTCGTTATCAACGATATCAATGCCGATAACGCCAACGCTGCGGTCGAGAGCTTGAAGGCCAGCGGCTGGAGTGCCGAAGCCGTCACCTTTGATGTGACTGACACGCCAGCGGTTGCCGCCGCTGTCGACGGTATTGTTGAGCGCAATGGCAGGCTCGACATATTGATGAACAATGCCGGTATTCTTATTCGCAAGCCGGTTGAAAGCCATGACATGGATGACTGGAACAAGGTCATTTCCATCAATCTCAGTTCGCTCTACGGCGTGGCGCGTGAATGCATTCGCCACATGCGCAAGCAGAAATACGGGCGTATCATCAACACAGCGTCGGTCATGGCCATCAGTTCGCGCCCCGGCGTCATATCCTATGTTGCGGCCAAGCACGGGGTGGTTGGCATCACACGTGGTCTGGCAGCGGAGCTTGGTTCCTGCGGCATCACGGTCAATGCGATCGGTCCCGGTTATATTTTGACTGACATGAACAAGAAGGTGCTGGGGACGGGAACTTTTGAGCAGCAGGTCATCGACCGCACGCCTCTGGCACGCTGGGCCGAGCCAGATGAGTTAATGGGTTCGGCAATCTTCCTGGCGTCCGAAGCGGCAAGTTTTGTGACAGGCCACGTCTTGATGGTGGATGGCGGCATGACAGCCAATGCATTCCTCACCGAAAGCGCTGATCTGGGCGTGGCAAGCTGATGACGACAATTGCAAAACTCGAAGCGAGGTCTGTCTGCATCCCGCTTCAAAAACCGGTTCAACTCGGTCCTGTTACCATCGCACAACGGGATTATGTCGTTGTGAAGCTGGTGCTTTCCGACGGGTCGGAAGGTTACGCTTATGGCTATGATCGTGGTCTGCCGCTCTTTGATCTGGTGGCCAAGGCGGCCCGGCATTATCCGGGCGAAAAGGCGGCCGATCGAAACCGGTTGCGTAAACTTGCACTGGGACCAACGCCTGCACCGCGTGCGGCCATGGTCAGAGGAATGAGCCTTTGTGACATTGCGCTTTGGGATGCCTGGTCCGTGTCGGTTGGCCAACCGCTTTCCACTGTTTTGGGCGCCGTTCGGGACAAGGTGCCTGTCATGCCGGTAATCGGTTACGGCATGACGCCGGAACGGGCTGCCACGGAAGGCGCAAATCTCGCTGCCCGCGGGTTCAAGACCATCAAATGCATGATTGATGGGCTAAATTTCGAGGCTGACAAGGCTGTCATGGAGGCTCTTGCTGCGTCACTGCCAACAGGTGTCAAATTTGGGATTGATGCGCATTGGTCGTGGACCAGCATTGATCAGGCGCTTCCCTGGTGCAGGCTGGCGGAAAAGCTTGGTGCCGCTTTTGTTGAAGACCCATTCGCACCAACGCAGGTGCATGCCATCGCCTCATTGTCCTCGCGGCTCGACATTCCGCTGGCGGTGGGCGAGGACGTCATCGATCTCTCGGGCTTTCGTGATCTTGCCAATGCTGGCGGTATTCTCCGGGTCGATGCCTCGGTCAGTGGCGGCATTACCGGTGCAGTAGAGGCAATTGCGGTGGCTCACGCCTTTGACAGGCCCGTCATTCCGCATGTTTTTGCAGCGCTTCACGCTGAGCTGGCATTGGCTTTTGATGCGGTTCGCTGTGTCGAAATGATCATGCCGGAGGTCGGGGCCGATCCGATCGACCAGTTTTTCTTGTCACCTCCGGTCATCGAAGGCGGAAACATCATTGCCACTGGACGCAAAGGTGCGGGTCTCGCACTCGATTGGGACCGGGTGGCGCCCTACACAACCCGTCAGGAAATTTTTTCGAAATGACAGATCAGGCCTATCTGGAAAAATGGGGACAATCCAGCCTCGACCATACCGGCTGGATTACCCCCGATATTGAGCGCTCGGTCGCCTTCTGGACCAATGTGATGGGATTTGAGGCGAAACCGATTGGCGAACGACGTCAGCCTTGGATTTCACGCTTCATGGGTGTGCCAAATGCGCAGGTGAAGCTCGTGCATCTCTATGGCCATGGTGGCCATATCGAGTTCATCCAGTTTGATGAACAGGACACGCCATCCGTGCCGCGTGGCAGCCAGCCGGGTGCCGCACATATCTGCCTGCGCATAAAAAATGTCGAGGCGCTGCGCGATGACATTCTCCGGAATGGCGGATCTGAGCAAGGCGAACTGACCGAGATTACCGAGGGTATAGCGGCCGGTTTGCGGGGGTTATACATGCGTGATCCACATGGCGTGCTTATCGAACTGGTCGAGCTACCCAGGTCATAGAGAAGTATGTTAGATCATATATGATTTGTTTCGTTGCCTGAAAGGATGCCGGATTGGCCCAGAAACCTATTTCGCGGGAAAACCTGTCGACACAGCTTTATGGCAATTTGCGCAATGCACTTATGGACGGCCAGTATGCACCGGGCCAACGCCTGACGATCTCAGGCGTGGCCGAAGAATATGGCACGAGCATAACCCCGGTACGCGAAGCGATTTTCCGTCTGGTCAGCGAGCGGGCC
>Ga0075364_10000117_pt1 | contig 32859 bp, 28 predicted proteins | sample EndMetdeltDD1764_FD_71517 | JGI IMG/M metagenome (GOLD analysis project Ga0075364, IMG submission 71517) | Populus endosphere microbial communities from Tennessee, USA - Endosphere MetaG P. deltoides DD176-4 | ecosystem: Host-associated > Plants > Roots > Endosphere | place: USA: Tennessee... | reverse complement strand
GGCCGGCGACGGCCATGCCTTCACCCTGCTTCATGTGCGTGCCACATCGCCGCGGCTGCGCCTGCTGTGGCTGTCCGCACTGGGCGTGGCCGCGCGTCATTACCTGCCGTTCGCAGAGGCCCTGGCGGCGCGCGGCGTCGACGTCCACCTGCACGAATGGCGTGGAAGCGGCAGCAGCACGCTGCGCGCCGGACGCGGCGCCGACTGGGGCTATCGCGCCCTGCTGAGCGAGGACCTGCCCGCCAGCCTGGCCGCGATTGCCGCGCTGGGCGGCGCCGCCCCGCTCGTGCTGGGCGGGCACAGCCTGGGCGGCCAGCTTGCATGCTGCCTGGCCGGCCAGCATCCGCAGCGCTTCGCCGCGCTGTGGCTGGTCGCCAGCGGCACGCCCTACTGGCGCAGCTTCCCTCACCCACTGCGCCATGCGCTGCCGCTGGTGTACCGCTTCCTGCCATGGCTCGCGCGACGGCTGGGCGTCCTGCCGGGCCGCAGGCTCGGCTTCGGTGGCAACGAGGCGCCGCACCTGATCGCGGACTGGGCCCGGGTCGGCCTCACCGACCGCTACGTCGCATCCGGGATGGCGCAGGATCTGGACGCGGACATGGCCCACTGCAACGTCCCGGTGCAGGGCATCGTGCTGGCCGACGACTGGATGGCACCGGCATCGTCGCTGCAGCGGTTGGTCGCGCGACTGGGGACCGGCACACCCGGCATCCTCCGACTGGACGCACATGCACTCGGCACACGTGCCGATCATTTCGCGTGGATGCGCGCACCTGCCGCCGTGGCCGACGCATTGCTGGATGGCATGCGGCAGCCCTGAGATGCAGTCGAAGAAATTTTTTCACAAACCTGTTGACGAAGCCTTCCCATCTCCCCATAATCTCGCTCCTTGCTTCAGCGCGCCCGTAGCTCAGCTGGATAGAGTACCTGGCTACGAACCAGGCGGTCGGGAGTTCGAATCTCTCCGGGCGCGCCATTTTACAGAGGCCGGCAGTCACAGACTGCCGGCCTTTTTTCTTGTCCGCAGGCAAGGCAGGCATCCGCCATTCTCCGAACGCGCCAGCATCGGCGCGGCACTCAAGAGACGACGGGGTGGCGGGCCCATCATTGGCTGCACCTGCCATCGATACGCGGCAAAGCCATTGCACGGCGTTTGCGGCCTCCACACATGGCGCCCTGTGTTACTGAGGTCTTCGCGAAAAAGCTGAAGACACCACGTTCCGCACGGCACGACCTCATCCAGGGAACGTACGCATCATGGGCGCGATGCGCGACTATCGACGCTGCTAGGAAGCGAGCGACGACGTCCACCACACAGAAGAAAGCGGCGACCACCTCACGGGTTCGCCAACGCCCGATACACACACTCTGCTTTGCGGTGCCAGCGCGCATATGAAGCCCCCCGGCAAACAGTCCGGGGCGATGCCTTCAACCACGCGGACCGGAACGACCGCCCGCCATATGCAGCGATCAGCCAGGTCGCGGAGCGCGGCACGTGAACCCCCATCCACTGCGCCGCACGCATCCGATCGGCCCCGCCGCGCATCGCAGCATCAGTTCGCAGGGCTCTCGAATCAAAGCACCCTGAAAGTCATCGTCCGACGAGCGCCCGCACCACGACTGCCGCAGTTGCCGAGGGACCTCGCACGCAAGGAATGGCTGCCAGCAGCCCGAACAGCAGACTTGACCACTCCCGGTACGGCCGCGGCCGGGATCACGCCGCGGCCCCGCTTGTTGGAGACCTGCAGCATTTCGCCCTGGTCACCGGGCGAGGGTATGCGGGGCAAGCGCCATCGCATCGATGCACACCCTCACCGATCTCTCCACACGCAAGACGGCCAGCGCAAAGACCGGGGACGAGCATTTCAATCAGCGGCGCCGCAGCAGGCAGCACACATCGCATTGGCAGTCCGCAGTCCGCAGCAGGAAACACCCCCATCGCCATAGGGAATGAAGCGCCCGCCAACCGGCACGGCGCCCCCTCTGCATCACCCGGCATGCGGGGCATCCGGATCAACGCATCAGACAGCGCATCGGGCGGACGGACGCGCTTCATCGCACGAATGGACGCGGGAGAAGGACAAGCACGGAGCGCAACCGGTGCACGCACTGAACGCGAGGAGGCGCCATACGCCGACCGCCGTGATCAGGGGACCGGATACGAAAAAGCCCGGCATTGCCGGGCTTTAGCGTAACTGGCGGAGTGAGAGGGATTCGAACCCTCGATAGAGCTTTTGACCCTATACTCCCTTAGCAGGGGAGCCCCTTCGGCCTCTCGGGCATCACTCCGTTTTCGACCCGTCCCTACATGGCGACGAAGCCGTGAAAGGATACCGTCTGGGCCGTCATACGGCAAACATTTTCGATGCTCAGTTGCCGCTTTCCTGCTCGGCACCCGTTCCCGGGGATTCACCGCGCTGGATGCGCTGATAGATTTCCTCACGGTGCACCGCCACATCCTTCGGCGCGGTGATGCCGATGCGTACCTGGTTGCCCTTGACGCCGAGCACGGTGACGGTCACCGAGTCTCCGATCATCAGGGTCTCACCTACGCGACGGGTCAGAATCAACATTGGGGTCAATCTCCATGAAGCCGGCACACCTGCGCCGGCTGCGTTCCGCCAACCGGAGGTTGACAGGGAACGCGCATCCAACTCGGCGATTCGCGGGAAAGACGCGATCCTACTTGTCCTACTGGACAGCGGCAAGGGTTTCCCCCGGGCCGCCATCCGCACAGTTCAGCTCAGTGCAGGCGCTGTCCAACCCAGGCCGGCACCTGCTGCAGAGCCAGAGCAAGGGCGGGCCCGTCCTCGCCACCACCCTGGGCGAGGTCCGGGCGGCCGCCGCCCTTGCCACCGATCTGACCGGCGACATGGGCCAGAAGTTCGCCAGCCTTGACCCGCCCTGTTGCGGAACCATTCACCCCGGCGACCAGGGCCGCCTTGCCGTCCTGGGCGCCAGCCAGCAGCACGACCGTGTCGCCCAGCTGCTGCTTGAGCCGGTCCACCGCCTCGCGCAGGCCCTTGGCGTCGATGCCTTCCAGGCGGGCGGCCAGCACCTTGATCCCGCCGATCTCGACCGCGGACGCGGCGAGGTCCGAGGCAGCACTGCTGGCGGCCTTGGCCTTGAACGACTCGATCTCGCGCTCCAGCCGGCGGATCCGCTCGGCCAGCGAACGCGCCTTGTCGACCACGTCGCCACGGCTGCCCCCCAGGATGGAGGCCGCCTCGTCCAGGCTGCGGCCTTCGGCTGCGACATGGTCCAGCGCGCCCTGCCCGGTCACCGCCTCGATCCGGCGCACGCCGGCCGACACGCCACCTTCGGAGACGATCTTGAAAAGGCCGATGTCGCCGGTGCGGCCCACATGGGTGCCGCCGCACAGTTCGACGGACCCGCCCATCGTGACCACGCGCACGCGCTCGCCGTACTTCTCGCCGAACAGCGCCATCGCGCCGGAATCGATCGCGGCCTGCATGTCCATCTGCTGGATGACGACCGCATGGTTGGCACGCACCTCGTCGTTGACCAGACGCTCGATCTCGGCCAGTTCGCCCGCAGCGATCGGCTGGAAGTGCGAGAAGTCGAAGCGCAGACGCTCCGGCGCGACCAGCGAGCCCTTCTGCGCGACATGAGTGCCGAGCAGGCCACGCAGCGCGCCGTGCAGCAGGTGGGTGGCCGAGTGGTTCAGCACGATGGTGCCGCGACGGGCCGCATCGACCGTGCCGGCCAGGGTGTCGCCGATCTTCAGTGCGCCCTGCACCAGGCGGCCGACGTGACCATGGAACTGGCCGGCGAACTTCTGCGTGTCGCGCACGTCCAGCTGCGCACCGGCGCCGGTCAGCTGGCCGGTGTCGCCGACCTGGCCGCCGGACTCGGCGTAGAACGGGGTACGGTCGGTCAGCACGATCAGCTCGTCGCCAACCTCGGCCGACTGCACCGGACGGCCATCGCGCAGCAGGGCGACGACTTTCAGGCCATCGGCCTGCAGCGCGTCGTAACCGAGGAACGCGGTCGGCGACAGCGTGGCGACCAGATCGGCCGGCAGCTGCACGCCGCCACCGAACTTGCCGGCGGCACGCGCGGTTTCGCGCTGCTGCTCCATCGCCGCATCGAAGCCGGCGTTGTCGACGGTGAAGCCGCGCTCGCGGGCGATGTCGGCGGTCAGGTCCAGCGGGAAGCCGTAGGTGTCGTACAGGCGGAACGCGTCAACGCCCGGGATCACCTTGTCGGCGGCCCTGGCGGCGATGTCCTCGAAGATCTTCATGCCGGCATCGAGCGTCTCGGCGAAGCGTTCTTCCTCGGCGCGCAGCGCGCGGGTCACCGTGTCCTGTGCGGCCGGGAGTTCCGGGTAGGCCTCGCCCATCTGCTCGACCAGGGTCGGCACCAGCGCGCTGAAGAACGGCTGGCGCACGCCCAGCATCCAGCCATGGCGCAGCGCGCGGCGGATGATCCGCCGCAGCACGTAGCCACGGCCCTCGTTCGACGGCAGCACGCCGTCGACGATCAGGAACGAGCAGGCACGGATGTGGTCGGCGATCACCCGCAGCGACTTGTTCTCCAGGTCGGCCATGCCGGTCAGCTCGCTGGCCTTGCGGATCAGGGCTTGGAACAGATCGATCTCGTAGTTGGTGTGCACGTGCTGCAGGATCGCGGCCAGCCGCTCCAGGCCCATGCCGGTATCGACGCAGGGCGCCGGCAGCGGCACCAGGGTACCGTCGGGCTGCTTGTCGAACTGCATGAACACGAGATTCCAGATCTCGATGAAGCGGTCGCCATCCTCGTCCGGCGAACCCGGGGGGCCGCCGGCGATGTGGTCGCCGTGGTCGTAGAAGATCTCGGTGCACGGGCCGCAGGGGCCGGTGTCGGCCATCTGCCAGAAGTTGTCCGAGGCGTAGGGCGCACCCTTGTTGTCGCCGATGCGGACGATGCGCTCTTCCGGAATGCCGACCATGTCGCGCCACAGCGCGTAGGCCTCGTCGTCGGTGTGGTAGACGGTGACCAGCAGGCGCTCGGCCGGCAGCTTCCAGACATGAGTCAGCAGCTCCCAGGCCCAGGCGATGGCATCCTTCTTGAAGTAGTCGCCGAACGACCAGTTGCCCAGCATCTCGAAGAAGGTGTGGTGGCGCGCGGTGTAGCCGACCGAATCGAGGTCGTTGTGCTTGCCGCCTGCGCGCAGGCAGCGCTGCACGTCGGCCGCGCGCACGTAGCTGCGCTTCTCCGCACCCAGGAACACGTCCTTGAACTGGACCATGCCCGAGTTTGTGAACAGCAGGGTCGGGTCGTTGCCCGGCACCAGCGGCGCCGACGGCACGATGGTGTGGCCCTTGTCGCGGAAGAAATCGAGGAAATCGCTGCGGATGCGGGCGGTGGTGTAGGTCGACGTGGAAGCGGTCATCTGGCTCTGGCTGGCAGCAGGGGTGCCGCGGGCCGGCCGGGAATCGGGCGCGGCTGCGGCCCCGGAGGCGGGGAAGGCAACCGCTAAAGGGTATCAGGCCGGCGCTGCTCAGTCGTCAGGATCGAAGCGGCTCGCCCGTCGGATGCTGTCGCCGTCGAAACCGCGCCGGGCCAGCAGGTCGGCGGCCTTGCGCCGCTGCGCCAGATCGACCGGTCCGTCCTCGCCGAAGCGGCGGCGCAGCAGCTCGCGGGCGTTCTCGGTCCAGTCGCCGTCGTAGCCCTGAAGCGTCGCCGCCACCAGTTCCCCGGCCAGTCCATGGGTGCCCAGTTCGGCCCGGATGTACAGCGGACCATAGCCACTGCCGGCCCGGCTGCGCAGCAGCGATTCCGCGAAGCGGGTGTCGTCCTGCCAGCCTTCGCCGGCCAGCCGCTCGACCGCGGCCGTCGCAGCCTCGGCCTCGACCCCGCGCGCGGTCAGTTTGCGGGTCAGTTCACGACGCGAATGCTCGCGCCGCACCAGCAACCCCAGGGCTCGCTGCACCGGGGTCTGTTCGGGCCTGCGCCGCCGGCCCGCTGCCGGCGGATCCTGCTGGTCAGTGCTCATCGCCCTGCCCTGTTACCGAAAAGATGTGCGCCTTCCCTGGCGCAATGCCTCCCTGGCACAAGGTCCGTCCCCGCTTTCCGCGCCACTGACAGCACCTCCGGCGGAGCCGGCCCTGATTACTCGTCGTCGCCTTCGTCGGCGCCTTCCTCGCGCCCGCCGTCGGCCGGCTGGAATTTCTCGCGCAGCTCCGCCTCGAGCTTGGCCGCCACCGCCGGATTCTCGCGCAGGTAGGTACGGGCGTTGTCCTTGCCCTGGCCGATCCGCTCGGTGCCGTAGCTGTACCAGGCACCGGCCTTGTCGACCAGCTTGGCGTCCACGCCCATGTCGATCAGTTCGCCTTCACGGCTGATGCCTTCGCCGTACAGGATCTCGGTGACGATCTGCTTGAACGGGGGTGCCATCTTGTTCTTGACCACCTTGACCTTGGTCTGGTTGCCGATGATCTCGTCGCCCTTCTTGATCGCGCCGATGCGGCGGATGTCCAGGCGCACCGAGGCATAGAACTTCAGTGCGTTGCCACCGGTGGTGGTTTCCGGGCTCTGGCCCGGCATCATCACGCCGATCTTCATGCGCAGCTGGTTGATGAAGATCACCAGGGTATTGGAGCGCTTGATGTTGCCGGTCAGCTTGCGCAGCGCCTGGCTCATCAGGCGGGCCTGCAGGCCAGGCAACTGGTCGCCCATCTCGCCTTCGATTTCGGCCTTCGGGGTCAGTGCGGCGACCGAGTCGATGACGACGATGTCGACCGAGCCCGAGCGCACCAGCATGTCGGCGATTTCCAGTGCCTGCTCGCCGGTATCCGGCTGCGACAGCAGCAGGTCGTCGACGTTCACGCCCAGCTTGGCCGCATAGACCGGGTCCAGCGCATGCTCGGCGTCGATGAAGGCGGCGGTGCCGCCCAGCTTCTGGCACTGTGCGATGGCCTGCAGGGTCAGGGTGGTCTTGCCCGAGGATTCCGGCCCGTAGATCTCGACCACGCGGCCCTTCGGCAGACCGCCGATGCCCAGCGCGATGTCCAGCATCAGCGAGCCGGTCGGCACGACCTCGGTGGCCTCGATGACGCGGTCGCCCATGCGCATGACCGAACCCTTGCCGAACTGCTTGTCGATCTGGCTCAGGGCCGCCGCGAGGGCGCGCTTCTTGTTCTCGTCCATCTGGAAATCCTCGGTGTCAGTGTGTGAGGGTGATTGTGGGCAGGCCGCGTCGCACAGGCTGCGACGGCCGACCCTTGAAGCGAAACTAGTGCGTCTGCGAAGCGGGTTTCATCGCCCTGCGTGGCACGCGGCTGTCGGAAAACACCGTGCGCGGGCCGGGAGAATCGCCATCGACGGCATCAGCGATTCGGCCGCACCAGCCCGCAGTACAGGCCTTCGATCGCGAACTCCTGGTCGGGCAGCACTTCGATCGGTGCGTAATCCGGATTGCGCGGCAGCAGCCGGATCCGGTCCTTGCCGATCTTCAGCAGCTTGACGGTGATCTCCTCGTCCACGCGGGCGACCACGATCTGGCCGGAGCGCGCGTCGCGCGTGCGGTGCACGCCGATCAGGTCGCCATCGAAGATGCCCTCGTCGCGCATCGAGTCGCCCTCGACCTTCAGCAGGTAATCGGGCGACGGCGAGAACAGCACCCGATCCAGCACCAGGAAGCGTTCGGCCAGGTCGGCCGGCGCATCGGCGCCGATCGGCAGGCCGGCGGCCACGCGCCCCAGTACCGGCAGGCGCAGGGCGTCGTCATTGGCCGCCAGCGGCAGTTCGACCTGCGCCGCGGGCGGCGGCGCCAGCACGCGGATGCCGCGGGCACGACCGGGCACACGCTCGATCGCCCCGGCGGCCTCCAGCGCCTCCAGGTGGTATTGCGCGGCGCGTACGCCCTTGAAGCCGAAGGCACGGGCGATCTCCGCCTGGGACGGCGGCATGCCTTCGGCGTCGATGCGCTCGGCGATCAGGGCCAGGATGGCCTGCTGGGTGTCGGTGATCTCCATGGTTAGTAGTAATACCGCTAACAATGGACCAAGGCAAGCAGCTTGACTGCTTTATAAATTAATTTATGTTTTACGATGATCAATCACCAAAGGACTGGATGAAATGAAGATCGAATACCGGATTCAACGTCATGGCCGGCACCTGAAGTTGTTGGCATGCATCGGCGTGGCGGGTGTGGCCGCGCTTGGTGGCCTCGCTGCGGCCAGTCCCTGGATCGACATGTGGGCGTTGAGGACGAGCGCCTGGTCGGTGTTCGGCATGCCCGCGCACGAGGCGGCCGCCTTGCCGGACGATGCGCGGATGTTGCTTTCCGCGGCCTGCCTGCTGGTCACGCTGGCCTTCCTGCTGCCGCTGCTGGCCCTCCGCCAGCTGGGGCAACACCTGCGTGACGGCGACGCGCTCGGCAGGCCGGTGGCCGACGCGTTCCGGTGGCTGGCCCATTCGCTGCCGCTGATGGCCGGGCTGCGTCTGGTCGCCAACGCGCTTGCAGGCGCTGCAGCGGGAGTCGGTGACGACGACTACCACCTCAGTGTGGATGTCGGCGATACCTACCTCTTCCTCATCGCCTGCCTGTGCCTGTACAGCGTGGCGCACCTGATGCGGCTGGCAGCCGAAACCGCGGACGACGCGCGGAGCATCGTCTGATGCCGATCGTGGTCAACCTGGACGTGATGCTGGCACGTCGCAAGATGCGGTCGAAGGATCTGGCCGAACGCATCGGCATCAGCGAGACCAACCTGTCGCTGCTCAAGCAGGGCCACGTCAAGGGCGTGCGCTTCGGCACGCTGGAAGCGATCTGCCAGGTGCTGGAGTGCCAGCCGGGCGACCTGCTGGAGTATCGGCGGGACGTCTGATCCACCGGGCGACCTGCCGCACGCGCCGCTGCCTCAGCCGCGCCCGCTGCGCCAGATCGAGAACAGGATCCAGACGCCGCACAGCGCCGCACCGACGAAGCCGAGCACCCCCAGCACCAGCAGCCAGCGGCTCGGCACGCCACCGCCGGCGCTGTGCATCACGATCGACGAACCGATGACCAGCGCGGCGGTCACCACACCCATCGTCAACCGGTTGGCAGCGCGGTCGACCTGTTCGCCGAAGGCCTTCAGCGTGGTCACCTCGACCTGCAGGTGCAGGCGTCCGCGCCGTGCCGCACGCAGCAGCCGGCGCAGTTCGCGCGGCATGTCGCCGGCCAGTTCCAGTGCATCCAGGGTGCTGCCGCGCACGCGACGCAGCAGCGCGCGCGGCGAGTAGCGCGCCAGCATCGCGCGCTCCACGTAGGGGCGGGCGGCGCTGGCCATGTCGAAGTCGGGATCGAGCTGCCGGCCGACGCCTTCCAGGGTCAGGAAGGCCTTGATCATCAACGCCAGATCCGACGGCAGGCTCAGCCCGTGGTCGCGCAGGATCGTGGTCACGTCGCCCAGCATCGTGCCCATCCGCAGATCCTTCAGCGGCACGCCCCGGTACTGGTCGACGAAGGCGCCGATGTCGGCCTGCAGCCGCGGCTCCTCGATCTCGCCCCTGCCCTCGCCCCACTCCAGCAGGATCTCGGTGACGCCGGGGGCGTCCTGCTCGACCAGACCGTGCAGCAGTTGCACGACCTGGAAGCGGCGCTGCTCGGAAATGCGGCCGACCATGCCGAAATCGATGACGCCGATGCGCTCGCCACTGAGATAGAAGATGTTGCCCGGGTGCGGATCGGCGTGGAAGAAGCCATCCTCCAGCACCATCTTCAGCACGATCCCGGCACCGGTCCGGGCCAGCGCGCGGCGATCGAGGCCGGCCGCATCGACCGCCGGCAGGTCGCTGCCGCGGATGCCCACGACGAACGCCTGCACGTTCAGGCGTTCGCAGGTCCACTGCCAGTGGACCTTCGGGATCACGATGTCCTCGCGCCCGGCGAAATTGGCCGCGATGCGCTCGGCATTGCGGCATTCGGCGGCGAAATCCAGCTCGCGCCGCAGCGACAGGGTGAACTCGTGCACGACCTCGGCCGGCCGGTAGCGGCGCAGGTCCGGCGCCTGCGCTTCGACGATCTCGGCCAGCCGCGCCAGCAGCCGCAGGTCGGCCTCGATCACCTCGCGGATACCCGGACGGCGCACCTTGAGCACCACCGCGGTGCCGTCTTCCAGCCAGGCCCGATGGGTCTGCGCGAGCGAGGCGGCCGCGAGCGGGATCTCGTCCAGGCGGGCAAAGACGGTTTCGGGCGGCGCGCCCAGATCCTCGGTCAGCTGTCCGCGGATCGACTCGAACGGCAGCGCCGGCACCGCGTTCTGCAGCTTGCTCAGCTCGGCGATCCACTCCGGAGGAAACAGGTCGACGCGGGTGGCCAGCACCTGGCCGAGCTTGACGAAGGTCGGGCCCAGCTCCTCCAGCGCGCGCCGCACGCGCGCGGCCGGCGCCATCCGCGCGGTGCCTTCGCCGTCATGCCAGTGCAGCAACCGGCCGGCGCGCTCCAGCGCACCGGCCAGGCCGATCCGGCGGACCAGGTCGCCGAATCCGTGGCGGATCAGGACGGAGGCGATTTCCTGCAGCCGCCCCAGATCACGGACGGTGCCCAGCGTCTCCCACATCGGTGTTCTCCATTCGCACGGCGATGCCGCACATCATGCCGCGAGCAGGCTTTCCAGTCCCCGCAGCGCGCGTTCGACGGTCTGCCGGCGCACGGCATCGCGGTCGCCATCGAAGTGGAACACCTCGGCGCGGGCATACCCGCCGCGCCGCTTCCAGCCGATCCAGACGGTGCCGACCGGCTTGTCCGCACTGCCGCCGCCCGGCCCGGCGATGCCGGTCACCGCGACCGCCACGCTGGCACCGGAATTGACCAGCGCACCGGACACCATCTCGATCGCGGTCTCGCGACTGACCGCGCCATAGTGCTCCAGCGTCTGCGGGCGTACGCCCAGCAGCGCCTGCTTGGCTTCGTAACTGTAGGCGACCATGCCGCAGTCGAACCAGTCCGAGGAGCCGGCGATGTCGGTGAGGCATTTGGCGATCCATCCGCCACTGCAGCTTTCGGCGGTGACCACGCGGTCGCGCGAGGTGCGCAGGCGCTCGCCCAGCGACTGGGCCAGCTCGCGCAGCGCGCGGTCTTCGGGATCGGACATCGGGACTTCCACGGCGAGGGGTACCGGCGTTGTAGCCCAAAACGCCGACCGATGTCTCGCGTACGGCGCCCGACGCCGCCCGCCCCGAACGCGACAGGCCCGCCGATGGCGGGCCTGTCGCGTGACTGCTGCGGCTTTACTCAGTAGCGCAGGCGCAGGGTCATCCCGTAGGTCCGCGGCGCACCCAGGAACGCGTTCCACGAGCCCGGCTGGATCGGCGCATCGATGCCGACCTGCTTGTAGGTCTCGTCGGTGAGGTTCTGGCCCCAGAATTCGACCATCCAGCGCTGGTCCTGGGCCCCGAACCCGATCCGGGCATTGACCAGGGTATAGGCATCCTGGGCCTTCTGCGGGTCCAGGTCCGAGCCGGTGTTGTAGTCGGACATGTACTTGGCGCCGACGTTGAACCGGCCCATCAGGCTGTTGCCGAAGTCCCACTCGTAGGTCGCCGACAGGTTGCCCGACCATTCCGGGGCGAAGCTCATCTGGCTGCCCGGCAGCAGGGCCAGGTCCGGATCGGGGAGCAGATCGTCGCCATACTCGGTCCGTGCGTAGGTGAAGCCGCCCTGCAGCATCAGCCCGGTCACGCCGGTCTGCCACATGATCTCGGCGTCGATGCCCTTGGACACCACTTCGGGGATCGAGCGCACCACGAAGCTGGTGCCCAGGAAACTGTTGAGCTGGAAGTCCTCGTACTTCTGATAGAAGAGCGAGGCGTTGAGCAGCAGGTTGCCGTCGGCCCACGTGGTCTTGGTGCCCAGCTCGTAGCTGTCGACGAACTCGCCGCCGAACGAGGTGTCGTCCACCGGGGTGATGCCCTGGGTGCCGCTGGACAGCCCGTTGGACGACTGCACGCGGTCGAGGTTGAAGCCGCCGGCCTTGTAGCCGCGCGCCGCGGACGCATAGGTCATCACGTCGTCGGACCAGTTGTAGGCCAGCTTCAGCGTGCCGGACCACTCCTTCTCGGTCCTGCTCTGCGAGACGTCGCGCCCGTTGTGCGCCACGTTGGCCCATGGCAGGCACATGTAGCCGGCGATGGTCGGTGCCAGCGTCGGCACCAGTGCACCGAGCAGCTGCTGCTGCAGGGCCGGCGGCAGGCTGCCGAACCCGTTGATCCGCTGCGCCAGCGCACCACCGACGCGCGCGCCCGGGTTGGCCAGGGTGGCGGCGCAGGCCGCGCCACCGTTCGGGTTGGTGTAGACCGAATGCAGGTCCTTCTTCTCGCGGGTGTAACGCAGGCCCAGGGTCACGTCGAAGGCATCGGTGACGTGGAAGGTGTTGTTGGTGAAGATCGCCGCGCTGCGCGCCTGCTGCTCGTGCCGGTCCAGCGTGCCCAGGCCGGTGAAGTTGGTGCCGAACGGGCGCCCGCTGACCTGCGACAGGAAGGTTGCCGGGTTGGCCTGGTTCACGGTCAGGCCGAACCCGGCCAGCTGCGCGGCCACGCCGGACAGCACCTGGCTGCCGACCAGGCTCGACAGGTACGGCTCGTAGGCGCTGCCGTACCGGTAGGTCTCGTTGCGGTCCAGCTGTTCGTCCGAATAGAACACGCCGACCATCCAGTCCACGCGTTCGCTGGACCCGGTCAGGCGGAACTCCTGGGTGAAGGTCTTGAACCGGGTCAGCGACTCGTCCTCGTCGGCCGCGCGGTACAGGATGTCGGCGGCGCTGTAGTCGAAGTCCAGCCCGTTGATCGCCTGCCAGTCGCGGACGGCCGTGATCGAGGTGAAGGTGGCCTCGTTGGCCCAGGGCGTGTTCCAGTTGACCTCGGCCGAGATGCCCTTGTCCTTGATGTCCTGCTCGGTGCTGCGGTTGCTGTAGGCCAGGCGGCGCTCCGGATCGGGCACCGGGATCACGCCCTCGCCGCCCGGCGTCAACGCATTGATGATCGCCGCCGCGGGGCCGCGGTGGGTGGTCACGGTGGCGCAGCAGTTTTCCTCGCGGCTGGTGAAGTCGGCCGCGATGTTGATGTCCAGGTTCTCGGTCGGATCGAACAGCAGCTGGCCGCGCAGGGTATGGAAGTTCTGGTCGCCGTCGTCGGTTTCGGTCCGCGGACCTGCGCCGGTGCGCACCTCGTCGACGCCGTCGCGCTTGCGCTTGGCCGCGTAGATGCGGATCGCGGCGTGTTCACCGAGCGCATCGTTGTAGGCGCCGGACACGCCCATCGCCCCGTAGTTGCCGATGGTGATCTCGCCCTCGGCGCTCTGCGTGTAGCTGGGCCGGCGGGTGACCACGTTGATCACGCCGGCCGAGGTGTTCTTGCCGAACACCGTGCCCTGCGGCCCCTTCAGCACCTCGATCCGTTCCAGTTCGCCCAGGTCGGTGAAGCCGACGCTGTTGCGCGGCCGGTACACGCCGTCGATGACCACGCCGACCGAGGATTCCAGGCCGGCGTTGTCGCCGACGGTGCCGATGCCGCGGATGCGGGCGGTGGTCTGCGCCGCGCTCTGGGTGCTGGTCACGGTCAGGCCCGGCACCAGCACCTGCAGATCCTTGATGTCGCGTACGCCGGTGTCCTGCAGCAGCTGTTCGCCGAGCACGTTGACCACGATCGGCACTTCCTGCAGCGCCTGCTCGCGTTTCTGTGCGGTGACCGTCAGTCCGGACAGCGTGACCGGCTGCTCCCGTCCCGCCTCCGCCGCCTGTTCCTGCGCATGCGCGGTGGCCGTCATGGTGGACAGTGCGGCGATCACGGCGATCGCCAATCCGGTGTGATGCAGGTTGCCTCGTGCCATTGCTCCCTCCCCAGGGTGTCGATGTTGGCCGGTCCTGACTGCTGCGATGTCGATCTCGTGCGGTGCTGCATCCTCTGGACCTGGTCCGGTCCGTAAACGGGAAGTTAAACCGCATGCGGTCACACCGCATTCTGCACTGCGGCGATACGTCACATTGCGTTTTGGGATGGAGGCGCGACTCAGTGCGGGGCGGAGCGGCAGCCACCGGCGACGCAGTCGCCCTCGCCCGCTTCCATCTGCAGGGTGACGTGATCGATACCGAAGTGCCCTGCGAGCCGGCGCGCCAGCGCCACCCGCACCGCGATCGGGTCCGCATCGCCGGCGACCACCACATGCGCGGTCATCGCCGGGGTCCGCGACGCCAGCGCCCAGACGTGCAGGTCGTGCACGCCGGTCACCTGCGGGTGCGCCAGCAGCGCGGTGTTGATCGCCGCGACATCGATGCCGCGCGGCACGCCTTCCATCAGCACGTTGATCGCCTCGCGCAACAGCAGCACGGTGCGCGGTAGCACCCACAGGCCGATCAGCACCGCCAGCAGCGGATCCACCCACAGCCAGCCGGTGAAGCGGATCACGATGGCCGCGATGATCACCGCCAGCGAGCCGAGCATGTCGCTCCAGACCTCGAGGTAGGCGCCCTTCATGTTCAGGCTCTGGCCGCTTCCGGCATGCAGCAGCTTCATCGCCACCAGGTTGCAGGCCAGGCCGAGCACGGCCACCGCCAGCATGCCCGTGCTCGCCACCGGCAGCGGCGTGCGGAAGCGGTGCCAGGCTTCCCACAGGATGTAGCCCGCCAGCACGAACAGCAGGCCGCCGTTGACCAGCGCACCGAACGCCTCGAAACGCACGTAGCCATACGTGCGCCGCGCATCGGCCGGGCGCTTGGCCAGACGCACCGCGATCAGCGCGATCGCCAGCGCCAGCGTGTCGGTGGCCATGTGCGCCGCGTCGGACAGCAGCGCCAGACTGTTGGTCCACCACGCGCCGATCAGCTCGGCCACCAGGACCGTCGCGGTCAGGCCCAGCGCCCACCACAGCGGACGCTCGAAGCGGATGTCGGTGGGGACGTGGCTGTGACCGCCCAGTCCGTGCTGGTGGCCGGCATGACCATGCCCGTGATGGCCATGGGCGTGATCGTGCGGATGCCCGTGATCGTGGGCGTGGTCGTGCTGGTGGCTCATGCCGGCTCCGGTGCGTGGCCGGCACTATCCGACGGCGCCGGCTCGGAGACTATTACAATCGCCGGTCCCGTACCGCCCGCATGCCGATGTCCAAGACCAGCGCCACCGCCGAACACACCCCGCTGATGAAGCAGTTCTTCGCAGCCAAGGCCGACTACCCGGACCTGCTGCTGTTCTTCCGCATGGGCGACTTCTACGAGCTGTTCTACGACGACGCACGCAAGGCCGCGCGGCTGCTGGACATCACCCTGACCCAGCGCGGCAGCTCCGGCGGCGCGCCGATCCCGATGGCCGGCGTGCCGGTGCATGCCTACGAAGGCTATCTGGCGCGGCTGGTCGCGCTGGGCGAATCGGTGGCGATCTGCGAACAGATCGGCGACCCGGCGCTGGCCAAGGGCCTGGTCGAACGCAAGGTGGTGCGCGTGGTCACCCCGGGCACCGTCACCGACGAGGCCCTGCTGGACGAGCGCCGCGACACCCTGCTGATGGCGGTCGCGCGCGGAAAGAGCGGCTACGGCCTGGCCTGGGCCGACCTCGCCGGTGGTCGTTTCCTGGTCAACCAGGTCGACGGCGACGATGCGCTGGAAGCCGAACTGGCCCGGCTGGAACCGGCCGAGCTGCTGCTGCCCGACGAGGAAGGCCTGCCGCCGATCACCCTCGCACGCGGCGCGGTGCGCCGGCGCGCGCCGTGGCTGTTCGACCCGGACAGCGGCCGCCGCCAGCTGCTGCGCTTCTTCGGCCTGCACGACCTCACCGGTTTCGGCATCGAGGACAAGCCGCTGGCCGTGGCCGCCGCCGGCGCCCTGCTCGGCTATGTCGAGGAAACCCAGAAGCAGCAGCTTCCGCACCTGACCTCGATCGCGGTGGAGACCGCCGGCGACGCGATCGCGATGAACGCCGCCACGCGCCGGCATCTGGAGCTGGACTCGCGCGTCGACGGCGACACCCGCCACACCCTGCTCGGCGTGCTGGACGCGACGATCACCCCGATGGGCGGGCGCCTGCTGCGGCGCTGGCTGCACCGGCCGCTGCGCGAGCGCCGCGTGCTCGAACAGCGCCACCATGCGGTGGCCACGCTGATCGACCGCGGCGCCGATGCCGACCTGCGCGAACGCTTCCGCGGCCTGGGCGACATCGAACGCATCCTGACCCGCATCGCATTGCGCTCGGCGCGTCCGCGCGACATGTCGACGCTGCGCGACGGCCTGGCCCTGCTGCCGGCGATCCGCGAGGTGCTGGCACCGCTGGATTCGCCGCGCCTGGCTGCGCTGGCCGCCGAACTGGGCGAACACGCCGACTGCGCCGCCCTGCTCGCCTCGGCGGTCGCGACACAGCCGCCGCTGAAGCTGGTCGACGGCGGCGTGCTGGCCGATGGCTACGACGCCGAGCTGGACGAGCTGCGCCGGCTGTCGACCAATGCCGACCAGTTCCTGGTCGACCTGGAACTGCGCGAGCGCGAGGCCAGCGGCATCGGCACGCTGAAGGTCGGTTACAACCGCGTGCACGGCTACTACATCGAGATCAGCAAGGGCCAGGCCGACAAGGCGCCGGTGCATTACACGCGCCGCCAGACCCTGACCAATGCCGAGCGCTACATCACCGAGGAACTCAAAGCCTTCGAGGACAAGGTGCTGTCCGCGCGCGAGCGCTCGCTGTCGCGCGAAAAGTTCCTGTACGAGGCGCTGCTGGACACGCTCAACGGCCTGCTCGAACCGCTCAAGCGCTGCGCCGGCGCGCTCAGCGAACTGGACGTGCTGGCCGCCTTCGCCGACCGCGCGCAGGCGCTGGACTGGGCCCGCCCGGAACTGACCGACACGCCCTGCCTGTGCATCGAACGCGGCCGCCACCCGGTGGTCGAGGCGGTGCGCGAGGAACCGTTCCATCCCAACGACCTGGACCTGTACGCCGACCGCGACGGCGCCGCGCGCCGCATGCTGGTGATCACCGGCCCGAACATGGGCGGTAAATCGACCTACATGCGCCAGAACGCACTGATCGTGCTGCTGGCCCACATCGGCAGCTTCGTGCCGGCCAGCCGCGCGGTGCTCGGCCCGATCGACCGGATCCTGACCCGCATCGGCGCTGGCGACGACCTGGCCAGGGGCCAGTCGACCTTCATGGTCGAGATGGCCGAGACCAGCTACATCCTGCACCACGCCACCGCGCAGTCGCTGGTGCTGATGGACGAGATCGGCCGCGGCACGTCCACCTACGACGGCCTGGCGCTGGCCGATGCGGTCGCCCGCCACCTGGCCCACAGCAACCGCTGCTACACGCTGTTCGCCACGCATTACTTCGAGCTGACCACGCTGGCCGACGAGTCGGTCGAAGGCGGTGGCAGCGGCATCGCCAACGTGCATCTGGACGCGGTCGAGCACGGCGACAGCCTGGTCTTCATGCATGCGGTCAAGGACGGCGCGGCCAACCGCAGCTTCGGCTTGCAGGTCGCCGCCCTGGCCGGCCTGCCGCGGACCACGCTGGCGCAAGCGCGCCGGCGCCTGGCGGAACTGGAACAGCGCGGCGGCGAGAGCCATGCGGCGCAGATGACGCCGCAGGCGCTGGACGCGCCGCAGCAGTTCGGCCTGTTCGCCGCACCGCCGTCGGCCGCGCTGGAGGCACTGGCCGCGCTGGATCCCGATGAGCTGACCCCGAAGCAGGCGCTGGAGGCACTGTACCGGGTGCGTGCGCTGATGTAGCGCATCCATGCGCGGCGCGTGCGGCGTTGATCCCGATCAATGCCGCTGACGCGGGCGCAGCGGATAACGGGACCTCCAGCCAGCCGGGAGGCCCGCCATGTTCCGCCACACGCTCGTCCTTGCCTGCGCGATCGCGCTCGCCGCACCCGGCGTGCACGCACAATCCGCATCGTCGCCGCAGGAACTGCGCGAACTCGGCAACGCGCTGTTCAAACCGGTACCCGCGCAGGTGTCCGAACTGCGCGGCCAGGCGCTCGGCGCCGACCAGATCGAACTCGGGCGCTGGCTGTTCTTCGATCCGCGCCTGTCGCGCAGCCACATCATCAGCTGCAACACCTGCCACAACGTCGGCACCGGCGGCGCCGACAACGTGCCGGTCTCGATCGGCCATGGCTGGCAGAAGGGGCCGCGCAACTCGCCGACCGTGCTCAACGCGGTGTTCAACGTCGCGCAGTTCTGGGATGGTCGCGCCGCCGACCTGAAGGAGCAGGCGAAAGGCCCGGTGCAGGCCAGCGTGGAAATGAACAACACGCCCGAACGCGTCGAGGCGACGCTGCGCAGCATGCCGGGCTACGTGGAGGCCTTTTCGCGTGCGTTCCCGGGCGAGGCGCAGCCGGTGAGCTTCGACAACATGGCGCGCGCGATCGAGGCGTTCGAGGCGACACTGACCACGCCCGACTCGCGCTTCGACCGCTTCCTCGCCGGTGAGGACACGCTGGATGCGGACGAACGCCGTGGCATGGCGCTGTTCATCGACAAGGGCTGCATCGCCTGCCACGCCGGCGTGAACCTGGGTGGCCAGACCTACCACCCGTTCGGCGTGGTCGAGCGCCCTGGCGCGGACATCCTGCCCGAGGCCGACAAGGGCCGCTTCGCGGTCACCCGCACGGCCACCGACGAGTACGTGTTCCGCGCGGCGCCATTGCGCAACGTCGCGCTGACGGCGCCCTACTTCCACAGCGGCCAGGTCCGGGACCTGCGCCAGGCAGTGGCGATCATGGGCAGCAGCCAGCTCGGACAGGAGCTGGGCGCGGCCGATGTCGAGGCGATCACCCGTTTCCTGCAGACGCTGAGCGGGCGCCAGCCGCAGATCGTGCATCCGGTGCTGCCGGCCAGCACGGCGACCACGCCGCAACCGGAGTAACCGCGCCGCGCGCACGACGGCAGCCGGAGCCATCGTCGTGCCGCTGCCGTTCACAGAGTCACCTGCTCAGTGACCGGGCATCTGCAGCTGCGCCGCCAGTGCGTCGTCGCGCGCATTGGCGGCCAGTGCGGCCGGCCGCTGCGCATGGGCGGCAACAAAGGCCTCGAAGGCCGGCCGCCGCTCCAGTTCGCCCACCATCATCTGGTAGCCCAGATACGCGGCCACGTAGAGGTCGACCGCGGTGAAGCGGTCGCCGGCCAGATGGGTCCTGCCGCTCACCGCCTGCTCCACCGTGGCCAGCACGTCATCCCCGCGGCCGTAACCGGCACTGCGCGCAGCCACGAACACGCCGGCCTGGCGTGCGGTCAGCCACGACTCGAACGGGCCGGCGAAGAAGAACAGCCAGCGGTAATAGGCCGCGCGCTCCGGCGAACCCGGCGGCGGCGCCAGCGCCTTCTCCGGAACGAGTTCGGCCAGGTAGGCGCAGATCGCGGCGTTCTCGGTCACCACGACATCGCCATGCCGGATGGCCGGCACCTTGCCCATCGGGTTGATCGCCAGATACTCCGGCGACTTCATCGTCGTATCGAAGTCGAGTATCACCTCTTCGTACGGCAGTCCGGTCTCCTCGAGCATCCAGCGCGCCACCCGGGCGCGCGACAGGGGGTGGGTATAGAAAGTCAGCACGTCGATGCACTCCGGCAAGGGTCGGGAGTGCCCAGACTGCGTGGCCGCTGCTGACAGCCTGCTGTCAGCAGTCGCGCATCGCCGGGACATTGGATAGCCATTGCCCATCGATGCATTCGGATCATTCGATTTCACCAATCACAATCCGCGAAATATGGTGGCCCGGTCTATCAACGCCAGCGCATCATCGACGTCAGCACCGGCTGATGTCTCCAGCGGCCCGCCACCCGGCGCGCCGGTCCAGGCAGTTGCGCGCAACGACCCACAGGGAGCAGGACCATGAGCACCGAAACGAAATGCCCGTTCCACCAGAACGTCCACCAGACCGCCGGCGGCGGTACCGGCAATCGCGACTGGTGGCCGCAGCAGCTGCGGCTGGACCTGCTGAACCAGCATTCGACGCGCTCCAACCCGATGGACGGCGGCTTCGACTACGCAGCCGCGTTCGCGAAGCTCGACTACGCCGGCCTCAAGCGCGATCTGGCCGCGCTGATGACCGATTCGCAGGACTGGTGGCCGGCCGACTTCGGCCATTACGGCGGCCTGTTCGTGCGCATGGCCTGGCACAGCGCCGGCACCTACCGCATCGGTGACGGCCGCGGCGGCGGCGGTCGCGGCCAGCAGCGCTTCGCCCCGCTCAACAGCTGGCCGGACAACGTCAGCCTGGACAAGGCACGGCGCCTGCTGTGGCCGATCAAGCAGAAGTACGGCCAGGCGATTTCCTGGGCAGACCTGATGATCCTCACCGGCAACGTCGCGCTGGAGACGATGGGCTTCCGCACCTTCGGCTTCGCCGGTGGCCGCGAGGACACCTGGGAGCCGGACCAGGACGTGTACTGGGGCCGCGAGACCACCTGGCTCGGCGGCGACGTGCGTTATGCGCACGGCTCGGAAGGCGTGGAGAAGCCGGGCGACCATGGCGTGCTGGTGTCCGACGACGATGCCGACGGCGATGTGCATTCGCGCCGGCTGGAGAACCCGCTGGCCGCGGTGCAGATGGGCCTGATCTACGTGAACCCGGAAGGCCCGGACGGCAATCCCGATCCGCTGCTGGCCGCGCACGACATCCGCGACACCTTCGGCCGGATGGCGATGGACGACGAGGAGACCGTCGCCCTGATCGCCGGTGGCCACAGCTTCGGCAAGACCCACGGCGCCGGCCCGGCCGACAACGTCGGCGCCGAGCCCGAAGCGGACGAACTGGAAGCGCAGGGCCTCGGCTGGCACAACCGCTTCGGCAGCGGCAAGGGCGGCGACACGATCACCAGCGGCCTGGAAGTGACCTGGACGAAAACGCCGGCGCAGTGGAGCAACAACTTCTTCGAGAACCTGTTCGGCTTCGAGTGGGAGCTGACCAGGAGCCCGGCCGGCGCGCACCAGTGGGTGGCCAAGGACGCCGAGGCCTTCATCCCCGATGCGCACGATCCGTCGAAGACCCATCGCCCGACGATGCTCACCACCGACCTGTCGCTGCGCTTCGATCCGGCCTACGAGAAGATCTCGCGCCGCTTCCTGCAGAACCCCGACCAGTTCGCCGACGCCTTCGCCCGCGCCTGGTTCAAGCTGACCCACCGCGACATGGGCCCGCGTGCGCGCTACCTCGGCCCGGAGGTGCCGGCCGAGGTGCTGATCTGGCAGGACCCGGTGCCGGCGGTCGATCACCCGCTGGTCGACGGCGACGACATCGTGGCGCTGAAGCGGGCGATCCTGGCCAGCGGGCTGAGCGTGGCCGAGCTGGTCTCCACGGCCTGGGCCTCGGCCTCGACCTTCCGCGGCGGCGACAAGCGTGGCGGCGCCAACGGTGCGCGGATCCGGCTTGCCCCGCAGAAGGACTGGGCGGTGAACGATCCACCGCAGCTGGCCAAGGTGCTGGCGGCGCTGGAACAGGTGCAGGCCGACTTCAACGGCCGCGCCAGCGGTGGAAAGCGGGTTTCGCTGGCCGACCTGATCGTGCTCGGCGGCGGCGCGGCGATCGAGCAGGCGGCGAAGGCCGCGGGCCACACGGTGGACGTGCCGTTCTCGCCGGGCCGCACCGACGCGACGCAGGAACAGACCGACGTTGCCTCGTTCGCCCCGCTGGAGCCGTTCGCCGACGGTTTCCGCAACTACCTGCGCGGGCGCTCCGCGATTCCGGCCGAGCACCTGCTCATCGACCGTGCGCAGCTGCTGACCCTGACCGCACCCGAGATGACCGTGCTGGTCGGCGGCCTGCGCGTGCTCGGCGCCAACGCAGGCGGCAGCAGCGATGGCGTGCTCACTGATCGCCCCGGCACGCTGAGCAACGACTTCTTCGTCAACCTGCTCGACATGGGTACCCGATGGAGCCCGACGTCCGATGCGCGCGAGCGTTTCGAAGGGCGCGCGCGCAACAGCGACAGCGTGGTCGGCCATGGCAGCCGCGTCGACCTGGTGTTCGGCTCGAATTCGGTGTTGCGCGCCCTGGCCGAGGTCTACGCCAGCAGAGACGGCGGGGAAAAGTTCGTGCGCGACTTCGTCGCGGCCTGGGCCAAGGTGATGGAGCTGGACCGCTTCGACCTGGACCATGCGGACCGGCACCCGCGCTGATCTGCTTCCCGCTCCCGCCCGGTTCAACGGGCGGGGCGACCGCATCCGCGGCGCCGCACTGGCGCCGCACCAGCGCTCAGTCGCCCTTCTTCAGGTCCAGCTTGATCCCGTCGTCGCGGCCGCCACTGGACCAGAGGGTCACGTCCTGCCGCGGATTGCAGCGACGGTCGCGCGCGGTCGCCGGTGCATGCGCCTGACGCGGGCCGGATTCCCCGCCCACACGGCAATCGACGAGGTCGGCCGGACGTGGGCCGCCTGCGACGTCCGTGGTGCTGGCGCACCCGCTCAACGCGACCAGCAGGACGCCGGCGGCAAGCACGGCGCTGTCATTGAACGGCATCGAAACGCTCCTCTGCAGTGGCTCCCGCGGTTGTACACCGCCGGGGCCAGGCGCGCACAGGCCGGAAGTCAGGCAGTGGCCGGTATCCAGTCCGAGCATCCGGGCAGCGAGCACCCGGAGTGCCTGTGGCGTGCAAGCGCAGGCAGCAGCATCCATGCGGCGGACGATCGAAACGCGCACGGCCGGCGGCAGCGCTCAGGACGCGTCGAAGTCGCCCAGCGCCTGGATCAAGCGCCGCGCACGCTTGTCCGGCTTGTGCTCGGGCGGCCGATAGCCATCGCGCGCCGCAGCACGCTGCAGGCGCTGCTGTTCGCGCCGCGCCCTGGAGGCCCCGGTCTCCTCGTACAGCGCCTGCGCCACCGGCGCGGGACCGCGCACGTCGCTGAGCCCGCGCACCTGCACCTCGAAGGTCTCCTCGCCCCGGGTGATCTGCAGCATCTCGCCGACGCGCACCCCACGCGAGGCCTTGGCGCGCTGGCCGGCGACATCCACCTTGCCGGTCTCCACCGCCTGCTTGGCGAGGCTGCGCGTCCGGAAGAAGCGTGCCGCCCACAGCCAGAGATCGAGGCGCACCGCCGTCACGGAAGCCGCGTCGGTCATCGCGACCGCCCCTTGCAGCCGGCCCCGTCGCGCGCGCGTCCGACGACGCGGAGCGGCAGGCCGAATGCATCGACCCCCATGTCGCCGGTGGCGGGGTTCACTCCACGCGCGACAGCGCGCCACATCATCCGGTTCATCGCGTCCTGATTGGATCTATCGGCCAGGGGAACCACGCAGCGGCACGGTCACGCTGCGGACCGCGTCGCGCTGGCAGCCCTGGGATACGTGGTAATCGGTCGTCCGCTCTTCGTAGCGGCCGCGTTCCTCCCGCGACAGCCCCGCCGGCGTCGGCGGCCCTTCGCGCTGGGCGCGATACTGCTGCCCGCAGAAGGAATCGCCCGAGTCCAGCAGGGTCACGCCGGGATCGCTCGCGCATCCGGCGAGCCATGCCAGCGAACAGGCCGCCAGCAGCGTGGTGAGTCCGCGTTGCGCCATCGTCTTGCTCCGTGCGGCCGATGGCGCCAGTGTGCCAGCTTGCCGGGCCGATGCCATCCGTGCCGTGCGCCGACGACCGGCATGCATGGGCAGGCGCCCGCCTCCGGAAACGCGAACGGCCGCCCGAGGGCGGCCGTCCTTGTCGCGATCGCGCGCCGGAATTACTCGGCGGCGGCAGCCGCGGCCTTCTCGGCCTTGGCCTTGGCAACGGCGGCCAGGTCTTCCTTGATGCGGGCAGCCTTGCCTTCCAGGCCACGCAGGTAGTACAGCTTGCCGGCGCGGACCTTGCCGCGGCGCTTCACTTCGACCGAGTCGATGATGGCGCTGTGGGTCTGGAACACGCGCTCGACGCCGTAGCCGTGCGAGATCTTGCGGACGGTGAACGAGGAGTTCAGGCCGGCGTTCTTGGTCGCGATGACCACGCCTTCATAGGCCTGCACGCGCTCGCGGTTGCCTTCCTTCACCTTCACGTTGACGACGACGGTATCGCCCTGGCTGAACTTCGGCAGTTCGCGGGTGATCTGGGCGGATTCGAACTCCGCGACGATGGACTTGTTCAGCTTGCTCATGGTGACCGACTCTTGTTCGGGTGGGCGTGTCGTTACGACAACTCGGGAAGGCGCAGTCGCAGGATCGCGCTGCACGTCTTGTTGTTCTGGGAGTCCGGAGACGGCCGGGTGGCCGCTCGGAATCCGGCATGATACTGCAACTGCGGGCGCCGATGCTACTGCCCGGTTCGATCGTCCAGTCCGGCCCGGAACGCGTCCAGCAGCGCCTGGTCTGCCTTCGACAGCGCCCGACCCTCGAGCAGGTCCGGGCGCCGCAGCCAGGTCCGGCCCAGCGCCTGCTGCCGGCGCCAGCGCGCGATCGCCGCGTGGTTGCCCGAGCGCAGTACCGCCGGCACGTCGCCATAGGCATGACTGACCGGATGGCTGTAGTGCGGGCAGTCCAGCAGCCCGTCCTCGAAGCTGTCCTGCTCGGCCGAGCCAGCGTCGTTCAGCACGCCGTCCTGCAGCCGGACCATCGCATCGACGACGACCGCCGCCGCCAGTTCGCCACCGGAGAGCACGTAGTCGCCGATGGAGATCTCCTCGTCGACCTCGGCCGCCAGCAGGCGCTCGTCGACGCCCTCGTAGCGGCCGCACAGCAGCGCGATCCGCGGCCGGGCCGCCAGTTCGCGCACCCGGGCCTGGTCCAGACGTCGCCCCTGCGGGCTCATGTAGACCAGGTGCACGGGCTCCGGATCGGCGGCACGCACGTCCTGCAGGCAACGCCGCAGCGGCTCGACCAGCAGCACCATGCCCGGGCCGCCACCGAAAGTGCGGTCGTCGACCTTGCGGTAGTTGCCTTCGGCATAGTCGCGCGGGTTCCAGCCATGCAGCGCGACCAGACCCCGCTCGTGCGCACGGCCGACCACGCCGAAGCCGGCGCACTGCGCGACGAACTCGGGAAACAGGCTGACGATGTCGATGCGCATCGGTGGACCTCGGAACACGCCGGCCGCAGCATGCGGCCCGCGCTCAGAATTCGGGATCCCAGTCGACCGTGATCGTGCCGGTCTCGAAATCGACGGCGGTCACGTAGTCGGGCTGTACGAACGGCAGCATGCGCTCGCGCTCGCCCTGCACCACCATCACATCGTTGGCGCCGGTGGACAGCATCTGCGTGACGGTGCCCAGCTCGACACCGTCGACGGTACTCACGCGCAGGCCTTCCAGATCGACCCAGTAGTACTCGCCGGGCGCCGGCGGAGGCAGCGCCTCGCGCGGCACATGGATCTCGGTACCGCGGGCCAGTTCGGCCGCGTCGCGGTCGTCGATGCCGGGAATCGTCGCGATGACATGCTTGCCGGTATCGCGGCCACGCGCACCGCGCAGCTCGCGCTCGACGCCGGACGGCGTGCGCAGGATCCACGGCTGATAGCGGAAAATACCTGCACGCGGCTCGGTCCAGGACTCGAGCTTGACCTCGCCACGCACACCGAAGGCGCCCATCACCCGGCCCAGCAGAATGCGTTTCTGCGGTGGAGTGGGACGCCCGGTGTCGTTCATGACGGAAACGGCCGCCGCTGCTGCGGCGGCCTGTCGACTCAGGCCGCGACGGCCTTGGTCGCTTCCTTGTACAGCGCGCGGACCTTGTCGGTCAGCTGGGCGCCGTTGCCGACCCAATGGTCGACACGGGCGATGTCCAGCACCACGCGCTGCTCGGCGCCCTGGGCGACCGGGTTGTAGTAGCCGACGCGCTCGATGTTGCGGCCGTCGCGGGCGCTGCGCACGTCGGTGACGATGATGTGGTAGAACGGACGCTTCTTGGCGCCGCCGCGGGTAAGACGGATCTTGACCATGGTGGTTTCTCGGTGTTGCCCAGTCGCCAGGATGGCGAGGTAAGCCGGCGATTATAGCGGCGGTTCCCCGCCGTTCCAAGTCCGGGTCCGACCGGCACCCTGCCCCGCCGCCAGCGACTCTCCCGCGACCTGCGCCAGCGCCTGTCGCGCACGCTGGCAGAAGGCTCCGGACTCCGGCAGCACATGCCCGTCGATCGCCGCCAGGGGCCAGATCCCGGTCGCGTTGCAGGCGAACGCGCCGGTGCAGTCGCCCAGGTCCTGCAGGGTCACCGGGCGGATCCGCGCCGGCCCCAACGCGTCCTGCAGCAGACGTTCGGCGACCCCGCGCAGGGCCGGCGCGCACGGCCAGACCACGTCATTCCCCTGCAGCAGGGCCAGGTTCCAGGTCGTCCCTTCGCTGACCAGGCCGTCGCGGGTCACGAACAACGCATCGTCGAACCCGGCCAGCAGCGCCTGCCGGCGCTGCTCGAACAGGCCGAAGGTGCCGACATGCTTGATCTGCGGCAGCTCGCGCGCATAGGTCGTGCTGCGTACGCGACGCGGCAGCGGCGGCAGATCGACCGGCGCGGACACGGCCACCAGGACGTCGGCCTCGACGGCCGCAAGCGGCGTGCGGAAATCGAAGTGGCGGGAGAACACAGTCACCCGCAGCGAGGCGTCGACCAGGCCCGATGACATCAGTGCGTCGCGCATCCAGCCGCGCACCGTGTCCGGGTCCAGGGCAGTGCCGAACAACGCCTCGGTGCCCTGCACCAGCCGCTCCAGGTGCAGGTGCAGCCCCTGGACCGCACCGGCGCGCACCTGCATCGAGGTGAAGTGGCCGTAGTTGACCAGGGCCGACGTGAGCAGGGCTACGTCCACCGGCCGGCCATTGCAGGTCAGATGCGTCACAGCAAGGCCTGTGCGCGCGACCACAGCGAGGCGAACACCTCCGCCGCCGGCCGGGCCTGCGCCAGCCAGGCCGACTGCCCCGCCCAGGCCTGCATGCCGTCGAGCCGCGCGTCGGCGACCGCCTGACGGCGCATCGGCGCGGTCAGGCCACGCTGCACCGGATAGGGCTGCACCGCGGGTGCGCCCGGCGCCGCAAGCGCGCGCACATAGGAAGTGGCCAGGGCCCGACCGAGGCGCCCACTGAAACCGCGCGTGACCCAGGCCTGCTCCGGCTCGGACGCGGCAAGCGCCTCGGCCCATGGTGCGGGCAACGCGCATTCGGGCGTCCGCAGGAAGGCCGTCCCGACCTGCACCGCACTGGCGCCCAGCAGCAGCGCCGCCGCCACGCCGCGTCCGTCGCCGATGCCACCGGAGGCGATCACCGGAATCGACAGACGGTCGGCCAGCCGCGGCACCAGCGCGAACAGGCCGACCAGTTGGTGCTCCGCCGAGGCGGCATCGAACGCGCCGCGATGGCCGCCTGCCTCCGCGCCCTGGGCCACGACCGCATCGGCCCCAGCCGCCTGCGCCTGCAGCGCCTCGTCCAGCGTGGTCGCGCAGGCGAACCAGGCGATGCCGGCCCGCTTCAGGCGCTGCACCTGCGCCGGCGCGAGCACGCCCATGATGGTGGAGAGCACCTCCGGCCCGGCGGCCAGCGCCGCATCGAGCTGCGCATCGAAGGCGGCGGGCCCGGCATCGCCTGCATCGTCGGGCATCCGCGGTCCCCAGCACTCCAGGAATGCGCGCATCCGCGCTTCGCCGCCCGCATCGCGCTGCGGCGGGGGATCGGGCACCCACAGGTTGATCTGCGCCGGCCCGGTCGAGCACGCACGGAAGGCACGCATCCAGGCACCGATTTCGTCAGGCTGCGACAGCACCGCCCCCATCGCGCCCATGCCGCCCGCATCGGCGACCGCAGCCGACAGCGGCACCGGGCACGCACCCGCCATCGGCGCCAGCAGGATCGGCACCTGCACACCGAACCGCTGGCAGAAGCCGGCGATGCGGTCGGAAACGGAACCCTCGCTCATGCGCGCCGCACCGATGCTGGAAAACGGGGCACAGCATACGCGGCCGGATGACCGGCTCGAACACGCCTGGCGGTCCGACGCAGGTGCAGGGCTCCTGCCCCGCTCCGACTTACCATCCCCTCGGCCGCAGGCAGTGCACCGCTCGCGACGCCGGCCTGCATCCAGCCACGCGCCTGCCACGCGGCCATCAGCCGCATCATGCACCGCCGTCCCCTGCCACCGCAGCGGCGACATCCACGCTGGCCGCACGGGGAGAGGACCCGGCACGCGTGCGGCATGTGCGGGACCGACACCTGCCGCCCCGACGCAGCCGCACCCTGTGGACTTCCAGCAGACCACCTGCACCTGCATCGCCTGCGCCGATGGGTGCCGCTGCCATTGCATGCCATCGCCGGCGATCCGGGTTTCGCGCCAGCGGATCGGGTTCTGCTGAGCAGGCAGCGCGCGGCGGCGCGCCCATGAAGATGGCCACCAGCCAGACCCGTCACCGGAACGTTCCGCGGCGGCCGGATACGGTGTGGCATCTACTGAGCCGGATGTTCAGGAACGGTGTCGCACGCCTGTGTCGACCCGGACCGCGGATGTCATCAAGCAGAGGCCCAGACACACCGCGGTGCGGCCACGAAGCCCCGCGTTGGGCATCGCCCGCCCCGACCGAGGAGCGGGTCGCTCACCGTGATACGCAGTCAGGGCGCCTTCGGTCCACACAGCGCCGCCGATGGCAGCGCCAACACCCGCCCCACGCCACCACGTCGACGGCAATCGGGGGGGGCGAGCCGGCGCGGGCGTACGCACCCGCGCCCATGCGGCGATCAGCGGAACGGCATGCGGCCCATGCCGCCCATCATGCCCTGCAGCCCGCGCATCATGCCCTTCATGCCGCCGCGGCCCATCTTGCTCATCATCTTTTCCATCTGCTGGTACTGCTTGATGAGCTTGTTGACGTCGGCCGGCGTGGTGCCGGAGCCGCGCGCGATGCGGGCGCGGCGCGAGCCGTTGAGCAGGTCCGGGTTGCGACGCTCCTTGGGCGTCATCGAGCCGATGATCGCCATCATCCGCGGCACTTCCTTGCTCTGCGAGACCTGCTGCTTGAGGTGCTCGGGCACCTGGCCCAGGCCGGGCAGCTTGTCGATCAGGCCGGAGATGCCGCCCATGTTCTGCATCTGCTCGAGCTGGTCGCGCATGTCGTTGAGGTCGAACTTCTTGCCCTTGGCGACCTTGGCGGCCAGCTTGGCGGCCTTTTCCTGGTCGACGTTCTGCTCCACCTGCTCGACCAGCGACAGCACGTCGCCCATGTCGAGGATGCGCGCGGCGACGCGGTCGGGGTGGAACACGTCCAGGCCGTCGGGCTTTTCGCCCACGCCGATGAACTTGATCGGCTTCCCTGTGATGTAGCGGACCGACAGCGCGGCGCCGCCACGGGCGTCGCCGTCGGTCTTGGTCAGGACCACGCCGGTCAGCGGCAGCGCCTCGGAGAAGGCCTTGGCGGTGGTCGCCGCATCCTGGCCGGTCATCGCGTCGACCACGAACAGGGTCTCGGTCGGGCTGACCGCGGCGTGCAGCGCCTTGATCTCGGCCATCATCGCCTCGTCGATGGCGAGGCGGCCGGCGGTATCGACCAGCAGCACGTCGACGAAGGACTTCTTCGCATCGGCGATGGCGGCCTTGACGATGTCGACCGGCTTCTGCGAGGCCTCCGACGGGAAGAACAGCACGCCGACCTGCTCGGCCAGGGTTTTGAGCTGCTCGATCGCGGCCGGCCGGTAGACGTCGGCGCTGACCACCATCACCTTCTTCTTGCGCTTTTCCTTCAGGTGCTTGGCCAGCTTGCCGACCGTGGTGGTCTTGCCGGCACCCTGCAGGCCGGCCATCAGCACGATGGCCGGGGCCGGCACGTTGAGGTTCAGGTCGCTGGCGGCCGAGCCCATGACCGCGGTCAGCTCGTCGCGCACGACCTTGATCAGCGCCTGGCCCGGCGTCAGCGACTTCAGCACCTCCTGGCCGACCGCACGCACCTTGATCTTCTGGATCAGGGCCTGGACCACCGGCAGCGCGACGTCGGCCTCGAGCAGCGCGATGCGCACCTCGCGGGTCGCCTCGCTGATGTTGGACTCGGTCAGGCGGCCGCGGCCGCGCAGACGTTCCATCGTGCCGGACAGGCGCTGGGTCAGGGATTCGAACATGCGGGCAACCGGATGGAGGAAAAACGGCCGGCGATTATAGCCCGGCCGGGCCGGTCGGCCGTGGTCGCCCGGCATGGCCCCGGCCGGCGCATGACGCGGCGTGCCAAGCGCTCGCGTCGTGTGCGAAACTGCTTCGATGACAATCGTTCTCATCGCTGTCGTCGCCTACCTGGTCGCCACCCTGATGCTGGTCCAGGCGGTGGCGCGCGATAGGCTCGAGCGCGGCCGCGGCTGGCTCTGGGCGGCCTGGCCGGCGATCGCGCTGCACGCCGCCTACCATCTGGTCGTGGCCTGGCGCACCGCCGGCGGCCCGGACATGCATTTCTTCTCGGCCCTGTCGCTGGTCAGCCTGGGCATGGCCGCGCTGACCGCGCTGGTGGGCGCGCGCGGGCGGATGGCGGCGCTGGGCGTCATCGCCTTCCCGCTGGCATCGGCCCTGCTGGCCGGCTACCACGGCCATGGCCACGCTCCGTCCGCGCCGCTGGACTGGCGCCTGCAGCTGCACGCCTGGCTGGCGCTGCTGGCCTACGCGACGCTGGCGATCTCGGCCCTGCTGGCGGTGATGCTGTGGCTGCAGGACCGGGCCCTGCGCCGCCGCGAGTTCCATCTGTGGCTGCGCGCCCTGCCGCCGCTGACCGAACTGGAAACCCTGCTGTTCCGCACGATCGCCGCCGGTTTCGGCCTGCTGACCCTGACCCTGCTGACCGGCGCGCTGTTCGTGGAGGACTTCTTCTCCCAGCACCTGGTCCACAAGACCGTGCTCAGCCTGCTGTCGTGGCTGGCCTTCGGCGGCCTGCTGCTCGGCCGCTGGCGCTATGGCTGGCGCGGCATCCGCGCGGTGCAGTGGACCCTGACCGCGATGATGCTGCTGTTGCTGGCCTTCTTCGGCAGCAAGTTCGTGATCGAGCTGGTCCTGGCCCGCGGCTGACCGACGCGGCGCCCCTCAGCTGCTGCCCGCATCGACCACGAACTCCTGCGCGGTGCAGGCGCGCGCCGCGTCCGAGGCCAGGAACAGCACCATCGCCGCCACGTCCTCCGGCGCGATCCGCAGCGGCAGGCACTGGGTGCGCTCGAGCTCCCGCTCGCCGGCCTCGTCCAGCCACAGGCGGACCTGGCGCTCGGTCATCACCCAGCCCGGGGTCACGGTGTTGATGCGGATGCGGTCGGCGCCGAGTTCGCGCGCCAGGCCGCGGGTCAGGCCATCGACGGAGGCCTTGGCCGCGGCGTAGACCGGATAGCCGGCATTGCGCTTCTTCCAGCCGGTCGAGCCGAGGTTGACGATGGCGCCACCGCCACGCCTGCGCATGCCGGGCACCAGCGACTGGATCGCGAAGAACGCGGCGCGCTGGTTCACCGCGATGCACCGGTCCCAGTAGCCGCGGTCGACGCTGTCGAGCGTGTGGCGGTCGTCGTCGCCGACGTTGTTGACCAGCACGTCGAAGTCGCCGACCACCGCGGATGATGCGGCGATCGCGGCCTGCAGCGCGTCCACATCGGCGACATCCACGCACGTCCACTGCGGCGCCGGCGCGCCGGCGGCGGCGATCGAGCGGCACAGCGCCGCTGCTGCAGTGGCGTCCAGATCGACGAACGCCACCTGCGCGCCCTGGCCGGCGAACGCCCGTACCACGGCCGCGCCGATACCGGTGGCGCCGCCGGTCACGAACACACGGCGTCCGGCCAGCCCCGGGTAGCGCCCTGCCGCATCCAGCGCCGCTGCGTCCATGCCCTCTCCCACGCATCTGATCGAGCGCAGAGCTTAGAGCGCGCGCGCGCGGCCGGCCATCGCCGCGACGGCCGACCACTCCGGGGACGCACGCAGCGCTCGGCACTGCCTTGGCGCCGACACCGTGCCGCAACGAAACCACAACAAATCCTCTCTAGCCTCGGGCGGCCTTTTCGAGGGGCGGCGACACGGCGGCGACAGATGCCGCGGTGCCGCATCCACCACCACCCATCATCAGTACCCGGGGAAGTCGCATGCACCGTTCCACCCAGACCCGCATCTCCACGCCGCAGCGCCGGCCGCTGGCCCGAATCATCCACCACGTGCTGGTGGGCGGTCTGGTCGCGCTGCCGCTGCACGCCGCTGCACAGGCAGGCGCAGGCGCCGATGCGGTCCAGCAGCTGGATTCGATCACGGTGGTCGGCAGCTACAGCCGCAGCCTCGAGCAGGCGGTCGACCTCAAGCGCGAGAACGTGGGCTTCTCCGATTCGATCGTCGCCACCGACGTGGCCGACTTCCCCGAGCAGAACCTGTCCGAGGCGCTGCAGCGCATGCCGGGCGTGACCATCGAGCGCAACAAGGGCCTGGGCACCAAGGTCAACGTGCGCGGCCTGCCGTCCGACTACACCCACGTGTCGATCAACAACCTGGCCACCGCATCGGGCAGCGGCGGCCGCGACGTGGAATTCGACATCTTCGCCTCGGAGATCATCCAGCAGGTCACCGTGCAGAAGTCGCCGACCGCCGCGGACGAGGAAGGCGGCATCGCCGGCTCGGTGCAGATCTCCACCGCGCGTCCGTTCGACTACAGCGAGCGCAAGCTGGTCGGCTCGATCGAGGGCGCGCACAACTCGATCTCCGAGGAGGTCGACCCGAAGTTCTCGTTCCTGGCCGCCGACACCTGGGGCGACTGGGGCGCGCTGGTCTCGTTCTCGCAGGCCAGACGCACCAACCGCACCGACGCGACCTCGGGCATCAACTTCCGCCCGATGTCGCGCTTTCTCGGCGCCTCCGGCGTGCGCGGCGCCCAGGCCGAGGCGGTGATCGAGCGCGACACCGGCCGCCAGATCGCCAACCGCGGCAACACCGCCGAGTCCAACCTGATCGTGTTCCAGGACAAGGTCGGCGACCGCGTGTTCCTCAACGAGCAGGACAAGTGGGGCGCGACCGCGTCGCTGCAG
>Ga0075364_10000116_pt1 | contig 33125 bp, 28 predicted proteins | sample EndMetdeltDD1764_FD_71517 | JGI IMG/M metagenome (GOLD analysis project Ga0075364, IMG submission 71517) | Populus endosphere microbial communities from Tennessee, USA - Endosphere MetaG P. deltoides DD176-4 | ecosystem: Host-associated > Plants > Roots > Endosphere | place: USA: Tennessee... | reverse complement strand
GGCGGGGGTGGCGGCGGCGGGACGTCGACCAGCGTCACGATGATGTTGCGCTCCTGCTCCACGGCGGCCTTGGGGGCCACGGCGGGAATCAGCAGGAGCATGAGCGCGGCAAGATGCAACGCGATCACGAACGCAATACCAACGATACGCGGCCAGCTCAGCCCGCTGTCTTCGTTTTCTTCGTAGTTCCTGTGAACGATCAGCTGTTCGGTCATGCGCCAGAGGCTCTGTGTGGGGCAGGGCTCCGAGATCGGATCCCGGGTTCACGCGGCGATGACACCGCAGGAACCGCCAAGCATATACCAATACCGTACCGCTGTGCCTAGGGTACGGCGCGATTCTCGAAAATTACTTCAAGTTGATGATTTTCTTGGCATCTTCCGGCTTGCGCACACCCTTTACGAGTGCCTGCTGGGCTGCCTGGCGGGCTTCCGGAATGCGGTTTTCGCCGTGCAGGACGCGGGCCAGGTTGAGGTAGGTCTCGCCATCATTCGACAGCGGCGCCGCCTTCTGCCAGGCATCGATCGCCTGCGGGATCTGATCGCTGTAGTAATACGACTGCGCCAGCGCCAGATACGTCTGGTAATCCTGCTTGAGCACGCCCTTGGAGATGCCTTCGTTGATGACCGCGATGACGTCCTTCTCGCGCCCGTCCATGTTGGCGTAGGTCACGTAGAGCTGGCGGTACTCGCGCTCTTCGGTGAGCTGGCCGGCGGCACGCAGCTTCTCGAGCACAGCGGCGGCCTTGTCCATCTGCTCGGCCTGTGCATAGACCGAGGCCAGGTTCATCTGCGCGCGCTTGTCGTCCGGCGTCTTGGCTGCCAGCTGCTCGGCAACGGCCAGCGCCTGCGGGATCTGCTCGGAGGACAGGTAGCTGGCCATCAGCATCTGGGTCCAGCTGGCCGGTGCGTCCGGGTTGGCGTCGATCGCCTGCTTCAGGACCGGGATCGCATCCTGGTAGCGCTCCTGCTGGTACAGGGCCTGACCCTTGAGCACCAGGTCCTCCGGCTTCTGCGACTTGGTCTCGGCCAGGTACTTGTCCAGCGTGGCGACGCCGGCATCGAGCTCGTCGTCGGCCAGCTGCAGCTGGGCCAGCATCATCATCGACTGGTAATGGCCGTTGTTGTCCAGGCCATTGGCCGCGATCGCACGCTGCAGGTAGCTCTTCGCGGCGGCGGTGTCGTCCTGGTTGTAGGCGGCCTGCGCGGCCAGCTGGGCGGCGATCGCGATGTCGTACGCGCCCGCGCCTTCGGTCGCGAGGATGTCGTCGGCCAGCGTGCGGACCTCGGCGTCCTGGCCGTCCTTGTTGTAGGCGGCGAACAGCTTGGAGATCTTCGAGTTCAGGCGGCTGGACGGCTTGGCCGCCGGCTCGGTGCGCGTCGCTTCCGGATAGCGCACCTCGGCCTTGGTGCTCTTGCCGCGGTTCGAACGGGAGGACTGGGCTGCCGCGTCAGCGACGACCACACCACCGAGTGCGGCGGCGATGAAGATCGAGAGAAGGGCTTTCTTGCTGCTGCGGGAACTCATGGATCACCTCGTGCAAGCCGCGCTGGAGCGGCGACGGAATTTGGGCAAGCGCGCAAAACTATCAGAAGTTTCTTACGTTGGTAAACGTTATCGGCTGACGGAAATCAGCATTATTGTTTGCTGCAGCGCGGCAAATTCCCGGCTTTCCTGGCTTCCTGGTAGATCGGCTGCAGCGACGGCGCCCGCTGCTGCAGGGCGTGGATCCGGTTCTGCGGGTCGGGATGTGTCGACAGCAGCTCCGGCGAACGACCACTGCTTGAGGCCTGGACCATGTTCTGCCACAGGTTCACCGCCTGCGCCGGATCGAAGCCGGCCTGCGCCATCAGTCGCTGGCCGATCTCGTCGGCCTCGGTTTCCTGGGTACGCGAGAACGGCAACAACAGACCGAGCTGGGCCGCCATGCCGCCCCCTTGCGTGACCAAGTCGGACCCGGCCTGACCGTAGCGCGCGCCCGCCAGCGCACCGACCACGGATAAGCCCATCGAGGTCGCCTGCTGGCGCGAGACGCGCTCGTTGGTGTGCCGCGCGTAGACGTGGCCGATCTCGTGGCCCAAAACGGCAGCCAGCTGGTCCTGGGTCTTGGCGACGGTGAACATGCCGGTGTGCACGCCGACCTTGCCGCCCGGCAACGCGAATGCGTTCGGACTGTCGTCGACGAACACCACCGTTTCCCAGGGCAATCCCTGCCAGTCCGGCGGCAGATGCTTGACCAGCGCGCCCACGACGCACTGCACGTACGCGTTCTGGGTGCCATCGCGCCCGACGGTCTGCTTGGCCTTCATCTCGTTGAAAGCCTGCGCGCCCATCGTGTTGAGTTCGCTATCCGAGAACGCGGTGTACTGCTTGCGTCCGGTCGGCGACGTCGTCGTCGCGCACGCTGCCAGCACGGCCGTTGCCGCGGCAGCAAGTATCCAGCGTTTCATCGATCCCACCCTCGAGGTTCCGGGATGGATTCTGGTCAATCGGTGCTTAACTTTTCGTCAAGCGGCCCGGGGGCGTTCAGCCCAGCCCGTGGAATGCCAGCGCCAGTCCGTTGTTGAGCGCGTGCGCGGCGATCGGTGCCCACAGGGTGCCGGTGCGCCAGTACAGCCAGGCGAAGAGCGCGCCCATGCCGCCATACACCAGCCAGAGCTGCAGTACCGCCAGCGGTGCGTTGGCGCTCAGGCCCGGCACCTCGTGGATCAGCGCGAATGCCAGGCTGCTGAGCACCAGCCCCAGCCAAGGCCTTCCGGCGGCGACGAAGCGGCCGAACAGCACGCGTCGGAACAGCAGTTCCTCGTAGAGCGGCGCCAAGACCACGGCGAACAGGACCAGGAAGACCGGCCAGCGCTGCACCGCTTCCTCGACCATCGCCAGGTTGGTGGGCACCGGCTCGCTGCCCATCAACCGCGCCAGGTGAGCGATCAGACCACTGCCGACGAACGCCGCTGCGCCGACCAGCACGGTCCAGCCCCAGGTCGCGCCGCGGCGCGCCGCGGTGAAGGACGCGGCGCGCTCGGCCGCATCGGCACGACGCCGCCAGAGGTACAGCAGCAGCGCGGCGGCCGACATGCTGATCAGCGCCATCAGCATCTGCGCCAGGGCGCCAGGTTGGCCGATGCCTGCGGCCAGGCTGGCCGGGTCCTGCACCTGTCCGCCGGAGGCCATGCCGATCAGGAAGGCCTGGTAGAACGCCCAGACCACGCCGGCGGCGAGGCTGACACCGAGCACCACGGCGATCGCGATCACGCCATCGAGCGCGAATGCGCCCAGCAGCTGGCCGGTGGCGGGCCGTGACGGGAGCGATGCGGGAACGGGCGGCGGCGTGGTGTCCAGAAGCGTAGGCCGTGCGGGAGAGTGGAAGACGCGCGGCGCGGCAGCATCGGCTGCCGCGTCCACGTGGAACGCGCGCTCAGACGTCGAGGTTGGCAACCTTCAGCGCGTTGGTCTCGATAAACTCGCGGCGCGGCTCGACCACATCGCCCATCAGCGTGCTGAAGATCTGGTCGGCGGCGACGCCATCCTCGATCCGCACGCGCAGCAGACGCCGGGTGTCCGGGTTCACCGTGGTGTCCCACAGCTGCTCGGGGTTCATTTCGCCCAGACCCTTGAAGCGCTGGATCTGGCGGCCCTTCTTGGCCTCGTCCAGCAGCCAGGCCTGGGCTTCGGCGAAGCTGGCCACCGGCTGGGTCTTGTTGCCACGCACCACCTGTGCGCCGGCGCGGACCAGGCCATGCAGCAGCGCCGCCGCATCGCGCAGCGGACGCAGCTCGCCGGTCTCGAAGATCGAGAACGGCAGCACCTGGAGCAGTTCCTCGCCCATGTGGCGGCGGGTGACCTGCAGTGCGGCCGGACGCGCATCGGTGGCCGGCATCAGCTTCAACGCGAAGCGCGGGCTGCCGAGCTTGCCGCGGTTGAGACGGGCTTCCAGCGCCTGCAGTTCATGCAGCTCGTCGGTGTTCTCGGCCAGATGCGCGGCATCGAGCGGAGTGAAGTCGATCAGCGACTCCAGCAGCAGCGGATCGAAGCGGTGGCTGTTGCGGGCGATCGCCTCGCGCGCGCCGGCATAGGCCAGCAGCAGCTTTTCCAGTGCCTCACCGGTAATCGGCGGCTCGTTCGCGGCCGGCACCAGCCCGGCGTTGTCGACCGCGCTGCTCGCCAGATAGCTGTCCAGCGCCTCGTCGTCCTTCAGGTACAGCTCCTGCTTGCCCTGCTTGATCTTGTACAGCGGCGGCAGGCCGATGTAGACGTGGCCGCGCTCGAGCAGCTCCGGCATCTGCCGGTAGAAGAACGTCAGCAGCAGGGTGCGGATGTGGGCGCCGTCGACGTCGGCGTCGGTCATGATGATGATGCGGTGGTAGCGCAGCTTGTCCGGGTTGTACTCGTCGCGGCCGATGCCGGTGCCCAGTGCGGTGATCAGCGTGCCGACCTGGTCGGACGACAGCATGCGGTCGAAGCGCGCACGTTCCACGTTGAGGATCTTGCCGCGCAGCGGCAGCACCGCCTGGTTCTTGCGGTTGCGGCCCTGCTTGGCCGAGCCGCCTGCCGAGTCGCCCTCGACAATGAACAATTCAGAAAGCGCCGGATCCTTTTCCTGGCAGTCGGCCAGCTTGCCCGGCAGGCCGGCGATGTCCAGCGCGCCCTTGCGGCGGGTGAGCTCGCGCGCCTTGCGCGCGGCCTCGCGTGCACGCGCGGCGTCGACGACCTTCTCCGCAATGATGCGGGCTTCGTTGGGGTGCTCCTGCAGGAACTCCTCCAAGCGCTGGCCGAAGGTGTTCTCCACCGCCGGCTTGACCTCGGAGCTGACCAGCTTTTCCTTGGTCTGGCTGGAGAAGCTCGGGTCCGGCACCTTCACCGACAACACCGCGATCAGGCCTTCGCGCATGTCGTCGCCGGAGAAACCGACCTTGGCCTGCTTGGCCAGGCCGTTCTGCTCGATGTAGCTGCTGATCGTGCGGGTCAGCGCGGCGCGGAAGCCGGCCAGGTGGGTGCCGCCATCCTTCTGCGGGATGTTGTTGGTGAAGCAGTACATCGTCTCCTGGTAGGAGTCGGTCCACTGCAGCGCCACCTCGACCACGATGCCGTTGTGCTCGCCGGTCACCGAGATCACGTGCGGATGCAGCGGGGTCTTCAGCTGGGCCAGGTGCTCGACGAAGCTGCGGATGCCGCCTTCGTAGTGGAAATCGTCGCGGCGGCCTTCGCCGCGCTCGTCGACCAGGACGATCTTGACGCCGGAATTCAGGAACGACAGCTCGCGCAGACGGCGGGCCAGGATGTCGTAATGGAACTCCACGTTGCTGTGGAACGCGGTGACCGATGGCCAGAACCGCAGCGTGGTGCCGCGCTTGTCGGTGCTTTCCAGCTGCTGCAGCGGGCCAAGGGCAGCGCCGTTGCTGTATTCCTGCTGGTAGTGCGCGCCGCCCTGGAAGATGTCCAGCAGCAGCTTTTCCGACAGCGCGTTGACCACGCTGACGCCGACGCCGTGCAGGCCGCCGGAGACCTTGTAGCTGTTGTCGTCGAACTTGCCGCCTGCATGCAGCACGGTCATCACCACCTCGGCGGCGGAGACCTCGCGGCCGAGCTTGGCGCTCATCTGCGCATGCTTGCCGACCGGGATGCCGCGGCCGTTATCGGACACCGAAACCGAGCCGTCCTCGTGGATCGTCACCGCGACGTGATCGGCGTGGCCGGCCAGGGCTTCGTCGATGGAGTTGTCCACCACCTCGAACACCATGTGGTGCAGGCCGGTGCCGTCATGCACATCGCCGATGTACATGCCGGGTCGCTTGCGGACAGCCTCCAGGCCCTCCAGGGCGGTGATGCTGTTGGCGTCGTAGTTGCCGTTGCCGGGGGGGGAACTCGGAGTCTGTTCGCTCATGCCTTCGCCGTGCTCGTGGCCCGCGCCGCGGACCGGGGACGGTCGCGGGCGCGTGGCGCCAGGGGTGACGGGCGATTATAGCAGTCCGCCCCTGCCCGCTCCGACCCGTCGCTGCAGGCCGCACAGGGGGCCACAAGCGCGTCGCGGCCCCGTCCCGGTGCCGGTCGGCCATGCGACACAGCCTGCAGCCTGTCGTACGCCAGACTGCGAGCAACCGGCATCCACGGCACCGCTGGCCGGCGCTGACAGCGCATGCGCGCAGTGAAACTGCCCGTTTCACGTGGAACCTGCCACGCCCCAGCTGCCGGCAGCGCACGACGACGTACTCCCGCCCTAAAACAGCGCCTGCATGGGGGCTGGAGACGCCCTTGTTGGATCGCAGAGGCATTGCCGCCCACCTGCCGCGGGCGGCAACGCTCATGTGCCGTGGCCGGACCAACCGCAATGGGCCAGATCGGACCCGCGCCGCGCAAACGCGGACGAGGGCGACAACGCGGCTGAGACAGTCGCAGAACCCTGACCAGCCATGGGCTCCATTGGCCCGCGATGGCCAGCTAAGTCCGCGGAACGGCCGAGGGGGCATCGTCCCCGCTGGCATCCCCTCTCCACTTCCGCTGCTCGGCAGCGAATCCGGAGGTTTCGATGCGGTAAGCCGGCGGCGCCCGGCTGGCATGGCTCAGCCCGGCTCCACCCTGCCCTGTTCCACGTGAAACACGTGTGGCTGGAGGGCCAGGTGTTCCAGCACAGGTGGCGACTCGGTGGCTGTGATGAAGATCTGCACATCCGGCCAGCCGTGCAGCTCCGTGAGTACCCGCTGTTGGTGACTGCGATCCAATTCGGAGGGCAGATCATCGAGGCAGATCACCGGCCACTGTCCCAGCCGCTTGCCCAGATCCTCAGCCTGACCCAGCAGCATCGACAGGGCCACCAGCTTGGTCTGCCCGCGCGACAGCGCCTCCCGCCCCGGCAGGCCGTCAAGTTCCAGACTCCAGTCGGCGCGGTGCGGCCCGACGCTGGTGAAACCGGCGGCGCGATCACGTTCGCGCGCCAGTAACAGTGCATCGGCCAGCGACATCTCGCTGCGCCGCCAGCCGGGCTGGAAGGTCAAACCGACCAACCGCAGGCCATCGGTGAACGCCTGGTTCTTCGCCAGCACCCGGGGCGCCAGCTGTTCGAGGTAGCTACCTCGGTACCGGGTCAAGGACTCGCCCGATTCAGCCAGCTCATGGTCCCAGGCGTCCAGCTGGCCAGGGCCGGAACCAGCCTTCAGCAACGCGTTTCGCTGCTTCAACGCACGCGCATATCGGCGCCACACGGACATGAACTGCTGTTCCACGTGGAACAAGCCCCAGTCCAGATAGCGGCGACGATGCTCGGCCGCCCCGCTGATCAGCCCGTGACTGCCTGGTTCGAACGTCACCACCGCCAGCGCCGCGCACAGCTGGCCCAGATGGGCCACGTCCGCGCCGTCCAGACGTCCACTCCAGCGCTGCCCCGCATGGCGAAGCCCCGCGCGACGGGTGCGGTCGGCGCCGTCCTGCCATTCCACGAAGACTTCCAGCGCTTCGGCGCCCTCCCGGACCAGCCCGTCCCGGACCCTGCCACGAAAGCTGCGTCCATAGGCCATGAGGTGCAGAGCCTCGAGCACACTGGTCTTGCCGGCGCCATTGCGGCCGGTGATCAGGTTCAGACCGGCCGCGGGATGGACCTCCACTGCCTGGAAACGGCGCAGATCGCGCAGATCCAGCCGGGTTACACGCATCCTCTGTCCTCCATCGCCGGGGGCCGCATGCGAAGACGCCCGGCATTGGCCGGGCGTCCTGCCTGTTCCACGTGAAACACGTGGAGCATGTGCGGTGGCTGCATCATCAGAGACGCAGCGGCATCACCACGTGCCGGCACTTCTCGCTGCCCGCCTCGCGGACCAGCGCGGAGGAATTGGCATCACGCAGCTGGATCACGATGAACTCGTCGCGCAGTGCCCCCAGGGCATCCAGCAGGTAGTTCACGTTGAAGCCGATCGCCAGGTCGCTGACCACGGTATCGGCCTCGATCTCCTCCTGGGCCTCTTCCTGCTCCGGATTGTGGGCGTTGATCTTCAGCTGCCCGGGCGAGACCTCCACACGGACGCCGCGGTACTTCTCGTTCGACAGGATCGCGGCGCGCTGCAGGGCGGCACGGATGACTTCGCGGTCCAGCTTCACTTCCTTCTCGGCGCCGATCGGGATGACGGCTTCGTAATCGGGGAAGCGGCCATCGATCAGCTTCGAGGTGAAGGTGACATCGTCGCGCTTGACCCGGATGTGGCTGCGTCCGATTTCCAGCTCCAGCGACCGGTCCCCGCCTTCGAGCAGGCGCTGCAGCTCGGTCACACCCTTGCGCGGGACGATGATCTGGCGCTTCGCCGCGACCGGCTGGCCGAGCGTCGTTTCGCACAGCGCCAGGCGATGACCATCGGTGGCCACGCAGCGCAGCGTCTCGTCGCGCAGGTCGAACAACAGGCCGTTGAGGTAGTAGCGCACGTCCTGCTGGGCCATCGCGAACGCGGTGCGCTCGATCAGCTCCTTCAGGCCGGCCTCGGCCACGCCGATCCGCTCGGTGGCCTCGACCTCGTCGACCGACGGAAAATCGTTGGCCGGCAACGTCGCCAGCGTGAAGCGGCTACGACCGGCCTGTACCGAAATCTTGTCACCGCTCTGCGACACCGTGACGCGGCTGCCATCGGGCAGCGCACGCACGATCTCGAACAGCTTGCGGGCCGGAATCGTGGTTTCGCCATTCTCGGCGTCGTCCACGGCGGTCCTGGCGATCATCTCCACTTCCAGATCGGTGCCTGTCAGCGACAGCTGCCCGTCCTGTACCTGGACCAGGAAATTGGCCAGCACCGGCAGGGTCTGCCTGCGTTCGACGACATTGACGACCTGGGCCAATGGCTTGAGAAAGGCCTCGCGTTGCAGTGTGAAACGCATGGATTCCGTGCCTCTTAAGCTTTTAAAAGAAAGTGGAATAAATCTAAATGTGGTGGTGCTGGAGGGAGCCTTTTGCTGTGGATAACAGCTTCAAACACCTGATTTGTAACGCTTTATCGGGAACAACAAGTCTGGGCGGAAGATGCCTTCGGCGACAGGGACAAGCTGTGGATGGTTTGGCAGTGCCGATTCTATCCCCGGTTTATCCCCAGCTCCTCCCCTGTTCACTCACTGAGTTTGCGAATCAGCTTGTCCCAGTCCTCGCGCATCTTGCCGTCGGTCTCCATCAGGGTGCGGATCTGGCGGCAGGCATGCAGCACGGTGGTGTGGTCACGGCCGGCGAATGCGTCCCCGATCTCCGGCAGGCTGTGCTCGGTCAGCTCCTTGGTCAGCGCCATCGCCATCTGCCGCGGACGCGCCAGCGAGCGGGTCCGCCGCTTGGACAGCAGGTCCTTGACCTGCAGGCCGTAGTAATCGGCCACGGTCTTCTGGATGTTGGGCAGGCCGATCGCCTGCTGCTGGGCGCGCAGCAGGTCGCGCAGGGTTTCCTGGGCGAACTCGATGCTGATGGCGCGGCCGGTGAAGTTGGCACGGGCGGCCAGCGTGTTGAGCGCGCCTTCCAGGTCGCGCACGTTGCTGCGCATCTTCTTGGCCAGCAGGAAGGCCACCTCGTCCGGCACCTCGGTGCCGCGCTCGCGGGCCTTGGCCAGCACGATGGCGGCGCGGGTCTCGAAGTCAGGCGGATCGATCGCCACCGACAGGCCCCAGGCCAGGCGCGACTTCAGCCGCGGCTCCAGGCCATCGACCTCGCGCGGGTAGCGGTCGCAGGTCATGATGATCTGCTGGCGGCTGTCGAACAGCGCGTTGAAGGTGTGGAAGAACTCTTCCTGGGTGCGGTCCTTGCCGGCGAAGAACTGGATGTCGTCGATCAGCAGCGCGTCGATCTGCTGGAACTGGCGCTTGAACTGGTCGGCGGTCTTCTCCTGCAGCGAACGGAAGAAGGCGTTGTAGAACTGCTCCGAGCGCAGGTACAGCACGCGCGCGCCCGGGTTGGCCTGGCGCATCGCGTTGCCGGCGGCGAACATCAGGTGGGTCTTGCCCAGGCCGGTGCCCCCGTACAGCAGCAGCGGGTTGTGCGCGCGGTCGCCCGGCTTCTGCGCGGCCTGCATCGCCGCGGCCAGGCCCAGCTGGTTGCTGCGGCCCTCGACGAAGTTGGCGAAGACGTAGTGCGGGTCCAGATTGCCGTTGAAGGGCTCGGCCGGCGCCGGGCGGGCAGCGGCCGCGGTCGTGCCGGCCGTGACCGTGGGCGCGGCGGTTGCCGGCGTTTCGGCCCGTGGCTTGGGCCGCGAACCGACCTCCAGCGAGACGTTCGGATGGCCGGCGAAATGCTGGGCCAGCTCGCGGATCCGCGGCAGGTACTGGTCGCGGACCTGGTCGACGATGAAGGAATTCGGGGCGTACAGCACCAGGCCGTCGTCGCGCTCGTCCACCTGCAGGGGCTTCAACCAGGTGTGGACATCCTCGGCCGGAAGTTCGGCTTCGAGGCGTTCGAGACAGCGGGGCCAGGCATCCATCGGCAAGACAGGACTCATCGGGCGATCGCCGCGCCGCGCTTGCGTCGCCGGCCGATCGGAGGTGGGAATCGGGACTGGTCAGACTACCATCGGGGGGCGGGTTTTCCCAGATTTATACACAGGGCATCCACAGCGTCGCCCACTGTGCATGTGAGCGCGTTGTCAAGCAGTGCTTGACCGGAGGGGGCGGACCTCTCTAGAATTTCCGGTTCTTTCGATCCGAACAGCCGAGCGCCACCATGGCCACCAAGCGCACCTACCAGCCCAGCAACCTCAAGCGCAAGCGCGACCACGGTTTCCGTGCCCGCATGAAGACCGCCGACGGCCGCAAGATCCTGGCGCGCCGCCGCGCCAAGGGCCGCGCGCGTCTGAGCGCCTGAGCATCTCGCGGCCAGAGGCCGCGGTGCTCCGCAGTCCCGAGATGACTCCGAACCCGTGCGCGCGATTTCCTCGCGACGCGCGGGTTCGTCTGCGTGCGGAATATACACGTGTCTTCGAGGGCGGGCGCCGGATCGGCGATCCCCTGCTCGCCCTGCACTGGTTGCCGGGCGACACGCCGCCGCGCCTGGGACTGGCGGTCTCGCGCAAGGTCGACCCGCGTGCGGTCGGCCGCAACCGGATCAAGCGGATCCTGCGCGACAGCATGCGCAAGCTGCGTCCGCAACTGAAGGGGGGCGACTACGTGATCGTCGCCCGTCCGCCGGCCGGCAGCGCCGACAACGCCCGTATTCTGGAGGCCTGGCTGCGTCTGCTGCAGCGGGCCGGCGCGTTGCCCCACCCGTCCACCGGCGGCACAATGCCCGCGGCCCCTGCGCCGACGTCTTCCGATTCCCCTTCCAAGCCGGCTGCTTCCGCCGGCTGAGCATGCCTGCCCGATGAACCAGACCCGCGTATTCCTGATCCTTGCCTGGCTGATGGTGGCCCTGCTGCTGTGGATGGAATGGGGCAAGGAGCAGGCCGCTCCCGCTACCGTCCAGACCAGCGGCGTCAGCGCCGATACCAGCGACGCCTCGGTGCCGGCGGCCATCCCGGCCGCGACCCCTGTCGGCGCCAGCGCCGATCCGTCGGTACCCAGTGCAGTGCCGGCCGCGGCCGCGCCTGCGGTCGAAGCCACGGCGACGCCGGCCACCAGCGCCGCCCGTGTCACCGTGAACACCGATGTGCTGCGCCTGGTCGTCGACGGCGGCAGCGTGCTGCAGGCCGACCTGCTCGAGTTCCCGCAGAGCAAGGACGACGGTGCCGCGCCGGTACGCCTGTTCAGCACCGCGCCTGACCACTTCTATACCGCGCAGAGCGGCTGGGTCAGCGCCGGCGGTGCCGCGCCGAACCACCAGAACGGGTTCGTCCCGGCCGAACCGGCGCGCGAGTACGTGCTGGCCGAGGGCCAGGACAGCGTCGCCGTGCCGTTCGTCTGGCAGGGCGAGAACGGCGTCAGCATCCGTCGCACCTATACCTTCAAGCGCGCCAGCTACGCGATCGAAGTGCGCGACGAGGTGGTCAACCAGGGCGCACAGCCGTGGCAGGGCCAGGTCTACCGCCAGCTGATCCGCAAACCGCCGGTGATCAAGCGCGGCATGACCAGCCCGGAGTCCTTCAGCTTCAACGGCGCCGCCTGGTACGACGGCAAGTACCAGCGCCGCAAGTTCGACGAGGACTATCTCGAGGACGGTCACGTCAACAAGCAGACCACCCAGGGCTGGGTGGCGATGCTGCAGCATCACTTCTTCAGCGCCTGGATTCCGGAAGGCGTGCAGCCGTCGACGATCTCGATCGACCAGGTGCCCAATGGCCCGCTGGTGCGCGAGCTGAGCGCGCCGGTGCAGGTCGCCCCGGGTGCGACCGCGACCAGCGATGCGCGTCTGTTCGTCGGTCCCAAGCTGGTCTCGCAGATCCATGCCCAGGACGTCCCGGGCCTGGAGCGTGCGGTCGACTACAGCCAGTTCTCGATCCTGGCGATCGTCGGCGAAGGCCTGTTCTGGGTGCTGAGCCACCTGTACGGCCTGCTCGGCAACTGGGGCTGGTCGATCATCGGCCTGGTGATCGTGGTCAAGCTGATCATGTATCCGCTGTCGGCCGCGCAGTACAAGAGCTTCGCCAAGATGCGCAAGTTCCAGCCGCGCATCCAGCAGCTCAAGGAACGTTACGGCGACGACAAGCAGAAGTTCCAGGTCGCCATGATGGAGCTGTACAAGAAGGAGAAGATCAATCCGATGGGCGGCTGCCTGCCGATCCTGGTGCAGATGCCGGTGTTCCTGGCGCTGTACTGGGTGCTGGTGGAGTCGGTCGAGCTGCGCCAGGCGCCGTGGTTCGCCTGGATCAACGACCTGACCGCACGCGACCCGTACTTCATCCTGCCGGTGCTGAACATGGCGGTGATGTGGTTCACCCAGAAGCTGCAGCCGGCGCCGGGCATGGACCCGATGCAGCAGAAGATGATGCAGTTCATGCCGCTGGCCTTCGGCGTGATGATGGCCTTCTTCCCCGCCGGTCTGGTCCTGTACTGGGTCACCAACGGTGCGCTCGGCCTGCTGCAGCAGTGGTGGATGATGAAGCGCCACGGCGAACCGGCCCCGAAGGCCACGCCGGCCAAGTAAGCGCCCGCGTCATGCGATACCGGGAACCCGCCGCGAGGCGGGTTCTTCGCATCCGCGTTCCGCTGCGCGGGCCGGATCGCATCCCGCGGCCGCATCCACGTGCATGCATCCGTACATGGATGCATGTCCGGCATCGGGTGTCCGCCGCGTGCCGTGCCGGTCGCCCGTGCCGTGCTGGCTTAGAATCGTCGCCCTCGCTCCGGTGCCGATGACGCCACGCCGCTCCATGCCTGCCTTCCCTGCTTCGCGCCGCCTGCTGCCGCTGCTGCTGTGGATGCCATTGCTGCTGGTCGGCTGCGGCGATCGCACCGCAGCCGCAGGCGAGGACCACCCCGCCGCCGCCGCAGTCGCCGACGGTGACGACGCTGCGGCCGCGCCGCTGCTGGATGCATTGCGGCAGCAGCTCGACGGCCACCGCCGGATCATCGTCCTGCTGGCCGACGAGGCCGCGCAGTCGGCCCCTGACCGCGCCACCTCCACCGGCATCGGCCAGCAGCTGTTCCATGAGGGGCTGGAGCGGCAGCAGGTCATCGCCGACCGGTTCGATGCGCTGCTGCGCTCGCCCGACCCGCGCCGCTTCGCCACGCTCGGCCATGTGCTGGACTACATCGAATCGGCGCCCGAGCTGTACGACGCGGACCGCCTGGCCTTCCGCGAAGTGCTGCGCGACCTGCACGAGCGCGTCGGCGCCGACTCCTCGCTGCCGGCGGTGAAGCTGCACCAGCGCATCGGCGACGATCTGGACGCGCTGGACGGGATCGAGCGCCACTACGACCAGGAGATCACCCGGATCTTCAGCCGCTTCGACCGCACCCGCGCGATCGTGCCGAAGCGCGAGAAGTGGGACGACTACGTCGCCCATCTGCGCAGCCTGTACAGCCGCGAGGCGATCCTGCGCGACCACGGCGTGATCGAGCCCTATCCGATGTCGATGCAGGACAGCGAGCGCGAGATCTTCGGCCGCGACCTGCCGCGCAAGACCGTGGTGCTGACCTTCGACGACGGTCCGCACCGCGTGCATACCGACGAGATCACCGCGATCCTCAAGCGCTACGACGTGCCCGGCGTGTTCTTCCAGGTCGGCCGCAACGTCGGCACGATCGGTGAAGACGGCACGCCGACGCTGGGTCCGATGGCCGGCATCAGCCGCCAGCTGATGGCCGACGGCTACGCGGTCGGCAACCACAGCCAGACCCACGCGCAGCTCTCGCGCACCAGCGGCGACGCGCTGCGCCACCAGGTGCTCGACGCCGATGCGCTGCTGCGCCAGGTCGGCGAGCGCCGCGCGCCGCTGTTCCGCTTTCCCTACGGCGCGCGCAATGCCGAAGGGCTGCAGCTGCTCGGCGAGGCCGGCCTGAAGTCGATCATGTGGAACATCGACTCGATGGACTGGGCCGATCCGGTGCCCGAGTCCATCGTCCAGCGCGTGCTGGCGCAGGTGGAGAAGGAGCAGCGCGGCATCATCCTCTTCCATGACATCCACGACCGCGCGGTCAAGGCGCTGCCGCAGATCCTCGACCGCCTGATCGCCGACGGCTACCAGTTCGCCGGCTGGAACGGCCGCGAGTTCACCGTCAGCCGGCCCCGCGCCGGCACGGCCGCCGAGGCGGCCAGCACCGTCACCACCGGCTACGAGAACTCGTGGGCGATCGTGGTCGGCATCGACGAGTACACGCACTGGCCCAGGCTCGAGTACGCCAGCCGCGACGCCCAGGCCGTGGCCGACACCCTGACCGGCCAGTTCGGTTTTCCGTCCTCGCAGGTGATCGTGCTGAAGAACCAGCAGGCCACCCGCAACAACATCCTGGCCGCGTTCCACGACCGCCTGGCCGACGAGCGCACTGGAAAGAACGACCGCGTGTTCGTGTTCTTCGCCGGCCACGGCGCGACCCGCCGGCTCGCCTCGGGCCGCGACCTCGGCTACATCATTCCGGTCGATTCGGATCCGGACGAGTTCGCGACCGACGCGATCGCGATGACCGACATCCAGAACATCGCCGAGAGCCTGCGCGCCAAGCACGTGCTGTTCGTGATGGACGCCTGCTACAGCGGCCTGGGCCTGACCCGCGGCGGGCCGGCCTCCTCGGCATTCCTGCGCGAGAACGCGCGCCGCAGCGCGCGGCAGATGCTCACCGCCGGCGGCGCCGACCAGCCGGTGGCCGACGGCGGCCCCAACGGCCACTCGGTGTTCACCTGGGTGCTGCTGCAGGCGCTGTCGGGCAAGGGCGACCTCAACGGCGACGGCCTGATCACCGGCACCGAGCTGGCCGCCTATGTCGCGCCGGCGGTGTCGGCGGTGTCGCAGCAGACGCCCGCGTTCGGCAGCCTGCCCGGCTCGCAGGGCGGCGAGTTCGTGTTCCAGGTGCCCGACAGCCAGGAATTCCTCAACGCCGACACAGCCCAGCTGCCGGCCGATGCGATCGCGCTCAACAGCCGCGTCGACGCCGCCCAGGGCGATGGCGATGCGCCGGTGCGCGTGACCGACCTGCTGGGCGGCAGCAGCACCCTGGTGGTGCCGACCGCGGTGAAGGCGTCCGACCGCCAGCGGGCGCAGCAGGCCAACGACCGCGGCCTGCAGCTGTACCGCGAAAAACGCTACGACGAGGCAGTCGCGCAGTTCACCGAGGCGTTGAAGCTGCGCCCCGACTTCGCCCAGGCGGCCAACAACCTCGGCTTCGTCTACTACCGCCAGCAGCGCTACGCCGAAGCGGCGCGCTGGCTGGAGAACACGCTGAAGATCGATCCCTCGCGCGCGGTCGCCCATCTCAACCTCGGCGACGCCTATCTGCACGGCGGCGACACCGCCAAAGCGAAGCAGGCCTACACCACCTACCTGGCGCTGCAGCCCCAGGGCAGCGGCGCCGAGCAGGCGCGCGCGCAGCTGCGCAAGCTGCAGCCATGATCGCCGGGCCGGACGACGACACCATCGCCGCGATCGCCACCGCACCGGGGGCGGGCGGCATCGGCGTGGTGCGCCTGTCCGGCCCGCAGGCACTGCCGATCGCCGCCGCGCTGTGCGGCCGCGCCCTGCCGCCGCGCCGTGCACTGCGCGCGCGCTTCGATGACGCCGATGGCACGCCGATCGACGACGGCCTGGTACTGGCCTTTCCAGGCCCGCACAGCTTCACCGGCGAGGACGTGGTCGAACTGCAGGCGCATGGCAGCCCGGTGCTGCTGCGGCGTCTGGTCGAACGCTGCTGCGAGCTCGGCGCGCGCGCGGCCGGTCCGGGCGAGTACAGCCGGCGTGCCTTCCTCAACGGCAAGCTCGACCTTGTCCAGGCCGAGGCCATCGCCGACCTGATCGCCGCCGCCGACCTGCGCGCCGCACGTGCTGCGCGGCGCACGCTGGAAGGCGTGTTCTCGGCCCGGGTCGATGCCCTGGCGCAGCGGCTGCTGGGCCTGCGCATCCACATCGAGGCCTCGATCGATTTCGCCGACGAGCCGATCGACACGCTCGGCGGTCCGGCCGTCCGCGCCGGCCTGGCCGAGTGCGATGCGCTGCTGCGGCAGCTGCTGGTCGAGGCCGAACGCGGGCGGCGCCTGCGCGACGGCCTGCATGCGGTGCTGCTGGGCCTGCCCAATGCCGGCAAGAGTTCGCTGCTCAACGCGCTGGCCGGCGATGCCCGCGCGATCGTCACCGACGTAGCCGGCACCACCCGCGACGTGCTGCGCGAGACGGTGCGCATCGACGGCCTTGAGCTGGTGCTGGCCGACACCGCCGGCCTGCGTGACGGCGGCGACGCGATCGAGCGCGAAGGCATGCGTCGCGCGCATGCCGAACTGGAGCGCGCCGATCTGGTGCTGCTGGTGGTCGACGCCCGCGATCCGGCGCCGGCCCGCGCGGCGCTGGACACGATCGCCGCGGCCGCGCCGGCGCGGCTGTGGATCCACAACAAGTGCGATCTGGTCGCGGCCGACGCGGCGGCGGCCGATGCCGACGACACCGTCCACGTCTCCGCGCTGACCGGGGCCGGCATGGCCGACCTGCACGCGGCGCTGCGCCGGCTCGCCGACCGTGGGGCCCCGGAAGCGGCCGATGGCGAATTCAGTGCCCGCGCACGCCAGATCGAGGCGCTGCAGCGCACCGCGGCGCACGTGGAACAGGCGGCCGCCCAGCTGCGGTACGAGCAGCTCGAACTGGCGGCCGAGGAACTGCGCCTGGCGCACCAGGCCCTGGGCGGCATTACCGGACAGGTCAGCGCCGACGCCCTGCTCGGGCACATCTTCTCGAGCTTCTGCATCGGCAAGTGAGTGCGCGCACCGCATGATGCGCGTCACAGTTCGGGGCGCCAGGCGTTGATCGCGCCGCTTGTGGCTGGCGGTCACCCGGTTGACAATCGGAACCGGATCACGCGTCCTGACTTCTGTCGTCACGACGTCACATTGCTCTGCAACGGGGGAGAACCGATGCTGTCCTTCACGATTTCGCCGAAGTCGCGGCTCTGCGCGTGCCTGCTTCTCGCGGTCTTCGCCGCCGCCTGCTCCAAGCAGGAGGAACCGGCGGCCGACGCCGCCCAGCCCGCGGCCGCCACGCCGGCTGCCAGCCCGGCCGCGCCTGCACCGGCCGTCGCCGCCAGCGTGCAGGCGATGGGCGCCGACCAGTTGCGCGATTCGGCCACCCAGGCGCTGCGCGAGAACCGCATGTACGCGCCGGCCGGCGACAACGCGATGGAGTACTACCTGGCGCTGCGCGACAAGCTGCCCGACGACGCGGCGGTGTCCAGCGCACTGACCGACCTGCTGCCCTACACGCTGATCGCCGCCGAGCAGGCAGTGGGCCGCGAGCAGTTCGACGAGGCCTCGCGCCTGGCTTCGCTGATCGAGAAGACCGATCCCAGCGCTCCGGCGCTGCCGCGGATCAAGCAGAGCATCACCACCTCGCAGCAGGCGGTCGCGCAGCGCAGCGAGGCCGACGCCGAACGCGCGCGGCGCGAGACCGAGAGCCGCGCCCAGGCCGAACAGCAGCGCGCGGCCAGCCAGCAGGCGGCCGAAGCCGAAGCCGCGCGCCGGCTCGCGGCCGAGCAGGAAACCGCCCGCCAGGCCACCGCCGCCCGGCAGGCGGCCGAACAGCGCGAGGCCGAGCAGCGCGCCGCCGCCGCCCGCCAGGCCGCCGCCACGCCGGCACCGCGCCCGGCGGCCGCACAGCCGGCCCTGCGCCCGATCAGCATGCCGGCACCGCGCTATCCGGCCGATGCGCTGCGCGCCGGGACCTCCGGCGAAGTGCTGGTCGAGTTCACCGTCGGCACCGATGGCGCGGTCACCGATGCCCGCGTGCTGCGCGCCAACCCGGCCCGCACCTTCGATCGCGAAGCGCTCAATGCGGTCCGCCGCTGGCGTTTCGAACCGCTGGACGCGCCGGTGACCACGCGCCGCACGGTGGCCTTCAGCAACGGCGGTTGATCGGCTGACGATGGACGATCGCCGGCCGGCACCATCCGTGCCGGCGGCGGCGACCGTCGCATCGCGGTCGGTGAGCATCACGAAGGCCCGGGAGCGATCCCGGGCCTTCGTGCATCCGCGGCATCGTGGCGCATCGCCGGGCGACATCGCGGACGGCGAGATGAAACCGGATGAGGGCGGCGTGCGCTCCAGACGGCGGATCACCCTGGTCGCCGGCATGGTCGCGCCGCCTCGCCACTGTCACCGGCGCCACGCACGCGTTCGCGTCCTGTGCCGACGGCCGCATCCGCCCGCGTGACCGGCACGTATCCGCCACCGGACCGCATGCGTGGGCCGCGACGATGCATCGACGATCTCTTCGTCCTCGTCCTCGTCCTCGTTTCGTCTTCGTATCGGCTCAGGTCAGCCCAGCCCACGCTGGCGCAGCGTGCGACCTCGACGCCGGGCTGGTGCTGCACGAAAGCGTATCGGCCACCCACCTACGCGCATGAAAAAGCCCGGGATCGCTCCCGGGCCTCGTGTCCGCAGCGCTACCGCCGCGTGCCAGCCGCCGTGGCTGCACACGCGGCGGCGCTGGCGACTCAGGTGGAGATCGCCAGCTTTTCCTGGCGGTAGCGCCAGACCGCGCCGGCCCACAGCAGCAACGCCAGGCCGACGCTGCAGCCCAGGTACACCGCCCAGGTCTGCGCGTCGATCGGCTCGCTGCGGATCACCTTGAGCAGCAGCTGGTTCTGCGCCAGGAACGGCACCGAGAACTGCCAGAGCTGGGTCTTCACCGGATTGACCATCAGCACGATGGTCGGAATCATCGGCAGCAGCATCAGCCAGCTCATGTGGCTCTGCGCTTCCTTCAGGCTCTTGGCGCCCGAGGCCAGGAAGGTCAGCAGCGACGTGCCGATCAGCAGCATCGGCATCAGCACGAACAGCAGCTTGGCGATCGCCAGCAGCGACACGTCGAGCTGGCGCGCCATCGCGCTGGAGGCCTGGGCGCTCAGTTTGAGCGCGATCAGGGTCAGCAGCAGCGAGAGCGCACCGAGCAGGCAGGCGGCCAGGATCTTGCCCGAGACGATCGCGCCGCGGGATGCCGGCGTGGCCAGCAGCGGTTCCAGCGACTGCCGCTCGCGTTCGCCGGCGGTGGCATCCAGCACCAGCGCAGCGCCGCCGAGGAAGGCCGAGATGATCAGGAAGTACGGCAGCATCACCGACAGCAGCATGCCGCGCTTGGCCTCCGGCGTGGCCAGGTCGAGCTGGCCGACGTTGACCGGCTGCGCGACCGAGGCATCGATGCCGCGTGCGAGCAGGCGCAGCGCGCCGACCTGGCCGCTGTAGGCGGCCAGCGCGCTCTGCACGCGACGGCTGGGAATGCCCGAATCGCGCCGGGTGGTGTCGAGCATGATCTCGACCAGCGCCGGGCGTCCGGCCTTCCAGTCCTCGCCGTAGTCCTCGGAGATGCGCAGGGCCACGTCGACCCGCTGCGCGCGGATGTCCTGCTCCAGCGTGTCGGTCGCCGGTATCGCCTTGATGCCCTGGGTGCCGAGGAAGGCGACCAGGTTCGGCGCGTGCTCGATGCCGATCGTCGGCACCTCGAGCACCTTGTCGAGCTGGGTCTTGGCGCGCTTCTCGGCCAGCGTGCCCATGCCCAGGATCAGCGCGGGCAGCAGGATCGGACCCATCAGCACGGTCAGCGCCAGGGTGCGGTGGTCGCGGCCGATGTCGCGCAGCTCCTTGAGCAGCACGGTCCACAGCGTGGAAAGCATGTTCATGCCAGCAGCCCCTCTTCCGAACCGATCGCCTTGACGAAGGCGTCTTCCAGGTTGCTCTCGCCGGTCTGCTCGCGCAGCTGGTCGGCGGTGCCTTCGGCGACCACCTGGCCCTTGGCGATGATGACGATGCGGTCACACAGCGCGGCGACCTCCTGCATGATGTGGCTGGAGAAGATCACGCAGCGGCCCTCGTCGCGCAGCTGGAACAGGAACTGGCGCAGCGCGCGGGTGGTCATCACGTCCAGGCCGTTGGTCGGCTCGTCCAGGATCACGTTGCGCGGGTCGTGCACCAGCGCCCGCGCGATCGCGGTCTTGGTGCGCTGGCCCTGGCTGAAGCCCTCGGTCTGGCGGTCCAGGATCTCGCCCATGTCCAGCGCCTCGGACAGCGCCGCGGTGCGCGCGGCGATGGCCGCAGGCGACATGCCGTGCAGGCGGCCGAAGTAGGCGATGTTCTCGCGCGCGGTCAGCCGCTTGTAGACGCCGCGGGCATCGGGCAGCACGCCCAGGCTGCGGCGCACCGTCATCGGGTCGCGGGCCGGGTCGACGCCGTCGACCTCGATCCGGCCCTGGTCGGCCTGCATCAGCGTGTACAGCATGCGCAGCGTGGTGGTCTTGCCGGCGCCGTTGGGGCCGAGCAGGCCGGTGATCTGGCCGTCGTGGGCGTCGAAGCCGACGCCACGCACGGCCTGGACCAGGCCGGATTTGGTCTTGAACTGCTTGTGCAGGTCGTGGGCGCGGATCATCGGCCGGCCTCCGCGGTCGTGGTCTGGCGCATCAGGGTTCCCATCCGTTGAAGCTGGTGAAGGGCGGCACGTAGGTCATCGTGTCCAGGCACGAGGCATCCAGTGCAGCGGCGTCGCTGGTGTCGATGAAGCGGCCGACCAGCTTGGGCATGCAGCCCTGGCCGAGTGCGCCGTGGCCCTGGCCGCGCAGGACCAGGTGGCGGCCGTTGGGCAGGCCCTCGAGAACGCGCTCGCCGTAGCGCGGCGGCGTCACCGGGTCGAGTTCGCCGGACAGCAGCAGCACCGGCAGCTCGGACCGGAACGGCGCGTTGAAGCCTTCCGGACGGCTGCCGTGCGGCCAGCTCGGGCAGGCGGCGAAGAACATCCGCGCGACCTCCGGGCCGAGCACGGTGTCGCCGGCGGCGACGTCCTGGTGGCGATCGGCGTCCTCGGCGCAGATCACCGACCACTGCATGCCGCGCGCCATCGAGTCGCCGGTGTTGCGGCCCATCAGGTCGGTCAGCGACAACAGCGAGCCGTAGCGGCCGTCCATCGCCTCGTCCAGCACCAGCGGCAGCAGCGCGGCGGTCTGCGGCATGTACGAGAACATGAAGGCCAGGCCGGTGACCGTGTCGGCGCTGACCGTGCCGGTGCGCACCTCGCCGGTGGCCGGGTCGCGGTACTCGGTCTGGACCGGTGCGTCGCGCAGCCGGGCGACCAGCTCGCGCAGTTGCTCGCGCGCGTCGCGGCCGAAGCGCTCGGCGCAGGCCGGCAGCTTGCTGCACTGGGCCGACTGCAGCGCCAGCGCGTCCTCGAAGGTGTTGGCGAACTCGCCGCCGACGACCAGGTCGTTGGGCGCGACGCCGTCGAGCACGATGCTGCGCACCTGCTGCGGGTAGCGCATCGCGTACTGCTGGGCGACGCGGGTGCCGTAGGACACGCCGACCAGGTCGACCTTCGCCGCGCCGACCGCCGCGCGCACCGCATCCAGGTCGCGGATCGCATCGGTGGTCGTGTACAGGCGGGTGTCGGCGCGATCGGCGACCGCCGCGGCGCAGCGGGCGGCGAACGCGGCCAGCGCCGCCGCGTCGACCTCGCCGGTCGGCGGCTCCTCGTCCTTCAGCTCATGGCAGTCCAGCGCATTGGAGCCGCCGGTGCCGCGCTGGTCGACCAGCACGATGTGGCGCTGCTTGCGCACCTCGGAGAAGGCCCGGTCGATCGCCGGCCACACCGACACCGCGGCCTGGCCGGGCCCGCCGGCCAGGAAGAACACCGGCTCGTCGGCGGCCGAGGCCTCCTCTTCCGCGGGCAGCCAGGCCACGCGCAGCGCGATCCGGCGCCCGTCCGGCGCGTCGTGGTTCTCGGGCACCTCCAGGCTGCCGCACTGCGCTTCCACGGTCGACGCGCCGCTGGTGAGCGTGCACGGGGTGAACGCGATCTGGCCGTAGTGGCGGGTGGCGGTGGTCGTCGGCGCTGCCGGGTCGGCGGCGGTGCCGCAACCGCCGAGCAGGCCGCCGGCCAGCATCGCGGCGAGGAGCAAGCGGGTCTTTCCTGGATTCATCGAATCGTGCCCGTGGATGTGTATGGCGAATGAAGGAGCGTACGTGAAGCGGGTTCAGTTGGCATCGGGGTCGAACACCTCCTCGATGCGCAGGTGGAACAGGCGCGCGATGCGGAACGCCAGCGGCAGGCTCGGGTCGTACTTGCCGGTTTCCAGCGCATTGACCGTCTGCCGCGACACCTCCAGGCGTTCGGCCAGTTCGCCCTGCGACCAGCCCTGCCGGTCGCGCAGCTCGCGCAGGCGGTTGTGCATCAGCGGTACCGCCGCGCGACCACGGCCTTGGCCACGCCGTATCCCATGCACAGCAGCGGAAACACCCAGAGCATCGCCACGCCGGCAGGCAGGTCGATCACGCCGGCGGCCTGCAGCAGGCCGCCGCTCATGTAGCTGACACCGACGAATGCGGCCGCCAGCCCGATCGATTCCAGTTCGATCCGCTGCTGCATCTCGTCGACGTCGCGGATGTAGCGCAGCATCGCCCGCAGTGCCATCGCGATCGGCGGCACCGGCAGCAGCGCGACCAGTGCGCGTTGCGGCGTCGTCAGCGACAGTTGCTTGAGCAGCTGGGTCGAGACCAGCAGCACCACCACGTAGACGCCCATCGCCAGCAGCGTTTCCCGCGTGTAGCGCCGGCGCAGCGCCGGCGGCGCGGCATCGCAGGCGTCCGGCAGCTGCCAGGCCAGCAGCGCGGCGAACGCCAGCCCGATCCCGACCCCGAGCAGCAGCCCACGCAGCAGTCCGGACACGCGGTCCGGTACCAGCTGCTGCAGCACGAGCGCCCCCACGCCACAGGCCACGGCCAGCGCGAGCAGCCGCCACGACGTGGAGATGCGGGAGCGCATCGGCCTGCCGGTCATGCGCTGCGGCCGCCGCCGCGCGCGCAGGTCGCCGCCGCGCGTGGCAAGAGGGCGCGACCACGGACGTGAGGTCCAAGGCCGTTCCGGCCGGTCCGAATCGTCTGCACTGCCGCCCCTGTCAAGTTACCTTGACACATGCTGGGCGGGCCGCCGCGATCTGTCAAGCGTGCTTGACAGCATGCCGGCACCCCGGCCGCCATCCGCGCGGGCACGGGCCGTCAGGCCGTCGACGGGCGGGGGGTCTGCAGGCGTGCCGCCAGTGCCGCCAGCCATTCCTCGAGCAGCAATGCGGTGGCGCGGTCCTGCAGGCGCGGCAGCGCCTCGCGCGCCTGTTCCAGCGCGGTGAGCGCATGCCGCAGACGACCTTCGCCAGCGGCCAGCTCGGCATCGAACCAGTGCCGCCAGGCCGAGAGGTCGACCAGCCCGCCTTCGCACAGCGGACGCCAGGCGGCCAGCAGCGCCAGGTCGCGCCGGCCGGTCACTGCGTGCACGGCCATCACCACCGCCAGATGCTGGCGGAAGCCGTCGGGTGTCTCCCACAGCAGTGGAGTCAGCTCGCGCGCGTGCCGGTCCGCGTCCTCGTGCCGGCCACGGTCGGTGGCCTGCAGCACCAGCAGGATGCCGGCCGCGGCGCGGGCCACTGCCGGCGCCCGGTCGGCCAGCCCGGTCGGCAGCAGCGTGTCCGGCCAGTCGCGCGGGCGTGTGCCGGCGATGCTCAGCGCGGTCAGCTGGTTCATCCGCAGCATCGCGGTGGCGGTGCCGGGATCGCGCACCAGGTCGAGCAGGCCGCGGCCGTCCGAGCGCCAACCGCCACTCTGCAGCGGCAGCAGGTTGACCAGGCCCAGCAGCAGCGCGCCGAGGCCGAAGCCTTGCAGCGCCGCGGCCACCCAGCCGTCGGCCAGCGACGCCAGCGGCACCGCCAGCGCCGCGGTCAGCAGGTTCGCGCCGGGGCCACCGGCCAGCATCACCGCCATGTCCGCACGCGAGCCGCTGCCGGCCGCCGGCACCAGCGCGGCGAACCCGCCCAGGCCCTGGATCATGCCGCCGCGCCGGACCTCCCAGCCGTCGGCCAGCCGCTCCAGCCGCAGCGGGCCGATGCCGGCGGCGATCACGCGCATGCCGCGGGCCATGCCGGCCAGGGCATGGCCGGCCTCGTGCAGCACGATGTTGGGCCATAGCCCGAGCAGCAGGCCGGCCAGCAGCACGAAGGGGACGCCGTCGCCCGCCAGGGTGAAGCCGAAATGGGCCACGGCCATGCCGAAGACCAGGCCGGCCAGCATCCCGGCCATCAGCCGGAGCAGGCTGCGCCAGATCCCGCCGCCGGAGGCGCCGGTGCCGGCGACGGGACGCGGGGGCGGATACAGCGACGCGTGACCGGCCGCGGCGGCCGGGTGCGGTACGTGATCGTGCATGGCGCCGAGTGTGCCATGCACGCCCATGACGGCCCGGTCGTGCTCTGGAGATTCTCTTGAGATTCGGCGCGGCGCGCGGACCCCCCGCCGACAATGCCGGCAGCCTGCCCGAGCCACGAGCCGATCATGAGTGTGCTGCCGACGCTGCCCCCGATGCCCAGCCTGGAATCGCTGCTGCCTGGCGAACTGGCCAGGCCGGCGGCCAACCCCCGCGAGAACGGGACGGCCGACTTCGGCGGCCTGTTCACCCGCGCGCTGAACGGCGTCGATGCCCAGGCGCATGCGGCCAGCCGCCAGGTCGAGGCGGTCGAGACCGGCGCCAGCGACGACCTGATCGGCGCGATGCTGGCCAGCCAGCAGGCCGGGCTGTCGTTCTCGATGCTGGTGCAGGTCCGCAACAAGGTCATGTCCGCCTTCGACGACGTCATGAAGATGACGGTCTGATGGAGCGCCGGACGTGATCGCCAGACTCAAGCCGCTGGCCGGCCGCCTGTTGCCGGCCAACGCCCGGCTGCCGAGCCCGGCCACGCTGGGCCGCCTGCTGCCGGTGGTGCTGCTGGCGATCGCGCTGACCGTGCTGGCGATGCTGTACCTGCGCCACGCCGACTCGCAGTACAAGCCGCTGTTCGGCATGCAGGAGAAGATCGCCGCCGCCGACGCGATGGCGGTGCTCGACGCCGAGGGCATCCCCTACCGGCTGCATCCCGACAGCGGCCAGGTGCTGGTGGCCGAGTCGCGCCTGGGCCAGGCGCGCATGCTGCTGGCGGCCAGGGGCGTCAACGCGCAGCAGCCGGCCGGCCTGGAAGTGGTCGACCGCAGCGACCCGCTGGGCGTGAGCCAGTTCGTGCAGGACGTGCGCTTCCGCCGCGGCCTGGAAGGCGAGCTGGCGCAGAGCATCATGACCCTGGACCCGGTCGCCTCGGCCCGGGTCCACCTGTCGGTGGCCAAGTCGTCCTCGTTCATCCTCAGCAATGGCGACAAGAGTTCGGCCTCGGTGGTGCTGTCGATGAAGCCTGGCCGCCGCCTGAGCAAGGAACAGGTCTCGGCGATCGTGTCGATGGTCTCCGGCAGCGTCGCCAACCTCGACCCGGCGCGGGTGTCGGTGGTCGACCAGGCCGGCAGCTTCCTGTCGGCGATGATCGACCCGACCGATCCGACCGCCGGCGACAGCAGCGAGCTGGCCACGCGCCTGCGCGAGGAAACGCTGCGCAACATCCACGAACTGCTCGCGCCGACGCTGGGTGAAGGCAACTTCCGCGCCTCGGTGGCGGTGGAGGTCGACCACGACCGGATCGAGGAGACCCACGAGCAGTTCGGCGAGGCGCCGCGCCTGACCCAGGAGGCGACCCGCGAGGAGAACGACACCGGCACCACGCCGATCGGCGTGCCCGGTTCGCTGTCCAACCGGCCCGCGCCGGCCGCCGCCGCGCCCGCCGATGGCGCCGACGGCCCGCGTTCGCAGCGCAACGCGATCAGCCGCCAGTACGCCTACGACCGCAACATCGTGCAGATCAAGCGCAGCCCGCAGCGGGTCAAGCGGCTCAGCGTGGCGGTGGTGCTCAACAATGCCGCCGCCCCGGTCGCGGCGGGCGCCGCCGCCGGCGCAGCGGCGCGCTGGACGCCGGAGCAGATCGCCACCATCGAGGGCATCCTGCGCAGCGGCATCGGCGTCGATGCACAGCGCCAGGATGCGCTGGTGGTGTCGGCGCTGGACTTCCAGCCCACCGCCGAGCAGCTGACCCCGCCGTGGTGGCGCAATCCCGAGACCCTGGTGATGGCGCTGCCCTGGCTGGGCTATGCGCTCGCCTTCCTGCTCGCGTTCTTCTTGGTGGTGCGCCCGCTGCTGGGCATGCTGCGGCAGTGGACCGACGCCAATACCGGCCGCGCCGAACCGGCCCTGGTCGGCGGCCCCGGCGGCACGATCGAGGCGGTCGCCGTCCCCGGCCGCAGCCGGCCGGCCCTGCTCGATGTCGAACCCGAGCTGCCGCCGATGGGGTCGGAGGCCGACGTGATGGTCGAGCACCTCAAGGCCCTCGCCACCCAGGCGCCCGAGCGCGTGGCCGAGATCATCAAGCCCTGGATCCGCAAGCATGGATAACGCCAGCCCCGCGGCCGCCGCGCAGACCGAGCTGGTGCCCGCGCGCCGGGTCGAGGTCAGCCCGCTGGAGCGCGCCGCCATTACCCTGCTCAGCATGGGCGAGGAAGCGGCCGCCGCGGTGATGCGCTGCCTCTCGCGCGAGGAACTGCTCGAGGTGACCCGGGTGATGTCCGGCATCAACGGGGTCAAGATCGACGCGGTGCAGGACACCCTGCAGCACTTCTTCGATGCCTGGCGCGAGCAGAGCGGCGTCAACGGCGCCTCGCGCGGCTACCTGCAGCGCTCGCTGGACATGGCGCTGGGCAGCACCGTGGCCAACAGCGTGCTCAACGGCATCTACGGGGACGTGATCGGGCCGAAGATGTCGCGCCTGCAGTGGGCGCAGCCGCAGTGGCTGGCCGAGCGCCTGGCGCGCGAACACGTGCGCATGCAGGCGATCTTCCTGGCCTTCCTCAAGCCCGAGCAGGCCAGCCAGGTCATCGCCGCGCTGCCCGAATCGCGGCGCGAGCTGGTGATGCTGCACATCGCCCGGCTCAAGGAGATCGACCACGAACTGCTCGAGGACCTCGAGGCCGTGGTCGACGCCTGCCTGGAGAACATGGGCAACCAGAGCGCCTCGGTCGAGGGCGTGCGCCAGGCCGCCGAGATCATCACCCGCCTGCCGGGCAACCGCGCGCAGCTGATCGAGACGCTGCGCGGCCACGACCCGGCGGCCACGGCCCAGATCGAGGACCGGGTGTACTCGATCGACCTGCTGGCCCACCAGAGCCCGGCCACCGTCGCCGCGATCATGGAAGCGGTGCCGTTCGAGAGCTGGGGCGTGGCCCTGAAGGGCACCGACGTGGCCCTGCGCGACGTGCTGTCGGCCTCGATGCCGCGCCGTCAGGTGCAGGCCTTCGAGGAGATGCTGCGCCGGACCGGTCCGCTGCCGATGAGCCGGATCGACCAGGTCCGCCGCGAGGTCATGGAGCAGGTCCGCGACCTGGCCGAGAGCGGCGAGATCGAGCTGCAGCTGTTCTCCGAGGACGTGGTCGAATGACCCCGCATTACCGCCGCCACGTGTTTCCCTCGCTCGCCCGGCTGCGCGCCAGCGTGCGCGACGACGGCATGCCGGCGCTGCTGGACGAGCCGCAGCTGGCCATTCCCAGCCCCGAGCTGCTCGAGGACGCGCGCCAGCAGGGCCTGGCCCAGGGCCGCGAGGAAGGCCGCGCACTCGGCATCGAGGAAGGCACCGCGCGCGCGCGCAGGCTCGCCCAGGAAGGCCTGGATGCGCTGTCGCAGCCGCTGGAGCAGCTGATCGCCAGCTTCCGTACCCTGCAGGACCAGCATCGCGACGCGCTGCGCCAGGAAGTGGCCGACCTGGTCGAACAGGTCGCGCGCCAGGTCGTGCGCGGCGAGCTGGAGCAGGATCCGGAGCGGATCCTGACCTTCGTCGACGAGGCGCTGGCCACGTTGCCGGCACCGGCCGACAGCATCGAGGTGCGCCTGCACCCGGACGAATACCGCAGGATCCTCGCCGCCGCGCCGGAGCAGGCCGCGCGCTGGCAGCTCAGCGCCGATGAGCGCCTGGCGCCGGGCGAATGCCGGATCAAGGCCGGCGTGCGCGAGCTCGACGCCGGCTGCGGCCAGCGCCTGGCCGCGTGCATGGAACAGATCCGCGCGCAGACCGGCGGCAGCCCACGCGCATGAGCGGCCCGACGCGCACGCTGCGACTCGACGACATCCCGGTCGCCCGTCCGGTCGGGCGTCTGACCGGCGTGTCCGGGCTGCTGCTGGAAGCCAGCGGCTACGCCTTCGAGACCGGGCAGCGCGTGCGCATCGAAACCGCCTCCGGCGGCTGGCTGGCCGCGCGCGTGGTCGGCTTCCGCGAACACAGCTGCTTCCTGATGCCGTTCCGCAAGCCGTCCGGCCTGGTCGCCGGCGCGCGCGTGGTCGCCGACCAGGAGGACCAGGGCCTGCTGATCGGACCGGGCTGGCGCGGGCGGGTCATCGACGGCCTGGGCGAACCGATGGACGGGCTCGGCCCGCTGACCGGCGCCGCGCCGCTCAACCTGCACCCGCCGCGGGTCAATCCACTGAAGAAGCAGCCGGTCCGCGGCGTGCTCGATGTCGGCGTGCGCGCGATCAATGGCGCCCTGACCCTGGGCCGCGGCCAGCGCGTGGGCCTGTTCGCCGGCAGCGGCGTCGGCAAGAGCGTGCTGCTGGGCATGATCACCCGCCAGACCACCGCCTCGGTGGTGGTGGTCGGCCTGATCGGCGAGCGCGGCCGGGAGGTGCGCGAGTTCATCGAGCGCGCGCTCGGCCCCGAGGGCCTGCGCAAGGCGGTGGTGGTGGTCGCGCCGGCCGACGAATCGCCGCTGATGCGCTTGATGGCCACCGAACTGTGCCACGCGATCGCCGCCCACTTCCGCGATGCCGGCGAGCACGTGCTGCTGCTGGTCGATTCGCTGACCCGCTATGCGATGGCCCAGCGCGAGGTCGCGCTGGCGCTGGGCGAGCCACCGGCCACGCGCGGCTACCCGCCCTCGGTGTTCGGCCTGCTGCCGCAGCTGGTCGAAGGCGCCGGCAACGGCGAGGGCGACGGCAGCATGAGCGCGATCTACACCGTGCTGGCCGAGGGCGACGACGAACAGGATCCGGTGGTCGACACCGCCCGCGCGATCCTGGACGGCCACATCATGCTCTCGCGCGACCTGGCCGCGCAGGGCCACTACCCGTCGATCGACGTGCTGCGTTCGGTCAGCCGCTGCATGGACCTGGTGGTCGACGAGGCGCACATGGCCCGCGTGCGCGAGCTGAAGGAACTGCTCGCCCGCCACGCCCAGGTGCGCGACCTGATTCCGCTCGGCGGCTACGTCCCGGGGGCCGATCCGGCCACCGACCGTGCGGTCGAGCTGCACCCGCGTCTGTCCGCCTGGCTGCGCCAGGCCACCCACGAAGCCGCGCCGCTGGAACGCACCCGCGCGCAACTCGAAGAGGTCCTGGCATGAACCTGCAGCACACCGTGACCAATCTCGGCCGCCTGGTCGAACTGCGCAGCCGCGAGGTCGACACGCTCACCGCCGAACTGGCCAGGCAGCATGCGGTGGCCGAGCGCTACCGGCGCAACCTGCAGCGCATGCGCGAGATGCTGGTCGAGGTCGGCCGCAGCAGCGCCGGCTGCCCGATCCTGGCCAGCAACAGCGCGCACTACAAGGCCTCGCTGGTGGACATGATCGCCGCGCACCGGCGCGACCTGGCCAGCCAGGACACCGTGATCGAGGCGGCCCGGGTCGCACTCGAGCGCGCCACGCTGCGCCGCGAGCGCGTCGACCGGGCGCTGCAGGGCAAGCAGCGCGCGCTGCGCCACGAGCGCGAGGTGCGCGACCAGAAGCGCCAGGACCAGCTGGCGATCCAGTCGTGGGTACACGCCCGTCACTTCGCGACGGCGTCCTGAGACAGCACAAGGGGAAACACGCGTGGACATCTCCGATTCCAACTATCCGCACACCATGGCCAAGGCCTACGCGGACCGCTACGCGATCGGCGCGCAGGAGCGCCTGGCGCAGCAGAAGGCCGCGGCGACCGCGGGCAGCAAGGCGCTGGGCGACCTGCGCACCGCGCTGAACCGCTTCAACACCGCGCTGTCGACCCTGACGTCCAAGCCCAACGGCATGGTCCAGTACGGCGGCACCCTGTCCGACGCCGCGCGCGGCAGCGTGGCGATCTCGGCCGGCGCCACCCCGGGCAGCTACCGCTTCCACGTCGAAACACTGGCTTCCTCGCACCAGCTCACCAGCGGCACGCTCGGCGCCACCGTGCCGGCCGCCGGTGCCGGCAGCATCACCCTCCAGCTGCAGGACGGCAGCAGCATCGACGTCGATCTGTCCGCGGCCGACGGCAACGGCAACGGCGAGCTGACCCCGGCCGAGATCGCGCGTGCGATCAACCAGGCCTCCGGCGGCAAGCTCAGCGCGGCCACCCTGACCATCGATGGCCAGCAGCGCCTGGTGCTGAGCTCCGGTGTCGGCGGCGCGGCCGGCGAGATCACCATCGACGCCAGCGCGGTCGGCGATGCCGGCCTGCGCGCGGCGCTGCAGGGCAGCACCGAGACCAGCGCGGCGCGCAATGCGGTGTTCCATCTCGGCGGTCTGGGCGGCACCCGCATCGAGCAGGGCAGCAACACCTTCACCGGCATCGAAGGCGTGCAGCTGACCTTCGCCCAGGCCGGCGGCGAGGTGGGCCTGACCGTGGCCCGCGACGACAGCGCGACCACCGCCAACGTGCAGGCCTTCGTGGACGCCTACAACGCGCTCAAGACCAGCCTGGACACGCTGACCCGTTCCGGCGACCTGGCCGGTGGCGACAGCGGCGGTCCGTTCTCCAGCGATGCGGGCGTGCGTGCGTTGCGTACCCGCCTCAACGACATCCTGCGCCAGGCGGTCGACGGCAACCGCCTGTCCGACATCGGCGTCAGCGCCGACAAGAAGGGCCTGTTGTCGCTGGACGGAACCCGTCTCAAGGCGGCGCTGGAGCGTGATCCGGACCTGCCCGGCACCCTGGTCGGCGACGGCAGGACCGGACTCAGCGGCGCGTTCAACACCTACCTGGACAGCTGGCTGTCGACCAACGGCCAGCTCAAGAGCCGCCAGGACGGCGCCGACACGATTCAAAAATCGTTGAGCAAGCGCGAGCTCGCGGTGAACGATCAGTACGATCGCCTCTACGCGCGCTATCTGGCCCAGTTCACCCAGGTGCAGGTGATGGACGCCCAGATGAAGGACACGCTGTCCCTGCTCGAGGCCATGCTGCCAGGCAACAACAAGTGACCATGGACCAGTTCGGATACGGAAGCTATCAAACGGTCGGGCTGAACACCCAGACCGCCAGCGCCTCGCCGGTACAACTGGTGCTGGTGCTGATGGACGGGCTGCTCGACGAGCTGGCGCGCGTGCGCGCGCACATCGAGGCCCGCCGCTACGAGGCCAAGGGCCTGGGCATCAACAAGTGCATCGACCTGCTGACCGCGCTGTCCAGCTCGCTGGATTTCGAGCTCGGCGGCGAGCCGGTCAACGACCTGGCGCGGCTCTACGAATTCATGACCCTGCGCCTGAACGAGGCGGGCATCGCCATGGAGCCGGGCATGGTCGATGAGGTTCATGGACTGGTGGTGACCCTGCGCGACGCATGGCGGACGCTGGAAGCGAGGTCCGCATGAACGCGCCTGCGCGCCCCGGGCGCCTGCTGCCGGCGGCGGTCGACGGCCTCGACCAGGCCGTGGCGTCGGGCGACCTGACCGCGATGGCCGCGGCCGACCGGGTCCTGCATGCAGTGCTGTCCGATCTGGATCCGGCCGCCGACGTCGCCGAAGCGCTGCACGCGTCGCTGCGGCGCGCCGAACAGGCGCTGCTGGCCGCACGCGCCGCCGCCAGCGCCGAGATGCGCCGCCTGGGCGACGAGATGGAGGCATTGCAGCGGCAGCGTGTGGGCACCCAGGCCTATGCCAGCCACGAGCAGGTGCACGAGGACGGCGCATGATCGCGGTGCCGCCGCTGCTGGCGACCACCGGCGCGCAGGCGCAGGGCCAGGTCGCACCGGCCTCCCAGCCCGCGGGCGCGGCGGCGTTGCCGCCGTTCGGCCGGGCGCTGGCCACCGGTGCCGGCGATGTCGGCCTGCACGACCTGCAACACCTGCTCGCCGGGCTGCAGCACGATGCGCCTGCGCCGGCTGAGGATGCCGCCGTATCGGCCCCGGGCACCGACGCCGCGGCGGCCACCGATTCCAAGCATGCGGCGGCGCGCTCGCTGATCGCGGCGCTGTTCGCCCCGGCCACCGGGCAGACCGAAGACAGCGAGGGCGAGCCCGCCGGCATCGACGGTGCCGTGTTCGCCGCGCTCGCCGGCACCGATCTCGAAGCGGTGCTGGCCAGGGCGCTGCCCCCGGTCGTCCCGGTCGCGGCCGCGCCGGTGCCGGGCCTGGTCCCGGAACGTCTGCCGTCGATCGCGCTGGCCGATCTTTCCGCATCCGCGCGTGCCGGCGCCACAGCGGGCGCGACGCCGTTGCCCGCATCTCCGTCACCGGCACTGCCGCTGCCGGCCTCGCCGATCGCGGCCGTGGACGCGGGCGATGGCGCCGGTGCGACGCCCGCACCGCGCATCGCGGCCGCTGCGGAGCTGCTGCTGCCCGCGACCGCCGGCACGTCCACGACCGCCGCCCACGCGGGCGTCGCCACGGCGACGGGCGCAACCCGGCCCGAGGCGGGCCAGTCCACACCCGAGGCGGGACTGCTCGGACTGCTCGGCCATCGCATCG
>Ga0075364_10000115_pt1 | contig 33272 bp, 30 predicted proteins | sample EndMetdeltDD1764_FD_71517 | JGI IMG/M metagenome (GOLD analysis project Ga0075364, IMG submission 71517) | Populus endosphere microbial communities from Tennessee, USA - Endosphere MetaG P. deltoides DD176-4 | ecosystem: Host-associated > Plants > Roots > Endosphere | place: USA: Tennessee... | reverse complement strand
TAAGGAATATTTAGAGCGAGTTCGTGAATTACGCCAAAAAAACTTACCTAGTCTTCCCTGCACATTATCTACTGAGCGGCGGGTTAATCCTTTTTTACGTTGCGATAAGCCAGAAATTCTATCGCGTGTTGAAAGGCATCGAGGGAAGAAATTTGATTTACCCGCTGAAGCTTTTGCTTATCTTCGTCAATGGAAAAATAATTATAAATAGGGTTTTTTGTGGATCCTTGAGCTTGTCTATCTTGTGTAACAGGCTCAAGATCCTTGTAATATCGTTTGGCTTGGCAAATTAGCCGACTCTTTTCTTCTTTTTATTCTCTATAGCGCCAACTTAGCTTTCTTTCCTGGTTTTTTCTTTGCTTATTCCTCTTTCTGTACAGGGTTATTAATCTAAAAATCCGATTTAACTTGTTAATAATTAGTTAATTTTTCGTTAAGGTTGGTTTAATTTTCTTGTTATAAGCTCCTGTTTTGATCATCTAAAACACTTATAACAAAATGCCTAATAATAACAATAATACTAATTTTACCCGTGCCTCTGATCTTGAGACTTTTTTCTCAGGTAGTAATTGGGTTCTAGAATTCGAAGATTTTGAAGTTTCATCTCAAGATCCAGTTGGTTCCGGTGACGAAGTTGATAAAGGAAACTTTAAAGGACTGTATCCAAAAGTAGAAATAAATGAGGACACGGGGGAGATATCTCGTCTTATTTCAAGAGATTCTAGGTATGGAAAGAATGGAAATAAAATTCTGAAAATTGATCTTAGAGCAGTACATATAGGGAAAGAAAAAAATGGGGAGCTGCAGGGAGCCTTTTTATTGACAGATCCAATAAAAAACAAAGTGGGTGGACAAAAGCTGATTGAAGAGGTAATTATATACTCACATGGCAGTATTAGCAGCAGGGGGGATGAGTATGAAATTGTTTTGAAGAAAGACATGCCTGTTATTTCTCTCCTTGGGCCACATGAAAAAATATTGAGTATAGGGAAAGGTTGTATTACTCCTTATGCAGAGGTTTCTTTTGAAGGTATTACACTAACCTCTGAGCAGGCAAAGGCTGATTTTTATACGCTAGGGTATAAAGCGATAACGGGTGCACCTCTCCGCTACGACACGATAACAGGTGAACCTCTCGGAGTTATTCATAATTACAAATTAACGAAATTTGACAGCGACCAATTATCAGATGACTCAAAGCACGTTCTGGATGACGTAACTGTGCATATGCAGTTACAGAGAGAGATCGCAAAAACTTGCAGGGAGAATGGGCTTGCTTATGAGACTGATGCTTTAAAATTAAAGCCAGGGGTGAGGTTTGTTCCACTTGTAGATACGATTGTGGTTCGAGCTAAAGGGGAGATGGATACATCTGACGTAATTAAAATTGCGCAAGAGCGTGGATATAAAAAGATTATATGTAACTTTTGTCGTTGTCTTGCTCCAGTATCAAAACCACATTGGATTACTAATCTCTTTCGTAAAGCAGGGCCGAATAAACCTGAGCCGGAAGTATATTGTGCTAAAGATACAAAACTATTAGAAAAACCTATATTTCTATCTTGGGCTGAGGTTGCGAAGCTTGAGTATACTAGGATAGAAGCAGCAAAACATGAAGCGGAGCTGCTATCTTCTTTTGCTCCAAGAATGTCGCGTTAACAAAGCGAATAATCAAATAGATTGAAGGTGGGGTTCAATCCAAGGGTGGTAGCTAAGCAATGTTAGTTACCACCCTTTTTATTTGTGCGCATGAGCGCAGCTACCTGGCAAAAAGTAGTTTGCTTTGTTATTCTGGTATATATGCATTGTCAATTATTATTAGAAGATATTAGCTTAGACGTTAAATTAGGCCACTCAGAAGAGGAGCGTTCTGCTCTACAGCGGGTTTTAGTACACATAACGTTTGGGTTTGAAACGATTCCTTTGGTTTGTACCACTGATAATTTGTATGATACGTTGTGTTATGCCACGCTCGTTGATGAATTGCAAAAGTTTTGTGCCGAGCGTTCTTTTAAATTAATTGAAGCGTTGGGTTATCAGCTATATCAATTTATTCAAGAAAAAGTAGTTGCAACACGCCCCGAAAAAATGACAGTTGCTTTACGTGTTATTAAAAATCCGCCTCTTTCTACGCTTGAACAAGCGAGTTTTTCAATTTGCGATTAAATTTTTTATTAAAAATTATGTCAGTATAAAGAAATATCCTGGGAAAAGTTTACAGAGTATAATTAACTTTCCAGATTGGGTACACTATTTAATACTATGAAGAATACAATCGATTTATCGCAACATACGCCCATGATCCGCCAATATCTCAGCATAAAAGCAAATTATGCTGATAAGTTATTATTTTACCGTATGGGGGATTTTTACGAGTTATTTTATGGTGATGCGATTAAAGCAGCCGGATTATTAAATATTACCTTAACAAAGCGAGGCCAATCCAGTGGTCAAGCTATTCCCATGGCAGGTGTGCCTTTTCATAGTGTGGAAAGCTATTTAGCAAAACTGGTTAAGCAAGGTGAATCGGTTGCTATTTGCGAACAGGTTTCCGACCCAATCTCTGGTAAAGGCCCCATGGAAAGGCGAGTGACACGTATTATTACGCCCGGGACGCTCAGTGACGAAGCTTTATTAGAGGCACGACAAACTAATTTTTTATTGGCCTTGTCGCATAAAGGTGATCAATTTGGCTTAGCTTATTTAGATATGAGTAGCGGTCAATTTCATATCTTACAAGTTAATAGCCAAGAAGCTTTAGTGAGTGAGTTGGCACGCCTAAACCCTATTGAGTTACTGATTGACGAAGCATTTCAATTAGACACCTTGTTAAGCGCTTATAAGACAATACGTCGTAGGCCAAGTTGGGAATTTGACTTAACTGCAGCGACGCATTGTCTTACTCAACAATTTCAAACCCGCGATTTAAGTGGCTTTGATTGCCAGGACTTACCTTTAGCCATTCAGGCTGCAGGTTGTTTGCTCAGTTATGCAAAAGCGACGCAACAAACTAATTTATTTCATCTTCAGCCGCTTCGTGTCTATAGACGTGAAGAAAGCGTTATCTTAGATGCAACAACGCGACGTAATTTAGAATTAACTACCAATTTACAAGGCGGAAAAAGCAATACGCTGATGTCGATTATTGATAAGACGGCTACGCCTATGGGAGGCCGTTTATTACACCGTTGGGTACATAGCCCTTTACGTAATTTTGTATTAATTCAGGCACGTCAAGCGGCTATTCAATGTTTATTAAGTACACAAGCTTATGTAGGACTGCACTGTGTGCTACAAGGCATTGGTGATATCGAACGGATCATTGCTCGGATTGGGTTAAAATCAGCAAGACCACGCGACTTAGAACAGTTACGTTCAGCACTGGCTAGTTTGCCTGATATTCACAATAAGCTGGGTTGTTTGCCTGCCATTAAAAATACCTCAGACGACCTCCTTGTTAGTCTACGTAACAATATTAAAATATTTCCGCCGTTATTTTCCTTATTGCAACGAGCGATTGTTGAAAATCCGCCTGTCGTGATTCGGGAAGGAGGTGTTATTGCAAAAGGTTACCACAGTGAGTTAGATGAACTGCAAACGCTTAGCGAGAATACAGGACAATATTTGGTTGATTTAGAAAAGCGTGAGCGAGAGCAATCGGGTATTAGCACGCTCAAAGTTGGTTTCAACCGTATCCATGGTTACTACATTGAGATAAGTCGTGGGCAAGCAAAACAAGCGCCAAGTCATTATATTCGCCGACAAACCTTAACCAATGCAGAGCGTTTTATTACCCCTGAATTAAAAGAATTTGAAGATAAAGCGTTGAGTGCACGTTCTAAAGCGCTCAGTTTGGAAAAAAGACTTTATGAGGAGCTTTTGGATAAACTGCTTGTTTATCTTACTGATTTACAACAAACGACCAATGCATTAGCGCAATTAGATGTTCTCAGCTGCCTGGCAGAGCGAGCCGAGACACTTAAGTTGACGTGTCCACAGTTAAGCGTTGATTCGGGTATTCATATCAAAGGAGGGCGTCATCTTGTTATTGAGCAAGCGATTGATGTACCCTTCGTGGCAAATGATAATGAGTTAACAGCACAGAAACGTTTATTAATTATTACTGGCCCTAATATGGGCGGTAAGTCGACTTACATGCGGCAAACGGCTTTGATTTGTTTGCTAGCGATGACCGGGAGTTTTGTTCCTGCCGATCATGTTTTGATAGGCCCCCTTGATCGTATTTTTACGCGAATCGGCGCGGCGGATGATTTGGCCGGGGGACGCTCCACCTTTATGGTAGAAATGACAGAGACTGCTTCTATTTTGCATAATGCAACGGAGCAGAGCTTAGTGATTATGGATGAAATTGGTCGGGGCACGAGTACGTTTGATGGCTTAGCCTTAGCATTTGCTTGTGCGGAATATTTGGCAAAAGAAATTAAATCCTATACCTTGTTCGCGACGCATTATTTTGAGCTGACAGAGCTTGCTGAAAAAATAGCTGGAATAGCTAATTGCCATTTAACGGCGATGGAGTACCAAGATAAAATAGTGTTTTTATATACAGTTAATGAGGGCCCTGCGAATAAAAGCTACGGATTACACGTGGCACAACTCGCGGGGGTTCCTAGCCCTGTTATCAAACGTGCAAAGGAAAAACTACTATCATTAGAAGAGCAAACTCATTTGCCTCAAAAAACATTATTTTCTGCCCCTTCTTTTCCAGAAAAAATAATGGTTTCTCCTGTTCTGGAGTTGTTGGAGCATATTGAGCCCGATCACTTAGCGCCAAAAGAAGCGCTTGAAATACTTTATCGATTAAAATCCTTGCAAGGAATTAATGTATGAACAAAGAAATTTTTGAGCTGAATGACAAAGCTTTCGCATTTAATCAAAGCGATCAGGCTTCAGATAGGCTTCAATCCGATAAAAATACGGATAATGAAAATGGGGAAGGAAGTAGGCAAACGATTTATCGTCGCCGGGGTATTTATTTACTGCCTAATTTATTTACTATTGCGGGCTTATTTGCAGGTTTTTATGCCATAGTAAGCGCTATGGAAGGTTATTTTAGTAATGCAGCAATTTCTATTTTTATTGCGATGATTATGGATTTTTTTGATGGGCGAGTTGCGCGTTTAACGAATACACAAAGTGCTTTCGGTGCAGAGCTAGATAGTTTATCCGATATGGTTTCTTTCGGTGTTGCGCCGGCATTGGTTGTTTATAGCTGGTCTTTAGAAAGTTTGGGTAAGTTAGGCTGGCTGGCGGCCTTTGTATTTGCGGCGGCGGGTGCATTACGTCTGGCGCGTTTCAATACACAAGCATTGGTGATGGATAAGCGTTACTTTCAAGGTCTTCCTATCCCGGCGGCAGCAGGTATTTTGGCGAGCATGGTATGGTTAAGTGTTGACTCTGGCATTCCAGGCGAAGTCGTTGACATGACGGCGGCGGTGTTAGCCATTCTAGCGGCTATTTTGATGGTAAGTAATATACGTTACTACTCTTTTAAAGAAATCGATTTGAAAGGCCGCGTTCCTTTCGTCGCTATCTTATTCGTGGTGCTCGCGTTTGTTGGTATTTCGCTGGATCCGCCTAAAATACTCTTTTTGTTGTTTTTTTGTTATGGGATATCCGGGCCTGTCCTAACATTGTGGGCATTACATAAAAAACGTTCGCAGCGAAAGAAACAACATCATTAAATAAAGATAGCCTGATTTATTACAGATATTTTTGCTACCCCGGCGAAAGCTGGGGCCCAGGGTTTGAAGATAGCTTCTAACTAGGGCAGTGAGCTTAATTTAAGCTGACGTTTGAAATAATCTTGTTTCATGGCGGTTTTGGCTTTTATTAAAGTATCTTCAGCCAGTTCATTGGCTTGTTCTGTACCTTGCTGTAAAATTTTTAATACCTCGCCCGGATCTTTTTCATACAAGCGTCGTCGTTCACGCATGGGTTGAGTTAAGGCAACCAATATTTCGACTAATTTTTCTTTGCAAGCCTTATCCCCGATTTGTCCTTGACGGTATTGTATCTCAGCTTCCTCAACCCATTTTTTGTCAGGGTTAAATGCTTCATGAAAGATCCATAAAGGATTATTTTCAGTAGAGCCCGGATCAGAGGCACGCAGTCGTTTCGGATCGGTATACATCCCTCTTATTTTTTTAGCGATGGTATCTGCATCATCACTTAGATAGATGGCATTGTTGAGTGACTTGCTCATTTTTGGTAACACACCATCGCTATTAGGCGCGCCTGTGCCTACTAAGCGTTTTACACGGCTTAGTTTGGGTTGAATGATAGGAAAAAGGCCGCCTTTTGTAACATAATCTTTATCTTCAGTTTGTGAGTCGACACCGCAGTAGAGTTGATTAAATCGACGTGCACATTCACGTGCCATTTCCAAATGAGCAACTTGATCTTCGCCCACAGGAACAAGTTCTGGGCGAAAAGCGAGGACATCCGCTATTTGCCCTACAGGATATAACAAGAAGCCGAAAGGATAATTATCACCTAAATTTTTATTGCGTATTTCATCTTTGATCGTGGGATTGCGCATGACACGTGGAAATGACAGCAACATGCTGAAAAACCACGTGAGTTCTGCAATAGCAGGCACTTCGGATTGAATGAAAATACTGCTTTGTTTAGGGTCAAAGCCGACCGCGAGATAATCCAAGGCAATATCTAATGTATTCTGGCGGATTTCTGCGGGATGTTCGGCGCGGGTTGTAAACGCATGTACATTAGCGATGATGAAATAACACTCATAGCTTTCTTGTAAAGCAAGGCGTGTTTCCAGGGAACCGACCCAATGCCCAAGGTGAAGTTTGCCAGTAGGGGTGTCGCCAGAAAGTAGACGTGGTTTTGGATGGTCCATAGTATTAAGCGATTTAACTGCTAAAAAATTTAATCCATTTTCGCGGCTTATGCAGGATAGTTCAAGTTCTTTTAATGAAACATTAAGAAATTATCTGTATTATGATAATAAAAAAGGATGAATTTATTATGACCACAACTAACAGTAGATTAGCAAAAAAAATAAATCTAGTAGATCCGTTAAATGGGGTTTATGGATATTTTAGTGGGCCTAATGAGCCTAAGGAGGACGGATCAGCATTTAAGTTAGATTTTCCTCGTACTGGAGAGATTGAGCTTGTTATTAACGGGGAATCTCGGGTTCATCATAAAATTTCTGATTCGGATGTAGATAAAACAAATAGCCAAAATAAATTTATAGAGCTGTTAATGGAGCAAAGACCTGAATTAGCACGTGTAATAATGAAAGAGTTAAATCAGGTGGGCGCTCTTTTTACTGCCAGGCTCACAATGGAAGTTTACTTTTTTACGAGGGCTGCTATACAAGCAAAAGAGATGCATCATCATTTTACTATTGATGTAGTTAATAAAGATGAAATTATTGTAAAAGAAACTATTACTTACAAAGCGCTAAGATTAGTACGTGAAGAGACGGCATCCAATATAATCGTATCAGGTAATAATTTAGAGAGTGGTGATTTTTCTGAAGCGGAGAAAAATAGTCTAGAAAGCTATAGGAACTCCCGTAAAGTGCAAGCTAAGCTGGGATCGAAGGATGACGACGGCGTACAAGAGTTAGTGTTTCCTGAGGGGCAGCCGCTTTCTTTGACTGTCCAATATACACTTCATTACTGTAAAGAAACAGGTACTTACGAGATAGAAGCACCTTCTAAAGATGACATTACTTTAACGGTGCCAACGGATTTAGCGAAGAGGTTGGTTTTTGATGTTAAATGGACCATAGGCGATAAGGTTTCCGAGTTTATCTCTAAATTTGTAGAGCTAATCAAGAAGCTCGTTATAGGTAAGGTAAGTGAACATTTAGTGGCAAAACAGCAGGATCAGGTTGAACCAAGTGAAGAATCCCAAGCTTCTTCTTTTGCTCAAAGGATGAGAGCATAAATGTAATTCGCTGCTCAGACCTTTGCAGTTTTTTATGTTAAAATAAACAAATTTTTTGTTTATTTGTGGAGTAAAGCCCATGTCTTCTTCGCTTGATACCAGCATCTTAGTTTCTGGTAAGTCCTATGTTGATTTAACGGTCGAACAATTAATTAATTTTGCCATTGAACGCAAAGAAGGCGTGATTGCAGCCAATGGCGCTTTGTCGGTTAGCACAGGGAAACGGACGGGGCGTTCGCCTAAAGATAAATTTATTGTTCAAGAACCAAAGACTGAAAAAGACATTGACTGGGGGCCGGTTAACCAACCCATTGCGGAAGAACATTTTCATGCGCTATGGCAGCGGGCGGAATCCTATGCAAAAGAAGTTGACTTATTTATTTCTAATCTACAGGTAGGCGCTGATCCCGACTACTACTTGCCGGTAAAAGTAATCACACAATATGCCTGGCACAATTTATTTGCTAGACAATTGTTTATTCGTCCTGAAAATTTTCATGGAAAAGCTGATAAAGCAGAGTGGACTATTCTAAGTCTTCCTGGTCTTAAAACGGATCCACAGCGTGATGGTGTGCATAGCGATGCAACTTTAATGCTTCATCTTAGCGAACGTAAAGTTTTGTTATGTGGCCATCGATATGCGGGTGAAATTAAAAAGGCCATGTTTTCTGTTTTAAATTATTTGCTACCTGCATCAGATGTTTTACCGATGCATTGTTCTGCAAACGTAGGAAAACAGGGTGATGTGGCTTTATTTTTTGGCTTATCAGGCACAGGAAAGACAACCTTATCGGCCGATCCCGAACGTTATTTAATTGGTGATGATGAACACGGCTGGAGTGAAAGCAGCATCTTTAATTTTGAAGGTGGTTGCTACGCTAAATGTATTGATTTATCGAAAGAGCGCGAACCCGTTATTTGGAATGCGATACGCCATGGCGCAGTAATGGAGAATGTTGTATTAGATCCTCACACCTTAGAGCCCGATTATAAAGATGCTAGCTTGACGCAAAATACGCGGGTTGCTTATCCTCTCGATTTTATTTCTCTACGGGTTCCGGAAAATCGTGTCGATCAGTTACCCAGCGCAGTCATTTTTTTAACTTGCGACTTATACGGTGTGTTACCACCGGTAGCGCGTTTGAGTCATGAACAAGCCGCTTATTATTTTTTAAGTGGATATACGGCACTCGTTGGAAGCACAGAAGTTGGGCAGACGGAAGCGATTAAAACAACCTTTAGTACGTGTTTTGGCGCGCCGTTTTTTCCTCGCCCTGCGAAGGTTTATGCGGAGCTGCTTATAAAGCGTTTAAAAAGCAGCGATGCAAACGTTTATCTTGTGAATACAGGTTGGACAGGTGGTTCTTATGGTCAAGGTCGGCGTTTTCCTATTCCGGTAACGCGCGCCATTATTCAAGCTATTTTAAGCAATGAAATGAAAACGGCTGAATATACTACTTTACCAGGGTTTAATTTTGCTATTCCTAAAAAGCTGAAAGACATTGATGCTTGCTTATTAGATCCAAGGCAAACCTGGGATGACACGGCGGTTTATGATTACAAGGCAAAAGAGTTAATCGCTAAATTCATTGATAACTTTAAGAAGTTTGATGTCAGCAAAGAAATCCGTGATGCAGGGCCGGTTCTTTAGAGATAAATCCCTTAACTACTTTTCCAAAAAGTAGTTAAGGGTTAAGCACAAAGTTTTTTAAGATAAGCGTTATTGGCTTTCAAATTCTTCTGTTAGTGCTTCAGCACGTTGTTGCGCAGCCAACATAGCCTTTTTTATTAATTCACAAAAGTTAGCTTGCTCTAACACTTTTAAGGCAGCTTGGGTTGTGCCACCACGTGAAGTGACGTTTCGCCTTAATTGTTCTATGGATTCTTTTCCCTCACTTTCAACTGCCATACGTGCAGCACCTAATGCGGTTTGTTGGCTTAGTAAAGATGCGGTTTCTTTAGATAGACCTAATTCAGTACCCGCATTTTGTAAGGCTTCGATGAGTAAAAAAAAGTAAGCAGGGCCACTGCCTGATAAGGCAGCAACGATATCTATTTCTTTTTCCTGCTTACACCATACAACGATGCCTACACTACGAAATAGTGCTTCAGCCGCATCTTTTTGTGAGGATGAACAATGATGATTAGAAAATAGTCCGCTAGCGCCACAGCCTAGCAATGCAGGGGTATTAGGCATGCAGCGAATGATAGCGATGCTATCATCTTGCAGATAGTTGTGAATGGTTTTTAAGTTGACGCCTACCGCAACAGAAATAAGTAATGGTTTTTTTTCTAGAATAAGATCAGCAATCTCGGTGACCACTTCTTTTAGAACCTGTGGCTTTACGGCGAGTACGAGTACATCAGCGGCTTTGGCCACTAAACGGTTATCTGTGCTTGTATGAATTTTTAATTTTTTTAAGTGATCGAGCAATGCTACGTTGGTATTGCTGGCCCAAATATTTTTTGCATCGTAACCATGCTTTAATAGACCTTGTATCAGACTATTGGCCATATTGCCAGCGCCAATAAAAGCAATTTTCAAAGGTTGCATATTATTTATTTTCCTGCTTTAGATAGCTATCAAGACGTGTTAGTTCATTCAATGTTCCAACATTAAACCAGCTACCCTGATAGTGTTCCCCGGTTATTTTTTTTTCATTAATGCGTTTATAGAATATGTTAGACAGTGGAAAGGCTTGAGGTTTGCAGCCTTTAAAAAGATCAGGATGATAAATACCAAGACTAGCAAAGGTAAATTTTGGCAATCCGTTCAAATCCAATAATTTATTTGGTAAAAGATGAAAATCGCCTTCGGGATGAAAGTCGGGATTATCGACTAAAATAAGATGTGCTTGCGCCGTGCCAAGTTTATGTTGCGATAACTTTTCTAACGGGTACTCTGTCCAGATATCGGCACTGATGACAAGAAAAGGATCTTCACCTAAAAAAGGCAGTGCTTGGCAAATTCCCCCGCCTGTTTCAAGCGCAGAGGGTTCAAAGGAGTATTCTAGATTTACACCATAATGATGTCCGTTACCTAAAGCATCTATGATTTGTTTTGCGCGATAAGAAACATTAATGACAATATCCTTTAGACCCGCGTCGGCTAGCTTTAGTAATTGATGCACAATAAAAGGTTTATTTGCAATCGGAAGTAAGGGTTTGGGTATTTCATCTGTTAAAGGCCGCATGCGCGAGCCTCGACCCGCGGCAAGTATCATGGCTTTCATTTTTTTATGTCTCGCTCAGTTTATTGTGGATATTGGGTAATAAGTGTTTTAATTCAATGAGCTCAGGGTATTTTTCACAGACCTGCTGCAAGTAGCGTAGAAGACGGTCTGTGCTAGCAAGGTATTGAGGTTTATTATCTCGATAACAAAGACGTGCAAAAATACCTAACACTTTTAAATGTCGTTGCACGCCTATTAAATCAAACCAGCGAATAAATTCTTCGCTAGAAAGCGAATGCTTTGGCAGTAGCATATCGCGAAAGTTTAATGCCCACTTTTCAACTTGGGTTTCTGGCCAATCAATATAAGCATCTCGTAGTAAAGAAACGGCATCATAAGTAATAGGACCATAGATCGCATCTTGAAAATCTAATATACCTACTTTTTCTTTATCGATTAATAATAAATTACGTGAATGATAATCCCGATGTACACAGACACGAGGTTGTTTGAGTGCGGAAGTAATCAATAATTGAAAAATTTTTTCAAGCGAAGCGCTAAACTGCGGTGTTATGTTCAGTTTTAGGTGCTTGCTTAAAAACCAATCGGGAAATAAGTTTAATTCAGTACGAATAAATTTTTCGTCAAATAAGCCTAAGGGTTGATTATTAGCTAGTTTTGGCTCACAAGTTTGGATTTGGGGAATAACAGCTAGAGCACGTGTGTATAAGTCATCCGCGGTTTCTGTATTTAATAGGTTTAAATACAGATCATTGCCTAGGTCACTTAATAGGATAAGCCCTTGTTCTAGATGATAGTTAAGAATTTCTGGTGCGTGAATGCCCTGGCCAGTGAAGTTTTTAGCAATCGAGATAAATGCGGTTATATCTTCTTTATCGGGAGGCGCAAACATGACAATATGGCTGTTATTATTCGTCTGCACTCGAAAGTATTGGCGAAAACTTGCTTCATTGACTAAGGGTTGTAATTCGAAGTCGCGTAGCGAACACGCTGTCTCTAACCAGCTTTTTAGCGTGTTTAATTTGTTCGTAGCAGTAGGCATGAAGTTGACTCTTCTAAACCAGATTTATAGGTTTATTACACGAAGGCTGATTCTTTGTAAATAGTTCGTATATTGATGATATAGTTTACAATGGAACTGACTTGATTATCTACAAGCTTCCCCAGTAGTATACCCTTGTAAGTTCGCTTGACTCTATTTTTACAGTGGGAAGTATTTTTCTTCGTCTAGAATAAGGTGGAATCGGATATGTTTCATGGCAGTATGGTCGCATTGTTAACGCCTATGCGCGAAAATGGAGATATTGATTATCTCTGTTTACGTAAATTGGTTGATTGGCATGTTGCACAAGGTACAGATGCTGTTCTCGTGATGGGAACGACTGGCGAGCCTGCGACACTGAGTGCCGAAGAGAAAGAAAACGTTATTAAAACGGTTGTAGAACAAGTTCATGGCCGTATTCCTGTTATTGCGGGTACTGGGACAAATTCTACGCAAAGTAGTATTGACCAAACGCGAAAGGCCATGGAAATAGGGGTTCAAGCGTGTTTGTTAGTAACGCCTTACTATAATTGCCCCACTCAAGAAGGCCTTTACCAGCATTACCGTTCAATTGCTGAAAAAGTACCTATCCCACAGATTCTCTATAATATCCCAAAGCGCACGGGCGTTGATTTGTTGCCTGAAACGGTTTCTAGGCTTGCGGGTATTACTAACATTGTAGGGATAAAAGAAGGGCGACCTGCTTGTGCAAAAGCTATTATCGAATGTTGCGGTACAAATATCGATATTTATAGTGGTGATGATAATGCCGCATTAGAAATTATACGTTTGGGTGGCAAAGGGGTTGTTTCAGTATTAGCTAATTTATTGCCCAAAGCAGTGCACGAGCTTTGTGAGGCCGCAAGAAATGCGGATTGGGACAAGGCAGAAGCATTAGATCAACAACTTCGGCCTTTTTACGGGGATTTATTTGTTGAAACAAACCCCATTCCGGTTAAATGGTTAGCGGCAGAACATAAGCTAATTCCAACCCCGCATCTGCGCTTACCGTTGACGACCTTATCATCGGAACAGCAAACAAATTTAAAACCGTTGCTAAACCGCCTGGCGACTTTTACCTAAATAAAGCACTATGAAGTTATCTTTTTTGTTAATGTTAAGTTTTATTATTAGTTTAACCGGCTGTAGCTCGGTTAATAACTATCTCAAGACACGTAAATCTCAATATCTCTATAGTCAGGATTCAGGGCCATTGAAAAAACCAAATAGCTTAAAAATAAAGCAAACACGGTATATAATCCCTGAGGTAAATGCAGCGAGACCTACGCAATTGCCTAATTTGTATCCGCCTACAGATTAAGGCATGTTGTCAAGGATAGTTTTTGATAAGTATAGTATATTCACAGCAGTTGGATTTTTGGCAAGGCGCCGCGAAAATGAAGCAACCGCAGTGTATACAGCATACATGAGGATTGCGAATTGAGCGGGAACGCAGCAAAAAATTCAAATGCGAAGAATATAAATTGGAGAGGTACCAAAGCGGCCACAATGGCGCCGACTCGAAATCGGATGAGGATGCAAATCCTACGTGGGTTCGAATCCCACCCTCTCCGCCAAGATTATTAAATGCCTATACCGTTGCTGTGGCTGTTTGAAATGGAATAGATTCAAGGGATGTGTATATTTGGTTATATTCCGTTTTTTTACTATCAAATAATACAATTTTATCTACCAGCATAGCACTAGCATTTAATTTAAGTTCTTCTCGTAGATTTGAGGTATGGTGGTGAACAATTCGACCTAATGTTAAATGAGGTAGGTAAGGTTTTGTTTCAGGTGGAAACCCTAAACTTCTTGCTACTTCTTCTAGGGAGTGGGCCAGCTCAAAAAGCTCCGCAGTGGGAATGATATCAGCCGCAATAGCACGAGGTGCCGTGGGGGACGGAAAGAAACGAATATTATGTAATCGCAGTGAAAAAGGCTTAATTTTTTTTATGGCTTTATGCGTGCTCTCAGCAAGTGCGGCTATAAGAGAGGGATCGGCGGTGCCTAGAAAACGCAAGGTAACATGTAGATTGTCTGGGTGTACCCATCTAACACGATTTCCCCAAGGTTCATGCTTTAACTCATCAATCAGTTTAGATAAAGCGTCGCGCAGTTCTTTGTTTAGTTCAATGGCGAAAAATAAACGTAAAGGATCATGAGTGCTCAAGTGTAGCTTCCTTACTAAAGACTATGACATTTAAGACAGTACGATATTTTAATGGAAAAGGGTAGAGGTTTCTAGCCAATAAAAATTTCTATACTGCAGCTAATTGCACAACCGTTTATTATACCCTACTATATAGCGCTTTCCTTGTCAGATATTGACGATAGGTCTTGTAAACTTAGACTTAAAAAGCTGCTATTGTCAGATTGATTTTTTGCGCATTCGTTTATATTAAAATAGGTTATAATAGAGAAGTCCTTTTCAGTGTAATTAATTCCCTATGATCATCGATACCACTTTACTGTCCCGTGCACAATTTGGGTTTACGATAGGCTTTCATATCTTGTTTCCTACGCTCAATATTGGTTTAGCGCTCTTTTTGTCGATCATGGAAGGTTTGTGGTTAAAAACCGGCAAACCAGTTTATTTAAAAATTTGCCAATTCTGGACAAAGATATTTGCATTGACCTTTGGTATGGGTGTGGTTTCAGGTATTGTTTTAGCCTATGAGCTAGGAACTAACTTTGGGCCCTTTATCCATATAGCGGGAGGTGTGTTAGGTGCTTTATTTGCTTATGAAGTATTAAGCGCATTTTTTTTAGAGGCCGGCTTTTTAGGCGTTATGTTGTTTGGTTGGGATAAAGTGAGCCCTAAGCTGCATTATACAGCGACTTTGTTAGTGATGTTGGGCACTACTATTTCTGCGTTTTGGATTTTAGCAGCTAATTCTTGGATGCAAACACCAGCAGGGTTCCACGTTGAAGCGGGGAAATATGTGGTAGACAATTGGTGGGCGGTTATATTTAACCCCTCAATGTTACCCAGCTTTTTTCATATGCTGATGGCCTCCTATTTGACAACGTGTTTTGTTGTTGCAGGGGTGTCAGCTTGGTATTTATTAAAGCAACAGCATGTTGAACTAGCGAAAACTTGTTTTTCGTTCGCGTTAGGGGCGGCCATTATTCTTGCGCCAGCACAAATTTTATTAGGTGATATGGTTGGACTAAAAGTTCAAAAATATCAACCGCTTAAAACGGCAGCGATAGAAGCAAATTGGCAAACACAAAAAGGCGCACCTTTAATTTTATTTGCTATTCCTGATGTTAAGCACGCTAAAAATCTCTATGAAATTAGTATTCCAAAGCTAGCTAGCCTTATTAATACTCACCACTGGGATGGTACTTTAATCGGCTTAAAGAGCGTGCCTGCTAAAGATAGACCTGTCATAGAATCTACTTTCTGGATGTTCCGTGTCATGGTAGGGATTGGTTTATTATTTTTCTTAGCGGCCTTGATAGCATTGTGGTTAACCATTCGCGGTCGGCTTTTCCACTATCGAAGTTTTTATCGTTTTTGTGTTGCTATAGCACCATTAGGATTTTTGAGTACGATTGCAGGTTGGGTAACAACCGAGTCTGGGCGCCAACCTTGGATTGCCTATCATTTAATTCGTACTTCACAGGGCGCGTCTATGGTTCCTATGCACCAAGTTGTTATCTCCTTGATTTTATTGGTTACTGTCTATGGCATCGTGTTCAGTTTTTATTTGTTTTACCTCTTTAAAGTGATACGTAAAGGGCCAGCTCCCTTACCGCATGAGTCAATCACGGATGTTATTACAGAATCTCCCTTTAAATACATGGCGCCTGAGGTTAAATAGATGTTATTAATTTTGACATGGGCAGTGATCATTTCTTTCATTATTATGATGTATGTATTGCTGGATGGCTTTGATTTAGGGATAGGCATTTTATTTCCTTGGATCAAACACGGGCAGTATCGCGACATTATGATGAGCACTGTGTTGCCTGTTTGGGATGGTAATGAAACTTGGCTAGTGTTTGGTGCCGCTGCTTTATATGGGGCTTTTCCTTTAGCCTATAGTGTTTTATTACCTACGCTATATATACCCATTATGATTTTGTTGGTGTCGTTGATCTTTCGAGGCGTAGCATTTGAATTCCGCTTTAAAGCACACCGTAGTCAATTTATTTGGGATATTGCTTTTGCAGCAGGTTCTACCATAGCTGCTTTTATCCAGGGCGTTATTCTAGGGACGTTTGTAAAAGGGTATGGTAGTCACTTACCTCTTTCACATGCGGCGTATCAATGGTTGACACCCTTTAGTGTTTTTACAGGGCTTGCTGTTGTTTGTGGCTATGCACTGCTAGGTGCAACTTGGTTGATTATTAAAACCGAAGGCAAGTTACAAGACCAACTTTATAAGGCGGCTAAGATTTTGTTAGGCTTAGTTACTTTTTTCTTGGTAGGGGTAAGTTTTTGGACGCCTTTTATTGAGCCAAGAGTTGTAAAAATTTGGTTTACAGCGCCTAAATTTTACTATTTGTCCGTGTTACCACTTTTAACATTAGTTATCGTACTTTATAATTTTTATTGCCTCTATAACCGTAAAAAAGAAAGGGCACCTTTTATTCTTACTATGGGGTTATTTATTTGTTCTTATCTTGGTTTTTGTATTAGTGCATGGCCTTATATTATTCCACATGCAGTTTCAGTATGGGATGCCGCTGCAGCACCTTCGACTTTAAAGTTTACATTAGTGGGCACGGCGGTTTTGTTACCTGTTTTATTGATTTATACAGTTTATTCTTACCATGTTTTTCGCGGTAAGGTAAAAGAATCTATTCACTATTAATTATAATAGACCTTTTTCAAATGAAAAAACGTACTCGAGAGTGGCTTTGGTTTATCGGTTTATATATAGCAGGCGTTACAACGGTTGCATTAGTATCCACCCTGTTGCGTAGTTTGATCCCGCATTAAATTACTCTTCCTCGCGGCGCCTTGTCGAAAACCCCATTGCTGTGAGTATAACCGACGAAAATTAAGCGGCAGGTGCTATTCTAGTGGTTTCACGGTCGATATTTTCGAGTAATAGGCTGCTAGCTTTTTCGGGATCTCCAAACATCATCATTCTTTTTTCTTTATTTACAAAAGGGATCAGTTTGGTAATGAACCACAATAATTTATTTAGGAAAATTTTTGCTCGCGTTGATTCTTCTGGGTGATTCTCTTTATAGTTTTCTATTTGGTGAGAACTATTTGTTCGGAAATCCTGAAAGGCCTCCATTCTTGCATTTCTTTTCGTTTCTTCTGTGCTTTCTGAGCTATTTATTTTGAGTAAAGTAGAAAAATAAAGGTTTGATTGATGTTTTAACATATCGGTCAGATGCGAAGCCGCAGGCTGATCCCGTAAATAAGCAGGAATCTTTTCAATAGTGTGAATGATATTTAGGTAAGCTGTAAGCTCAGAGTTTGAGTTATCTATTAGTTTTTTAACGATATTATAGGGCGCGAGATCATCTTTTTCATTTCCAAAAATGCTAAAGAAACCAGCTTTTTTCCCTTGGTAGGCATTAATGAAATCATAATAGGCGGATGTTAATTTATTGGAGTCGTCGCCACTGGTGTTTTTAAAATGATGATGGAAACGATTATTGAGACGAGCAAAGATTTCTTCTTTTGAGTTAGTAGGGTTTAATAATCGGACTTTTTCATACAGCTGAGTATACAGTAGAGTAACAAGAGAAAGTTGATCTTCTGAAAAGCGCTTATGGGAGGCCGTGATAGTTTTTTCTATTGTTTCTTTCAGCGTGATATTTGAATTCGTGTCTTGTATCGCTTTAATGCTATTCAGAAACTCATCTAAGCTTAAGCCAAAAATGCCTAGCGTTTCTTTTTTTAAAATAGTATTTAAATCTTCTAAGGCGCAATTTAACGCGAGGCTTCTCGGAGGAACAAATTCTAATTTAACGTTATTCACATTAGTTTGCAAAAGAGCTGCCGGGATCTTTGCATAAATCTCATCGAGCGGGTGGCGCTGGACTGCTGATAGGTAGTTTTTTATGTCATCTAAGAGTGTAAGAATGGATTTATTGATCTTAATCGTTTCTTCATCGCTCATATAATTCTACTTATTATTTTTTTATAAAAACCTCCTGGTATTATCAATGGCTTAGCTTAGGGCTCCCTTAAGGGCTGAAATAGAGGGACGAGTTGTACCCGACCATTTGTATTTATTGAGATATGAATCAATGATTGACTAACGGGATTAAAGTCAGGAAAATCACAGCTTAAATCAAGTAATAACAGAGCAACAAAGAATAGCTAGTAGAAATTATGGCCATACGTTCCATTATCCATTTGCCTGACCCTCGTCTGCGTGCACCTACTGAAGCAATCACTCTCTTCGATGCTGCTTTACAGCAGCTCATTGATGATATGTTTGAGACCATGTATGCCGCTAAGGGGATTGGTTTAGCAGCCCCACAAATTGCTATTAATAAAAAGTTAGCAGTTATTGATGTTTCTAATGATAAATCATCTACCTTGTGCTTAATTAACCCCAAAATTGTGGAAAGTCGTGGTGAAGCGCTCATGGAGGAAGGTTGTTTATCTGTTCCTGGTGTTTATGATAAAGCGCCTCGAGCATTGTGGGTGAAACTATCTGCACTTGATAGGCATGGAAAACCGTATGAGCTAGAGGCAGAAGATCTATTGGCGCATTGTATTCAGCATGAAATAGACCACCTTAATGGAAAATTATTTTTAGATTATTTATCGCCGCTTAAACGCCAATTAGCACGCAAAAAGCTAGAAAAAATAAAAAAACGACAAGGTAACACTTGAATATCATTTTTGCAGGTACACCTGAATTTGCTTTGCCAAGCTTGCAAGCGTTGCTTGAATCAGGGCATCAGGTAGTTGCTGTATATACGCAACCTGATCGACCAAAAGGCCGCGGACGCCATTTATTAATGAGTCCAATCAAGCAACTCGCCTTAGAAAAAAATCTACCTGTTTGTCAGCCAATAACGCTGAGAAACGTGGATGAGCAGAAAAAGCTAGCGGCATGGAAGGCGGATTTGATGGTGGTTGTTGCCTATGGTCTTATTCTTCCACAGGCCGTGTTAGCTATTCCCCCTCTTGGCTGTATTAATGTCCATGCATCACTCTTGCCTCGTTGGCGCGGTGCAGCGCCGATTCAGCGTGCTATTTTAGCGGGCGATGAAGAAACGGGCATTAGTATTATGCAAATGGATGAAGGTTTGGACACAGGGCAAGTTTTGCAGGAGGTTTCTTGCAAGATAGAGCAGGCAGATACCAGTCAAACCTTACAAGATCGTTTGGCCAAATTAGGCGCTCAAGCATTAGTGACAAGCCTAAACAATATAGAACAAGGAAACTATCAATTAAAGCCACAAGATAATCATGGAAGCACGTATGCGAAGAAGATAGATAAAGCAGAGGCAGAGATCGATTGGTCTCAAAATGCGGATGTTATCGCGAGAATGATACGTGCCTTCAACCCCAAACCGGTGGCCTATACATTTTTAGGTGCGCTTTTATTACGGGTTTGGTCGGCTAAGGTTTTAGATCAAGCCTCAAATAATCTGCCTGGGACTATTCTACGAGTAGGAGAGCAAGGGATTGATATCATGACAGGGAAAGGGAGTTTGCGTTTATTGCAGTTGCAATTACCGGGCGGACGTTGTTTGCCAGCCTCTGAATTACTCCATTCAAAATCGCATTTATTTAATGTCGGCGCTCTCTTAGGTCAAAAACATGAATAATCCTCGTGCTCTGGCAGCGCAAATAATTGCACGTGTATTAGGGGGTGCCTCATTAACTGAGGCTTTTGCAGAAGGTATTCCTAATATGGTTGAATCCCGAGATAGAGGATTTATACAAGAGCTATGTTATGGCGTGATACGTTGGTATGAGCCTTTACAGCAAGTGTGTTCTTATTTATTAAAAAAACCACTGAATGCTAATGACCGAGATATTTATGCGTTATTGTTAATTGGGCTGTATCAGTTTATTTATTTAAAGACAGCAGCGCATGCGGCGGTTCATGAAACAGTACAAGCCGCTAAAGACCTTAAAAAAAATTGGGCGGCACCGCTTATCAATGGCGTATTACGTTCGTTTCAGCGCCAACAAATAGGGTTGCTAAAAAAGCTGCCTAAAGAAGCGCATTATGCACATCCGCGTTGGTTGGTGAAAAAGCTACAGCAAGCATGGCCAAAGGACTGGCAAGGCATTATAGAGGCGAATAACCAAGCGCCTCCCATGAGTTTGCGTATTAATCGGTTGAAGATCTCGCGCGATGATTATTTACCAAAACTTCAGGCTAAAGCGATAGAAGCCACATTAAGTGCGATAAGCGATGTCGGTATTATTCTGAATGAAACATGCAATGTGTATGGATTGCCCGGTTTTTCAGAGGGGGAAGTCTCTATACAAGATACGGCAGCCCAATTAGCCGCTTTTTTGCTAATGCTAGAGCCTAAGCAGAGTGTGTTGGATGCTTGTGCGGCACCCGGAGGAAAATTTGCGCATATCTTAGAGATACAGCCAGATTTACAGACAGCGGTGGCACTTGACCAAGATAAGACACGTTTAAGTAAAATCGAAGAAAACCTTTCACGTTTAAGATTAATGCGTGATGGTGTGAAGTTAGTTTGTACCAAGGCGCAGACGTTTAAAGCCAGCTGGCAAGGTGAACAATTTGATAGAATCCTATTAGATGCCCCTTGTTCAGGGACGGGAGTCATTCGTCGACATCCCGATATCAAGTTATTACGCAGAGAGGAAGATATTGATAAGCTCGCTCAGCAACAACTCGAGCTCTTATTTTCACTTTGGCCTCTCCTTAAGCCCGGTGGGATTTTGCTTTATGCCACGTGTTCGGTATTACCAGAGGAGAATCAGGGCGTATTACAGCGTTTTTTACTACAACAGTCAGATGCACATGAGCATACGATTGATGAAGAATGGGGGACTGCTTGCGAAGTAGGGCGGCAAATTTTTCCTCAAATTCATGGTACAGATGGCTTTTATTATGCTAGATTACAGAAAAAATGAGGCATATATATCCCTCGTAAATGAGAATAATTCCATGATAAAAATAAAATCTTCCTGTTTTTGTGCTTTTTTACTGCTAAATTTACTTTTGCTTTCTGGTTGTGCCACAACGTCTACGCAACAAAATGATAGTTTGCATGCGGCTAAAATTGAAAAAAACAAACCATCAGCCAAGAAAAAAAAGCAATTACCCCCTGCGCTTATTCAAGTGATCCAAAGCCCCGATCGTTTGAGGGTGGTTCTCTATAGCGATGTTTGTTTTCAATCTAATGGACGGTTAACGATGGAATGCTCAAAACAACTGCTTGGCGCGATGAAAACAATGAAACAATATGGCGATGGTGCTATTCAAGTTGTGGGCTATACCGATGATATCTATGATCCACAAACAGCAAATGAGCTTTCACAGCGCCAGGCTGATGCGGTCGTTGCTTTTTTATGGTCTCATGGGATTGGATCACGACGTTTGCAAGCAACAGGATTTGGTAGCCATGACCCTATTGCGAGCAACCGAAGCGTAAAAGCGAGTGCGGCCAATCGCCGTGTTGAGATTACACTCGTTAAATAATTATACTCTTAGCACTAGAATTTTCGGCTGTGTTGCCGAAAATCCCATTGCGGTGAGTATAAGTCCTTAGTTACTAAGCACTAAACCTGCATTTTTAGTGAAAGTATTTAGGAATTCCACTGGCTTTGAATAATAAATAGTGCTGTTATCTTGCGCTAACGCACTTAGTTTTTGTTTAACCGTAACTTTGGCATGAGCTTGATTTTTGGTTTCAACAAACCCATTCTCTGCTCTGAGTTGTTTTGCAAATAGATGACTTTTTTCGCTTAGATGAGCATCTAAGGTGTTGGTAACGCCGGCTAGAAAAATCTTTTCTTTGCCAGAGGCATTTATTTTTACATAGGGGCTGTTGATCCAGTGGGCCAGGAGAGTTCCATTTCCTGTTAAGTTAATAGTATGTAGTGCCACATTACCTTCTATTTTAATTTTCCCAGCATTTTCACCCTGTATGGTCAAATCAGTACTATTGATATGGTAGAGTGAAATATTGCTTTCTCCATGGGTAACTAGAGATTTTAAGTCTAGTTTATTAGTACATAGTGTAATGCTGCCGTTTCCGCGGCTAATGAGTGATAAAGACCCCGTTAGCCCTTGGCCCACTAAGCGGCCATTACTATTAAACTCAATCTGAGTTAATTGAGCGGGTGTTGTATTAACCTTAATGGTTAGCCGGTCGCCACGATGCGGTCTATAAGTCCATTTTGTGTCTAGATATAACGTATGATTTTTTATTTTCCAAGTTACTGCAGAAACTGTTTTAGGGTCGCCAAAAATCTGTAGCGCAGGAATAGAAGGGTTTGTTTGGCTTGTGTCGATGGCGACATTAACGGGGCCTTGTATCGCTAATGCAGAAAAAGCTGGAATCACCACATTTTTTCTTACCAACGGGGTAGATAACGTTTGGGCCGTAACCGGCATAGAAAAATAGGACAAAATGGGGAGTAGGCAATAGATCAAAGGTTTCATAAATAAGCCTCTTTTTATTATTTGGGGGGATAGTACGCCCCTCTTATAAAATTTTCTAGTTAGTCGGTAATTTAGTTGACAGGGAGCTTTAAGAAAAGGATGCGTACTATTTTTCCTTAAGATGATTGGGGTATACTCTTGGGCACATACGCCTACCGATTGAATACATATGAAGCCTATTATCCAACAAGAAATCAAAACTGCTTTAGCAGCGGCAGAGGTGTCCTCTTTATCTTCTTTGACCATTCAAGTGGATTACGCGAGGGACAAATTACACGGGGATTTTTCAAGTAACATTGCGCTACTTCTCGCTAAATCCTTAAAAAAACAACCACGCCAGCTAGCAGAGCAGATAGCCTCGCATATTGATTGTTCTAAAGCTACTTCTATCATAGAGAAGGTTGAAATAGCAGGGCCTGGGTTTATTAACTTTTTTTTAAAAAAGACTGCCTGGTATCCGATTATCGATAGAGTTCTAACACAAGCAGAGCATTTCGGTGTTTCAGACATCGGAAAGGACGAACCGTTATTAGTGGAATTTGTTTCGGCAAACCCTACCGGCCCTTTGCATGTAGGGCATGGTCGTGGTGCGGCTTATGGTGATTCACTCGTTAGGCTATTGAAGACAGTGGGCTATCAAGCCCATGCAGAATATTATGTCAATGATGCAGGACGACAAATGGATATTTTGGCAACCAGTGTTTGGTTGCGTTATTTAGAAGCCTGCGAAGAAAAATTTGTATTTCCTAGCAATGCCTATCGAGGTGCTTATATTCATGGAATCGTTGAGCAACTTTTGAAGAAATATGGGAAACAGTTTTATAAACCGGCTTTATCTGTGTTTGCAGATATTCCTGCCGATGAGCCACAGGGTGGCGATAAAGAAGTTCATATTGATGCCTTGATTCTAAAGGCAAAAGCTTTGTTAGGCGCTGATGATTATCAGAAACTATTTGATATGAGTCTAAATGCGATATTAGATGATATTAAAGAAGACTTAACTGGTTTTAGGGTTAATTTTGATAATTGGTTTTCAGAAAATAGTCTGTTTAAAACAGGTGTTGTAGACAAAACAATTGAACGGTTAAAGAAAAACGGCCATACCTATGAAGCATCGGGTGCATTATGGTTTAAATCCACTGCATTTGGTGATGATAAAGATAGAGTGTTGATCCGCGAGAATGGACAAGCGACTTATTTTGCAGCAGATGCGGCGTATCGGCTGTCCATTTTAGAGGAGCGAGGGTTTAAAAAGATGGTGAACATACTAGGTTCTGACCATCATGGCTATATAGCAAGAATTCAGGCGGTTATTCAGGCATTAGGTTATCCCGCCGCTAGCTTAACGGTATTATTGGTACAATTTGCTGTGCTCTATCGGGGCGATAAAAAAATACAGATGTCAACGCGTAGCGGCGAGTTTGTTACTTTACGCGAATTGCGTGAAGAAGTCGGTAGTGATGCAGCACGATTTTTTTATGTGCTGCGTCGTGCAGAACAGCATATGGATTTTGATTTGGACCTCGCAAAAGAACAGTCAAATGCGAACCCTGTTTACTATGTACAGTATGCATATGCACGTATCTGCAGTGTGATGCGCCAACTCAAAGCGAAACAGTTAAACTGGGATAAAACTATTGGTATGGACTCACTGGCGCAATTAAAAGAAGAGCAAGAAATTGATTTATTGGTTTTGTTAAATCGTTATCCAGAGATGTTAGAGCAAGCAGCGAATAATTATGAACCGCATCTAATAGCACATTATCTACGAGATTTAGCACAGGTTTTTCATGCCTATTATAACCAACATGTCTTTTTAGTGGAGACAGAGGGTTTACGAAATGCGCGTTTAAATTTAATAGCGGCGGCTCAGCAAGTCATAAAAAATGGTTTAGATTTATTGGGTGTAGAGACAATGGAAGTAATGTAATGGCTAAAGATTACGCTAAATATGCAACTTATCAAAAAGTACGTGCAAATCGTAGCCGTTTTTGGACCATATTGGGTTTGGTGCTGGCTTTGTTTGCTTTGGCGATAGGGTTGTTTTTTTTTAAGGCACACAATAAACAGCAAATAGCGCAGCAAGCAGAAGATAAGTTAAAGCAGAAAATATTGGAAGCGCCTGCACCTAAACCACCTGAGCCAAAATTCGATTTTTATAATATTTTGCCCCAGGGTAATTTAACCTTATCTTCCCAATCGCCAGAGGCTGTTGCCACTATGACTGAAGAAGCCTCCGTTTCTTCTTCTTTGAAAAAACCGTTAGATGGGTTGCTAAGCGCCACGCCGGAGCAGGTTGCCATAGCGGAAGCTAAGAAGCAGTTGGATCAGGAGATGAGTCAGATCAGCAATGAGGCATACAGCCTTATATTAGGAAATTTTCAAGATGTTTCTCAGGCAGAACAATATCAGGCCCAAGCGCTTTTAAAGGGATTTCCTGTGCAAAGTAAAGTAGTTAATGTGGATGGTGGCATAAGCTATCAACTTTTTATGGGCCCTTATACCTTGGCTATTGCTTCGCAACAGCAAAAACGCTTAAATGCGGCGGGAATGCAGGCTGCTTTATTAAAGGTTAAACCCTAAAAGGGTAGGACATTTTTAGAAAAGGGTCTTTATGTAGCGTTGGACTTGAAAAGGGGTAGATAAGTCACCATTAATGGTTATTAATATTTCATAAATCTAAAAAGGTAAGCCATGCAAGCTTTACATGGTACAACAATATTATTAGTTCGACGAAAGGATAAAGTCGTTATCGGTGGAGATGGGCAAGTAACATTAGGTAATGCAATTGTTTTAAAAGGGAATGCTCGAAAAGTTCGAAAATTATTTAACGACCAAGTATTAGTTGGATTTGCAGGGGCGACCGCGGACGCGTTTACTCTCTTAGAGCTATTCGAAAAAAAGTTACAAAAACATCAAGGTAATTTAGAGCGTGCTTCTATTGAGTTAGCTAAGGATTGGCGTTCGGATCGCGTATTACGTCGATTGGAAGCGATGCTGGCCGTTGCAGATAAAAAGGAATCATTTTTATTAAGCGGTACAGGTGATGTTATTAGACCTGAACATGATTCTATTGCTATTGGTTCTGGCGGGGCCTATGCCCAATCGGCTGCATTGGCTTTATTACAAAATACTAAATTAAGTGCGCGTGATATTGTTGAAAGGAGCTTAATGATTGCTGCTGATATTTGTGTGTTTACTAACCACCAGCGTACGATTGAAGAAATTGACTCTACTTCCACTAAAAAATAAAAAATGTCTTTTATTATTGATCCAACGATGAAAACTAACCCATTGAATTTATCTGATACATTGACTGAATCGAATGAAACGTCTGAGTTAACGAGGGCGGATGCTGATTTTTCTGAAGAAAGCTCAAATACATCTACACTGCTTTCAGGCGATTCTTTGATTATAGAGCACCATGATCTGACTAAAATGGATATGACACCTAAGCAGATTGTGCAAGAGCTTGATCGTTATATTATTGGACAAAACGATGCAAAGCGAGCCATTGCGATTGCTTTGCGTAATCGTAAGCGTCGTATGCTGCTGGCACCCGAATTGCGTGACGAAGTGACACCTAAAAATATTCTTATGATAGGGCCTTCAGGTGTGGGTAAAACTGAAATCGGACGTCGTGCCGCTAAAATAACGGCCTGTCCTTTTTTGAAAGTAGAAGCGACAAAGTTTACAGAAGTTGGTTATATCGGCCGTGATGTAGATTCTATTCCTAGAGATTTAGTCGATTCTGCTTTTAAGCATTTACGTGAAGAAGAAATTACCCGATTACAGCCACAAGTTTTAGAAGCGGCAGAAAATAAAGTACTTGATTTTTTTGTACCCCCCGTACGGACCACAGAAGATACAGAAGTAGATGAGCTTAAGAAAAAAGAAAAATCGGTTGCACGCCGGGTTTTTCGCCAGAAATTGCGCGAAGGATCTTTGGATGACAAAGAAATAGACATCGAACTTGCTGCGCTTCCTGTGGGTGTGGAAATCATGGGTCCTCCTGGCATGGAAGAGATGACAAGCCAATTACAAAATATGTTGCAAAATATGGGGACTTCGCGTTCAAAAACACGTCGTATGAAGGTAAAGGATGCATTACCGGCTATACAGAAAGAAGAAGCGGGTAAATTACTGAATGAAGAAGAAATAAAACGTCGAGCGATTGAATGGGTGGAGCAATATGGCATTGTATTCATTGATGAAATCGATAAAGTATGTAGGCGCGGTGAAATGAATGGCGCTGATGTCTCACGTGAAGGTGTGCAGCGTGATCTATTACCGCTTATCGAAGGTTGTACTGTTTCTACTAAATATGGGATGGTGAGAACCGACCATATTTTATTTATTGCAGCCGGTGCTTTCCATTTAGCCAAACCATCTGATTTAGTGCCTGAATTACAAGGACGGTTACCTATTCGGGTTGAATTAAAAGCATTAACAGCAGGAGATTTCGAACGTATTTTAATTGAACCTCAAGCTTCTTTAATCGTGCAGTACAAAGCGTTGTTGCATACTGAGGAACTAGTATTGAATTTTGAAGCATCGGCTATCAAACGAATTGCTGAAATTTCCTATGAGGTGAATGAAAAAACTGAAAATATCGGTGCGCGGCGTTTATATACAGTAATGGAGCGTTTGCTTGAGGAAATATCGTTTGAGGCAACTGATTATAAGGATAAATCGATCAACATTGATGTTGAGTATGTGAATAAACATTTAACGGATTTAGCTAACGATGAAGATCGTAGCCATTATATTTTATAAACAATGAACTCTCCTACCCCTATTGATATTAAACTTTTACAAAAAACCAAAGTGGTAGAGATTCAATTTGATAATGGAGAAAAATTTGTTTTACCTTGTGAATATCTACGCGTGTTTTCTCCTTCAGCCGATGTTAAAGGCCATGGGCAATCGGAAGGAAAATTAGTCTCAGGAAAAAAAGAGGTTAATATTATTAATATAGAACCCGTAGGTCATTATGCAGTGAAATTACTATTTGATGACGGTCATAATACAGGGCTCTATACGTGGGAAACGCTTTATGATTTGGCTGCACATCAGGAGATTTATTGGCAGCGGTATTTGCAGCGTTTAGAGGCGGCAAATGAGAGGCGTGAGTCACTCTAGGTTTTTCTTAGCTATTGAAAGCATTTTCCTAATGAATGAGCTTTATAAGTTTCATACAGGAAAGGATAATTGAAGTTTGGGCGATAGCAGCGCCTAAAACCCAACGAATAAGTTCTGTTTTTAACTCTGCAACCCTAACATCTATTTTAGCCATTACCTCAGCAAGTTTTGTATCTAAATATTGTGAAGTGACGACTTTGCTGACGACAGTTTCAGAAAGTAATTGAGCATGTGTTTCTGCTTGGGTTTCGGGTACGCCGACTTTTTTTAATCTATTAGCGTAAGTCAGTGTGTCAAATACCGCTGTTTCCGCCATGCGTGCTACTCCTTTATTTTACTTGTTAATTATCCATAGAAAATAATAACATGCTGAGTTACTTTTTGCATGCGGGGTTTTGCAAAATAGTTACTTTAGCGAAACGTCTTTTACCGACTTGGTAAATATGTGTGGTATTGGCCTGCAGTGTTAATTTTTTGTCTTCGATCTTTACCGAATCTATTTTAACAGCCCCTGCGCTGATCGATCGTAACGCTTCAGAAGTGCTTGCCACCAAACCAGCTTGTTTTAATGCATTGGTAATAGAGAGCGAATCAGCATCAATCGTTAAAGTAATGGTTTTAATATCGGTAGGTATAGCACCTGACTTAAATCGCTGTTCAAATTCTTGGTAGGCCGTTTCAGCAGCAGTTTTGTCGTGGAAGCGCGCTACAATTTCCAGGGCGAGTTCTACTTTAAATTGACGTGGATTTGCACCTTGCTCCGCTTCCTGTTGCATTTGTTGGATATCAGCCATGGACTTCTTGAGGGAAAGCAATTCAAAATAACGCCACATCAGCTTGTCAGAGATCGACATGATCTTTCCAAACATTTCGCCAGCCGGTTCATTAATGCCTATATAATTATTGAGCGACTTAGACATTTTTTTTACCCCGTCTAATCCTTCTAAAAGAGGCATCATGATCACAACTTGTGGAGAGAGTTGAAAGTGTTTTTGTAGTTCTCTTCCCATTAGTAAATTAAATTTTTGATCGTTACCACCCAATTCAATATCGGTTTTTAATACAACCGAGTCATAACCCTGTAATAGTGGGTATAGAAATTCGTGGATAGCGATCGCTTGATGATTGTGATAACGCTTATGGAAATCATCACGTTCTAGCATGCGGGCAACGGTATAGGTTGAAGCGAGTTTAATCAGTTCGGTGACAGAGAGTTTGGATAACCATTCTGAATTGAAACGTAATTTGGTTTTTGTGCTATCTAATATTTTATTAAATTGTTGCTGATAAGTTTTTGCATTGGCAGCAACTTCTTCCACGGTGAGTGGAGGGCGTGTTGCACTCTTGCCGGAGGGATCGCCAATCAAACCCGTAAAATCACCAATCAAAAAAACTACTTCATGGCCTAAGTCCTGTAATTGGCGCATTTTATTAATCAGTACGGTATGACCTAAATGTAAATCAGGCGCAGTGGGATCAAATCCAGCCTTAATCTGTAAGGGTTTTCCCAGTGCTAATTTCTTCTTTAATTCATCCTCAACAAGTATTTCCGTGGTTCCTCGTTGAATGATTTCAAGTGCGTCAGTTGTCATGGTTTTTACCGGTTAATGCTAATGCCTGCGCATAGAGTTTATTTTTTTTTCCATGGGTTATTTTAGCAGCAAGTGCTGCAGCCTGTTTAATCGGCAGTTCATCTAATAATAGCTTTAAAATTCGTTGTATTTCTAGATCGGAATGCTGAAGTGATTCTTTATTTCCTTCTACAAGAACCACAAACTCGCCACGTTGTTGGTTTCTATCGTTATTGAGCCAAGTTGTTAATTCTTCTAGGTTCCCTTCATGGATGGTTTCAAAGGTTTTTGTTAATTCACGGGCTAAGACTACACGGCGTTGAGCTCCAAAAATAGCTAGCATATCTTCTATTAGGTCTAGAATCCGGTGTGGCGCTTCATAAAAAATAAGGGTTCGTGTTTCGTAACGTAATGTGTCTAATTTTTTTTGTCTGGCAATTTTTTTTTCTGGTAGAAAGCCTTCAAAGATAAATTGTTCACAGTTTAGCCCGGAAGCACTTAAGGCGGTTATTAAGGCGCAGGGGCCAGGGATAGGGATAACAGGGATTTTATGCTGCCGAGCTTTTTTTACCAAACGATGTCCAGGATCGCTAATTAAAGGCGTTCCTGCATCACTAATTAAGGCAATGGTTTGTCCTTTGTTCAATAAATTTTCTAACAGTTTTTCGCTGCGTTCAGATTCATTATGCTCGTGCAAAGAAAGTACGGGGGTATGAATGGCAAAATGCACAAGCAATTTATGTGAGTGGCGAGTGTCCTCCGCAGCGATGTAGTCAACAGACTTTAGGGTTTCTATCGCGCGTGCGCTCATATCTCCCAGGTTGCCAATGGGCGTGGCAACGATATATAAAGCCGGCGTTTTTAGCATAAACCTTTTCGCAATAGAAGATGAGAGGGGTATAATGGCACACACTTTATTCTGTGCAAAATCCAGAGGTTAGATAGTATATGGCTGAGCAAGCAAAACAACAAAAATTAGGCTTGTGGATGTTAACAGCCTTAGTGGCTGGAAATATGGTGGGGTCAGGCATTTTCTTATTGCCGGCTTCTTTGGCTGAATATGGGAGTATTAGTTTGCTCTCTTGGATTGTAACGGCTGGCGGCGCTTTGTTAATAGCGTTGGTATTTGCTAAGCTAGGTACTGTAATGCCACGGATTGGCGGTCCTTATGCGTATTGTCGCGAGGCATTTGGCGATTTTGTTGGATTTCAAATGGCTTATAATTACTGGATTGCGCTTTGGGTAGGTAATGCAGCAATAGCAGTTGCTCTTACAGGCTATTTAAGCTTCTTTTTCCCCTTTTTGTCTAAAAACGCTGTCTTGTCTTGCTGTGTTAGTATCGGCTTAGTCTGGTTAATGACCTTTATTAATTTACTGGGGGTTCGACATGCCGGTATTTTTCAACTATTGACGACTATTTTAAAGCTCATCCCCTTGTTGCTTATTGCGTTGGTAGGGATTTTCTATATACATCCTCATTACTTGGCTGATTTTAATTTAACCGGTAAATCTAATTTTACAGCGTTTAGTAGTGCAGCCACATTAACCCTATGGTCTTTTATTGGCTTAGAATCAGCCTCGGTTCCTGCTGGTCACGTAGAAAACCCTACCCGTAATATTCCTAGAGCAACCATTTTAGGCGTATTGATCGCAACAGTTGTTTATATTCTTAGCAGTATTGCTGTAATGGGAAGCATGCCGTTGAGTCAGCTTGCACATTCTAATGCGCCTTATGCGGATGCAGCCCGTTTAATGTTTGGGCCGGTAGGCAGTATCGTGGTTGCTATAGGCGCCGTGATTTCCTGTTTAGGTGCATTGAATGGTTGGATTTTACTACAAGGCCAAATCCCATTAGCGGCTGCCCAAGATAAGCTATTTCCACCGATTTTTGCAGAAAGATCGGCGAATGGTACGCCGGTTGTAGGTTTAGTTATTTCCAGTGTCTTGATTACAGTGTTGTTATTAATGACTTTAAGCCATTCTCTGGTTAAGCAGTTTACTATTATCATTTTGTTGGCCACTTTAGCTTCATTAATCCCTTATTTCCTGACGACGATGTCTGAGCTGGTTATTTTTTTGAAATACCCGGCTTTATTTAAAAACGGTAAAAAATTATTAGGGTCGGTCATTATCGCTATTTTGGCTGGTGTTTATTCCTTTTGGGCTATTATTGGATCAGGTGAGCAGACTGTATTTTATGGCACATTATTATTATTGAGTAGTGTTCCTGTGTATGTTTGGATGAAGTGGCGAGCGCCTGGTGATGAGATAAACTTGAATACAGGCGAGCAACCTTTACCTTTACCCTGAGGCAATAGTTTGTATAAGCTAATTGTTTTATTAGTTTTTTTATTCGGTGGTTTTAGTACAACTGCTTTTGCTGAGTTACCTAATCAATCACCTTTGTTGACGTCGGCTCAGCAACAATTAATTGCCGAGCAAACGCGTAGTCGCTTGCTTGCGAAAAAGTTACAGGGTTTACAGGATGAACAAAAAAATCTTTATGCACAGCCTATAACCCAAAAATCATTAGATCGACTTGATCTTATGATTACGATGGCAAAGGCAGACTTAGAAAGTATCAATTTAACCCTACAGACTACACAACAATCCACCGATCTTATTCTCGACTCCATTCGAAATGTGCCCGAAAAATGGCAAAACGTGGATCGAAGTGTTCCTGCTACCCAAGTGCAGCAACAGAATTTACAACAGTATGTGCAGGAACGCCGAGGTTTATTTAAGCTACAACAGCAACGAACTAAAACACTGCAGCAATCACGCGATATTATTCAGCAAACACTGACTTTTTCTGAAGAATGGAAGCGTGATTTACAGAGAAAATATCAACTTCAAGAACAAACGAATAGAGAGCAATCCTTAGATGGCTTAGCCGCTCGTTTGGATCAAGAGCAAAAAAAATGGGTCGTACGTTTGAACCAATGGAACGAAGAATTAAAAAAAGCAGAGACAACCGGTTTTTTGAATAATACTTCCTATGATCAGATTGAATTTAATATATTTGAAGCCGAAGAAAAAAACAATTTATTAGAAACAGAGCTTAATACAGCAAAAATAGCGAATAAGTTACAAGTATTGGAGAATGCTTTTAATCAGAAGCTGCCGTTAAGTACGCTTAGTAATTTACAGCATCAAATTGAAAATATTAATGATCAGACTCAGGTTTCGGCCAATTTGCTGCAAAAAAAACTTAAGTTTTTGCAAAATTATACTCAGTTAGTGGATAAAGATTTAAAAGGAGAAGGGATTAATGTAGCTCAGGATCAAACGCAATTAGCTGTTTTAAAGTCAATTTCTACAGGTTATCAAGCATTACTCCTCAAAACCAGGCAGTTACAAGGGCAAGTTAAAGCGCAGCAGATTTCAGTAGCACAACAGTTAAAATTACAACTGGCTAATCGACAGGGGCTGCCGGGCTGGAATTTAGGGGCATGGCTTGCATTAGGAAAGACCATTGTCCAAATTCCTGCATTAACACTTGAAAAGTTAGCTAGCCTTTATGATCCCATCATGAGCAAGCTTGAGCTCGTATCGGGTTGGCAGTGGTTAATTGGAATAATTGGATTTCTGCTATGGTTCGCTTTATGGTTAAAATTACGTCGTTTTTTAGCGGTAGATAGAGTTCGCTTACAGCAACGTAGCCGCGGTTTTTTTTCGGCACAAACAGTGATAGTGGTGTTACAACTATTACAACGTCATTTAACGGGGATTATGTTGTTAGCCGCGCTAATAGGCTTATTATTTTTATTAAACATTCCTCTTAAAT
>Ga0075364_10000114_pt1 | contig 33333 bp, 4 predicted proteins | sample EndMetdeltDD1764_FD_71517 | JGI IMG/M metagenome (GOLD analysis project Ga0075364, IMG submission 71517) | Populus endosphere microbial communities from Tennessee, USA - Endosphere MetaG P. deltoides DD176-4 | ecosystem: Host-associated > Plants > Roots > Endosphere | place: USA: Tennessee... | reverse complement strand
GCAGATCTATGGCGACCGGGTGTTCCTCGGTTATTACCTGTTCCGCAAGCCGATTGCGCTAGCGCAATCGGCTTGCGGAACAGGTAATAACCGAGGAACACCCGGTCGCCATAGATCTGCGCCGTGCCGCGAATGCCGAGCCGCATGCCTTTCGGCTGCTCTTCCAGTTGCGCGTAAATCCGGTAGGCCAGCTTGTCGCCTTCCACCATGCGGGCTTCGAACGAGGCGGATACGACGGTCGCCTTGGCGGGGCGCAGAGGATCGGAATCGAGAAAGGCGCGCACGCTTGCACCCGGCGCCACCGCAATCGCGTCCGCTACGGGCACGTCGATGCGCAATTGCATGCGCGATGGGTCGGCCACTTCCATGATGCGCTCGCCCGTCGTCACCGGCCTGCCGATCCAGTCGCGTTTGTCGGTATAGATCGCCACGCCATCCACCGGCGAGCGGATATCGGATCGTTCCAGCATGTCTCGGGCATAATCACGCTTGGCGGCGGCAACGGCGAGTTCAGAGCGGGTCACCGCCAGTTCGGCGCGCAGTCTCGGGTCGGAAACCGCCCCTTGCGTCACCTGCATCAGCTTGGCTTCCGCCACCCGCACATCCTGTTCGGCAACGGCCAGCTCGTTGCGCAAAACGATGTCGGACATTTGCACCAGCCGTTCGCCTTTCGTCACCCTCTGGTCGGGGTTGACGAGAATGCTGTCGATCACGCCATCCAGCGGTGCAGCAATCACGGCCGGTCCGATGGCCGAAACGGCGGCCGGCGCCAGCACCGTCATCGGCACCGGCACGAAGGCAAGCGCGATGGTGGCGATGGCGGCTGCGGCCAGAAGCGGCTTGATCTTCAGCCGTCGGCGCAGTTTTCGTTCGCCGGTCAGCGCCGCCCAGGCATGCTGATAGGTATCGGCCAGACGCCGGGAAATCAGCGTATCGACCTCGCTCCACGCCGCTTCGCGGGCCAGCAACATGCCGCCGAAAACTTTTCCATCGCGCAGCGCAAATTGCTGCCAGTTCATGAAGCGGTAGGGAAAACTCTTGTGTTCCGTGTCGCCCGGCGGGCAATGCGTCGGCAGGGTAAAGGCGTTGGGAGACTTGAGGCCTGTCGCGTGTTGCAGGTCTGCGATAACAGCCTCGACCCAGCGGATACGCGGTGCGTTGCGATCGACAGCACCAATCGAACTGACCGCCCGCACCGTAAACACATCGGACCGGCCCTGCAGCACAAACACCTGCCGGCAGCGGGTCAGGCGCATGGTTTCGTTGGCAATCAGGAACGCCAGTTCGCCCACCGTCTGCGCCTGCCGCGCCTCCGCTTCCACCTTCAAAAGCAGGTCGAGCGCTTTCGAATTGGCATCGGCAGCGGCCGTCGCCGGCGCTGGGACAGCGCGCACCGTGCCTGCATTCCCCCCCTGCGATTTTGCCTCTCCTGCGGAAGGCGGTGTGTCGCGTGTTGGCTGGCCGGTGCCGGGCGGGTTGGTTTGCGGTGTGATCTTGAATTCCATGGGCCTACTCGCTCGCCGGCACGTCTTCGAACGTGGTCGCGCCGCTCATGCCGGGCAACACGCCATCCGCGCCGTTCCAGAAACGCCCCGTCACTTTCACCGTCTGGCTGACGGGATCGACCACGGCGGCAATGCGCACGACCTCGGCCCCGAGGCTCTTGCCGGTCTCGTCGATGCGGATGGTGAAACGGCTGCGAGGTTTCAGCCAGCGCAGCCAGTCGGAGGGCAACAGGATCTCGATTTCCAGATCGGACTGCGACACGATCTGCATCATCGGCTGGTTCGGTTCCGGGATTTCATGCTCATGCGCGCGCATCACGGCAATGCGTCCGTCATAGGGAGCACGGATCGTGCAACGCGACATTTTCGAGCGAAAACCCTCAAGCTCGGCCGCCGCTCGATCGGCCTTTGCGCGGGAAAGCTCGACCTCGAAATTGCCGACCGCGCGGGATTTCGCCAGCCTCTCGTTGTTTTCGAGCGTGATCTTTTCGGCGCGCAACATCGCCTCTGCCGATTTTACCTGTGCGGCCAGATCGCCGCATTCGAATTCGGCGAGAATATCGCCCTTGGCAAAACTCTGCCCCTCGCGAAAGGGCAGGGAACGGATCGGAAAGGTCATGTCCGAGGCGATCATTGCTTCGTTGACCGGTTTGACGATGCCGCGCAGCGTCTCGTTTCCGGCCTGCGCGAAAGCGGGTGTCACTCCCGCAAATGAAAAAAATACACAAGCGCCAAGGATCGCGCCGCAAAGCTGCGGACGCGATCCGTTATTTGGAAAAAATGCTCTGTCGGTCATATCGACCTCTTTACGCGTTTACTGAATGCTCGCCATTTCCGGCTTCACGTAGATCACTGTTGCACCGCCGGCCTCGTTCCACAGCGCCTTCATGCGGGTCGAAATTTCGGCGACGCTTTCCTTCGTGGTCAGGCCACGCGGGAAGGGATCGACGCCGAGCGAGGCATAGACGTTTGCATAGGCGTTCTGCATGTCGGCATAGGCCATATCGAGCTTGGCATCGGCCACCAGCGCATTCATTTCCTCGCGGATAAGGATCTGTTCGCTGGTTTTCTGCGCGTTTGTTTCCGCCCGCACCTGATTGAGAATGCGATGCGAGACGTTGGAAAGCGCTGACGCCGTCGAATAGGACTTGTTGAGATGGGTGAAGCGGGCGCGGCTGATATGGACCTGCGTCATGACGGCCATTGCGACCGACAGGGCACGGGCGTCCAGCATTTCCTTTTCCGCCTCAATCTTTCTGTTGGTTGCCGGCAACGCAAACAGCTTCATCGCGTTGAAGCTCACCTTTGCACCCCAAGATGCCCAGTTGGGATCGGTGATGAAGTCGTTGCTGTCGTAGTTCTTGCCTGCATACACGCTGAAGCCCGGCAGAATATCCAGAAGGGCTGCATTGACCTCCTGATCGTTGATGCGCATGCGATAGGCAACTTCGCGCATTTCCGGGCGGTTCGCCGCCGCGATGCGATACATTTCGGAAAGATCGTTGGGCACGCTCAGTTTCGGCATACTGCGTTTCGGCAGAGATAGCGTGAAGTCGGTGCCGGGCGTAATGTTCATCAGCGCCGCAAGCTGGCTCTTGGCGACCCTCAGTTCTCCCTCCAGCTGCTCCACTTCGCGCTTCACTTCGATCAGTTCGCGCTCATAGGTCAGTGCCACGAGTGGAGAAGCCTCGCCACTTCCTGACAGGCCGCGTGTTTCGCGCAGGGCCCGCGCCACCCGGCCTTCGAGTGCCCGCATGCGACCGACAAGTCGCTGATAGCTGGCGGCGCGCCAATAGGCGGTGCGCACATCCTCGATCACCTTGTTGACGATGCGGCGTTTCATCTCTTCCTGGATCAGAGCCTGATCGGCGGCCTGTTTGGCGCGCACATAGGACAGGCCGAAATCGAGAATGTTCCAGGAGAAGGTCAGGTCGGCGGTGCGCACATTCGGATCGCGGGTCGAAGGCGTCGAAGGATCGCCTTCATCGCGCCCGGCATAACCGGCGCCGGTGACCAGTTTCGGCAGCGCGCCGTAACTGACGAGGTCGGCTTCACGAAGCTTCAGCGAAGCCTGCATGATTTCGACCTTCGTATCCAGGTTGTATTTCAAGGCCCGCGCCATGGCCTCGTAGAGATCGATGGACCCGGTGACGGGTTCCTGATTCGCTGTCGCCCTGACCAGTTTGTCATTGGCAAAGGAGACATTGGCCTCGGCCTTGAGCGGTTCGGTTTTCACCGAGCAACCAACTGCAATCAAACTGACCGGGACAATCCATAAATAGGGAAATTTCACCGTTACACCTCAATTACGACCCGCAAAAATACCTGTCTCGGAGTGCCGACAGGTGCCGTGGGCGTCATTTCGAATCACAGGTCAACCTAAGAACGGCGATCCGTGAAGGGTGAAAACCCAGGGCTGATTTAAGATTTACGAATATGATTAATAAGGAGCTAACATATTAGCTCTAACGAACGTGTGATGGTTAAAATCCTCCCGTTCAGGCTGAGGAAAACGCCGCAAATTTTTTGACATGTGTCGGAAAGATACGGGGTTTCCAAAACATCTTGTATTGCTAAAATTAATAGTGGCTGTTTGTAATTTGGTAAACAACTGAATCCTAATATTGGGTTCAGGTTAATGCGATCGCTGATGTCGGGTGGGCTCGAAAGGCCCGCCGGCGCAAAACCTGGACGATAAGTCCAGACCATTTATGCGCGGGAAGGTAAGTCATGAACGAGCATTTCACTCGCCCGAAAAAGCCTCTTTCGAAAAAGAAGGCCAAACCACAAAAGGCGAGGGGGCAGGACCGTTTAGGCTCCATGCTGATGGAGCTTGAGCAGCGTATTGCCTTCGATGCTGCCGGTGCGGCCACGGTCGATCATGCTCAGGATCAGGATAAATCCGCAGTGCACGAAACCGCTGAAAAGACGGTTTCCGACACGCGTGACAGCGATGCGCTTTCGCGCGCGCTCGCGGCTGCGGCCGAAGGCGCGCATGCGGGAGTACAATCCACGGCTGAGGCCGCAGTGCCCGCCGCCGGCCGGCAGGTCGTCGTGGTCGACAGCTCTGTGCCGAATTACGAATCACTTCTGCAGGGGATCGAAGGCGATTTCGATGTCGTCGTTCTGGAGCAGGGGCGCGACGGTGTCGAACAGCTGGCGGCGGCGCTGCGCGGCATGGATAATATCCAGTCCATCCATATCATTTCCCACGGTGACGAAGGTCGCCTCTATCTCGGCACTGCGACCCTGACCGTCGAATCGATGGCCGACGAATATGCCGATGAGCTTCAGAGCCTGCGCGCGTCCCTGGCCGAAGACGCCGATATTCTGATCTATGGCTGCGATTTTGCCCGTGGTGAGCTTGGTGAAAGCGCCGCGCGGATGATGGCTTACCAGACCGGCGCGGATATCGCCGCATCTGACGATGCCACCGGATCGACTGCCAAGGGCGGCGACTGGACATTGGAATACCGTTACGGCGAGATCACCACCAAATCCATCATCTCGGCAGATGCGCAGGAGCATTATGCCGAACTGCTGAACGTGCAGGCTTCTGTGGGCAGTGGCGCGGTTCTGGTTTCATCCGAACGGACCATCTACAGCGTCGATCTCGCCACAGGCAAGGCTACGGCAATCACTGTCGTTCCCGGCACTGTCGGCGGCATTACCATGTCGGATACGATCAATTCGCTGGCCGTCGATCAGGCCAACGGCCTGATTTATTATACCGACTCCGCGCAAGCCAGCGGGAACAGGGCGCTGTTTGCCTATGACTTCATCAACAATACTCATATCCTGATCGACAATGATCTGAGCAGCAATGGCTCGATCACCAATGTTGTCACCGGCACGCGCGGTGTCGGCAGCGGTGCGGCCGCCTTCTACAGCGGTTCGCTTTATCTCGGTGTCGAATCCGGTGCCGGCGACGCGCAGATCTGGCGTCTGACTTTTTCCGCCGATGGCCGCACACTCGCTGGCGTCTCCACGTTCGGTTCGCAACTTGCCAGCACCGACTGGGGCGATTTTGCGATCGATGCCGTAAATGGCAATCTGCTCAGCGTTACCGGTGCCGGCATCAATCGTTACAGCTTGGCAACAGGCCTTCAGGTCGGTGCCTCCTTCACCAATCCGGGCGGCACGCAGGGTGCAAACGATGCGGCCGGCAATTCCTACGTTGTCGGAACGCTGACCACCGGCGGAACGCCTATCATCCAGCGGTTCAATGCGGCGACAGGTGCCGCTGTTGGCTCGGCGCTTACCATCACCACCAACGGCACGACGGCGCTGACCACAGCGATCAGCGACGCCGCCACCTGGACGCCTCCGACATCCTCCATCGGCGATACGATCTGGAACGACCGCAATTCCAACGGCACGGTTGATGCCGGTGAAGGCGGTTTCGGCAATGTCACTGTCCAGCTGATCGACGACGTTAACGGCAATGGCGTGGCTGATGCCGGCGAGCGTGTGCTTGCCACCGATACGACCAATGTCAACGGCGCCTATCTCTTCACCGGTGTTCTGCCCGGCCAGTATGTGATCCGCGTCACCGATACCAACGGTGCGCTCGGCTCGGCAACCGCCGTCAACGGCAATACGCGCACCGCTACGCTCGGCGCCATCGGTTCGGCCGTGCTGTCGGCCGATTTCGGCTATATTGCAATCGCGCCGACGGTCGACCTCAATTCCGGCACGACGCCGACCGAAATCATCACCAATGGCACTAATCCCGGCGGCACCGGCTGGACGGTATCCGGCACCGGCGCCACGACTGGCAGCGGTTTTGCCTGGACGAACTCCGGCGCAACCGGCACGGTCACCCAGACAGGTGTGTCCGGCTGGAACGATGGCCTTGCGCCTTCGGGCGCCACGCAGCTGACCGTCGAAGTTGGCTGGAGCAACAACTCGGTGCTCGGCATCACGACGGACAATGGCACGCCGGCAACGCTGGAAATCTCCATCGGCGGCGTCGTCTATGCAAGGATCTCGACAGGTGTGGTTGGCGGAACGCCGAACACTGCCACGATCACCTATCTGAACGGCGCGAGCGGCTCGCCCGCAACCATTGCCGCATCTGCGGTCAACACCACCGCCTGGACACGCACGCCGATAACCATCAACCTGCCATCGACTGTGGTAGCCTCCGGGCCGTTGGTTTTCAGTTACAACTCCACCGGCGGCGTGCTGGGGCTCGCACCGAGCACGGACGACATCTTTATCGGCACGGTCAGCGCGCGCACGAACGTCGATACGGTCGCAGGCGTCAACTATTCGACGACCTATACGGAGAACGGTTCGGGTGTCGCTATCGCTGCTGCGGCCGCCAGCGTGCGCGATCTCGACAGCACCAACATGCGCTCGGCCACGATAGTCCTGACCAACGCGCAGGCCGGAGACCTTCTGGCGCTCGGCACGCTGCCGGCCGGTATCACCGGCAGCATCGATACGTCCGTTTCCGGCCAGATCACCGTCACGCTCACCGGTTCGGCGACACGCGCGGCCTATGGCAGCGCCATTGCCGGTATCACATTCTCCAACTCCGGCGATAATCCGGGCACCACGGCACGCGTCATCAACGTCACGGTCAACGATGGCGGCCTGACGTCGCCGGTCGCAACCTCCACCATCAATGTCATCGCCGTCAACGACGATCCGGTGAACACGCTGCCGGCTGCCGGCTGGACGACCAACGAAGACACCAATGTCGTGCTGACCGGCCTGTCGATCGCCGACCCGGATGCCGGTACCGGCGCTATGACTGTTACCTTGTCGGTCGCGACCGGCACGATCACGGCGGCCAATGCAGGTGGTGTCAGCGTTACCGGCTCCGGCACGGGTTCGATCACGCTCACCGGCACACTGACGGCCATCAACGCTTATCTCGCCGGTTCGTCGGCACCGGTTTATGTGCCTGTTGCCGATGCCAATGGTGCCGTTACCCTGACCATGGTCACCAACGATGGCGGCAATACCGGCACCGGCGGCGCCAAGACCGATACAGATACCCGCAGTATCAACATTACCCCGGTCAACGATGCACCTGTTCTCGATCTTGACAGCACGGCAGCCGGAACGGGCTTTGCCACGTCCTACACGGAAAATGCCGCAGGCGTCGCGATCACCTCGGCCGCAAATACCAGCGTCATCGATGTCGATAACACCAACATCGCCTCAGCCTCCATCGTCATCACCAACGGCCAAGTCGGCGACGTTCTCGCCATGGCGGCGACACTACCCGGCAACATTACCGCTACCTACAATGCTGCCACCTTCACGCTGACGCTGACCGGATCGGATACGAAGGCCAATTATCAGAGTTATCTGGCGCAGGTACGCTTCTCCAGCGCATCCGACAATCCCACCAATGGCGGCACCGCCACCAGCCGCAGCATCAACGTCACCGTCAGCGACGGTGCGCTCAACTCCAACACGGCGGTCACCACGGTTGCAGTCACGGCCGTCAACGATGCGCCGGTTAACACCATTCCGGCCGGCTGGACCACCAACGAAGATACCAGCGTTGCGCTCACCGGTCTTGCCGTCACCGATCTCGATGCCGCGTCGGGCACGATCACGGTACGCCTGTCGGTACCGACAGGCACGATCACGGCGACTGCCGGCGGCAGCGTCGCCGTCACAGGCTCGGGCACCGGCGTCCTGACGCTGACCGGCACGCTTGCCAATATCAATGCTTACCTCGCCAGCGCATCTGCTCCGATCTATGTGCCTGTGGCCGACGCCAATGGCGCGGTGACACTGACCATGATCACCAACGATGGCGGCAATACCGGCGGCGGCGCGCTGACCGATACCGACACGGCGACCATCACCATCACCCCGGTCAACGATGCGCCGGTGCTCGATCTCAGCGCTGCCGGTAGCGGCACCGGTTTTTCGACCAGCTATACCGAAAACGGCACCGGCGTTGCCATTGCCGCGAATGACGCGCTGATCACCGATGTCGACAATACCAACATGGCGTCGCTGACGGTGCGGATCACCAATGGTCAGGCGGGCGATCTTCTGTCCGTTGCCGGTGCGCTTCCCTCCGGCATCACCATCCAGAGCTACGATCCGGCGACCTTCACGCTGGTGCTTTCCGGTTCGGCCAGCAATGCCGCCTATCAGACGGCGTTGCTGCAGATCCGTTATCTCTCAAGTTCTGAAAACCCATCCACGGTCACCCGCAATATCAGCGTCGTCACCAATGATGGCGGGCTGAATTCCAACACCGCTATCGCCACCGTCAACGTGATTGCCGTCAACGATGCGCCGGTCAACACCGTGCCCGGCACGCAGTCGATTGCCGAGGATGTGCTGACTGCGATATCCGGCATTTCGGTCAACGATGTCGACAATACCAATGTTACGGTGACGCTCAGCGTTACCAAGGGCGTTCTTTCGCCTTCGGTCACCAATGTCGGAACGGTTTCCGGCGTCGGCACATCCACCGTCACCGTGTCCGGCACGCTGGCGCAGGTCAACGCGGTCATCGCTTCGTTGCGTTATCAGGGCAATGCCGATTTCAACGGTGCCGATACGCTGACCATCGTCACGTCAGACGGCTCGCTCACCGATACCGATACCGTGACGATCAACGTCACCCCGGTGGCGGATGCCACCAACGATACGATTGCGGCCACCGAAGACACCCCCGTCTCCTTCAACGTGCTGACCGGCACCGGTGGCGCGACGGCGGATACATTCGCCAACCCGGCCCGTTTCGTCAGTGCCGTCACCCAGCCACCGGCAGGACAGGGCACCGTCACCTTTAATGCCGACGGTACGATCACCTACACGCCAACCGCCAATTTCAACGGCCAGACGACGTTTACCTACACGGTCAATTCCGGCGGCATCCTCGAAACGGCAACCGTCACCATCAACGTCGCCGCCGTCAACGATGCTCCGGTCAACACGCTGCCGGGAGCGGGCTGGAACACCAATGAGGATGTCGCCGTCGCGCTGAGCGGCCTGTCCGTCACGGATGTCGATGCCGGCACCGGCACGATGACGATCACCCTGTCCGTCACCGGCGGCACGATCACCGCCGCCAATGCAGCCGGCGTCACTGTCACCAATTCCGGCACGGCAAGTGTCACGCTCACGGGCACTCTCGCCAGCCTCAATGCTTATCTCGCCTCGGCTTCGGTGCCGGTCTACAATCCTGCCGCCAATGCCAATGGCTCCGTCACCCTGACGATGACCACCAATGATGGCGGCAATACCGGTTCCGGCGGTGCGCTTACCGATATCGATACGCGCACGATCACCATCGCCGCCGTCAACGACGCGCCGGTCAACACCCTGCCGCCGACATTCACCGTTGCGGAAGACAGCCCGCTCAGCCTGGCCGGTCTCGCCATCACGGATGTCGATGCCGCCGGCGGCACGATGACGGTCGTACTTTCCGTCAATTCCGGCCTGCTCTCGGCCACGGCTGGCGGCAGCGTCTCCGTCACCGGTTCCGGCACGGCAACGCTCACGCTCACCGGCACGCTCGCCAATATCAACGCCTATCTTGCCAGCGCCGCATCGCGTCCGGTCTTCACGCCGGTTGCCGATTTTAACGGCAATGTCACCCTGACCATGACCACCAATGACGGTGGCAATACCGGTTCCGGTGGCGCGCTGACGGATGTCGATACCAGCATCATCACCGTCACCCCGGTCAACGACGCTCCGGTTCTTGATCTCGATGCCTCCGGTGCCGGCACCGGTTATTCCACCAGCTATACGGAAAAAGGCGCGGGCGTTTCCGTCGTCGATACCGATGTCTCGATCATCGATGTCGACAATACCAACATGGCCGGTGCGGTCGTCACCATCACCAATGCGGTGGCGGGCGATGTGCTGGTCATCAACGGCACGCTGCCTTCCGGCATTACAGCCAGCTACGATGCCGCCAATTTCCGCCTCACTCTCAGCGGTTCCGCCACCAAGGCGGATTACCAGCAGGCGCTGCAGCAGGTGCTGTATCGCTCCACCTCCAGCGATCCGGGCTCCACGCCACGCAGCATTTCCGTTACCGTCAATGATGGCGCGCTCAATTCCAATATCGCCATCACGACAGTTGCCGTCATTCCGGTCAACGATGCGCCGGTCAACGGTCTGCCCGCCACGTTCAGTGTCAATGAAGATGCGCAGCTGATGCTTTCCGGCATCACGCTTGCCGATTCCGATATCGGCTCGGGCACGATGACGGTCACATTCGCCGTCAATTCCGGCACGCTGTCGGCGACGGGCGCCAATGGCGTCACCGTTTCCGGCACAGGCACGGCCTCGATCACGCTGACCGGCACGCTCGCCAATATCAACGCATTCCTCGCCTCTGCGGCTGCGCCAAAATACAATCCGGTCGCCGATTTCAACGGTTCCGTCACGCTGTCCATGACCAGCAGCGACGGCAGCCTGACGGATGTCGATACCAGCACGATTACCGTCGTGCCGGTTGTCGATATCGTCAACGACACGGCGACGACTGCGGAAGACACCGCCGTCACCATCAACGTTTCGGCCAACGACACGTTCTCGAACGCAAACCGGGCGATTTCCGCCGTCAACGGCACGGCTATTGCCGTCAATGGTTCCGTCGCCGTCCCGAACGGCATGGTTCGCCTCAATGCCGATGGCACGCTGACCTTCACCCCGGCCGCCAATTACAATGGCCCGGCCAGCTTCACCTATACGGTCTCCTCCGGCGGCGTGACGGAAACCGGCACGGTCAATGTCACGATCACTCCGGTCAACGATGCGCCGGTCAACACCGTGCCCGGTGCGCAGACGACGGCGGAAGACACGTCGCTTGCCATCAGCGGTATTTCCGTCACGGATGTCGATGGCGACAACCTGACGACGACTGTCAGTGTCACACGCGGCACGATCACGGTCACCGCCGCGGGCGGCGCCACCATTGGCAACAACAATAGCGGCACCGTCACGATCAGCGGCAATGCTGCGGCGGTCAATGCCGTGCTTGCAAGCCTGCGCTATAATCCGAATGCCGATTACAACGGCAATGACACGATCACTGTCGTCACCTCGGATGGCACGCTCAGCGATACCGATACGATCGCCGTCACCATCACGCCGGTTGCCGATATCGTTGCCGATACGGTGACGACGCCCGAAGATACGCCGATCACCTTCAACGCCATCACCGGCGTTGGTGGCGGCTCTGCCGATAATTTTGAAGGCTTGGCCGTTCTCACCAGCGTCACCCAGCCGCCGGCCGGGCAGGGCACCGTCACCTTCAACGCAAACGGCACCATCACCTATACGCCGGCGCAGGATTTCAACGGCCAGACGAGCTTCACCTATACCGTCACCTCCGGTGGTGTCACCGAATTCGCGACCATCACCGTCAATGTCACCGCGGTCAATGATGCGCCGGTCAATACCGTGCCGGGCAGTCAGACCATGACGGAAGACGGCACGCTGGTCTTCTCCTCCGGTGGCGGCAACGCCATTGTTGTCGGGGATGTCGACGATACCAACCTGACGGTCACGATCACTGCTGCCAACGGCACGTTCTCGCTTTCCGGCGTTGCCGGTCTGACGTTCTTGACCGGCAACGGCACGTCGAACACGACCATGACCTTCTCCGGCACCAAGGCGGCCATCAACGCCGCTCTCGCCGGCGCAAGCTACACCCCGACCGCCGATTATTACGGCACGGCCGGCGGCATCACCATTTCCACGACGGACGGTAAGGTGAGTTCGCCAACCGTCTCCAACATCGCCGTCACGGTCACCGGTGTGGCCGATATCGTCGATGACACTGCCTCGACGGCGGAAAATACGGCAGTGGCGATCTCCGTCCTCGCCAATGACAGTTTTGAAAATGCCGGTCGCACCATCACTGCCGTTGGTGGCGTCGCCATCACGGCCGGTGGCGCGCCTGTCACCGTTGCCAATGGCCAGGTTCAGCTCACCGCCGGCGGCCAGCTCATCTTCACGCCGAATAACGCCTATGCCGGCGTCACCTCCTTCACCTACACGGTCACCTCGGGCGGCGCGACCGAGACGGCCACCGTCACCGTAGCCGTTGCTGCGGTCAACAAACCGCCGGTCAACACGCTGCCGCCTACGTTTACGGTGCTGGAAGATGGCTCCTTGCCGCTCGCCGGGCTGTCGATCACCGACCCGGATGCCGGTACCGGCAATGTCACGGTCACGCTCTCGGTTGGCTCCGGCATCCTGAATGCCACCGGTGTCGCTGGCGTCACTGTCGGCGGCACGGGCACGGGCACGATCACTCTCAACGGCACGCTTTCGGCCATTAACGCCTATCTCGGTAGCGGTAACCGCCCGACATTCACGCCTGTTGCCAATTCGGTCGCCAGCGTCACGCTGACCATGACCACCAACGATAACGGCAATACCGGCGGTCCGTCGCTGACCGATATCGATACGGCAACCATCACCATCACTTCCGTCAACGACGCACCTTCCGGCGCGGACAAGACGGTAACGATTGCCGAAGACACCAGCTACACATTCGCGGCAGCCGATTTCGGCTTCTCCGATCCCAACGACAATCCGGCCAATTCGCTGTCGGCTGTGGTTATCACCACGCTGCCCACCAATGGCACGCTGACGCTTGGCGGCGTCGCGGTCTCTGCCGGTCAGGTCATTCCGGCGGGCAGCCTCGCCAACCTCGTCTTCACACCGGGCGCCAATCTCAATGGCACCGCGCTTGCAGCCTTCACCTTCCAGGTGCGCGACAATGGCGGCACGGCGAATGGCGGCGTCGATACCGATCAGAGCCCCAACACCATCACCTTCAACGTCACCCCGGTCAACGATGCGCCGGTCAACACGCTGCCGGGCAGCTTCGTCACTGATGAGGATACATCTTTTGCGCTGACCGGCATTTCCGTCACCGATGTCGATGCCGGCTCCAACCCGATCACGGTCACGCTCAGCGTCAATTCGGGCACGCTGTCGGCAACGGGCGCAGGTGGCGTTAGCGTCTCCGGCACAGGCACGGCCTCGATCACCCTCACCGGCACCGTTACCCAGATCAATGCCTATCTCGCCTCCGCCAACCGTCCGCTGTTTGCACCGGCACTCAATGCCAATGGCAGCGTCACGCTGACCATGGTCACCAATGACGGCGGCAATAGCGGTGCAGGCGGTGCGCTGACGGATACCGATACGTCCATCATCACCGTCACTCCGGTCAATGATGCGCCGGTCGGCTCCAATGCCAGTTACACGATGAACGAGGATGCGGTTCTGAACGGCACGCTGCCGGTCGCAACCGATGTCGATGGCGATACGCTGACCTATTCGGCGGGCGGAACGGCACCGGCGCATGGCACCGTCACCATCAATGCCAACGGCACCTTCACCTATACGCCTTCCGCCAATTACAACGGCTCCGACACTTTCACCTACCGCGTCAGCGATGGAAAGGTCGCGGTCGAATATACGGTCACGGTCGGCATCACGCCGGTCAACGATGCGCCTGTTGCCAATAATGATGCGGCGAGCATTCTTGCCACCGGCACAGCTTCCATCAATGTTCTCGCCAACGATACCGATGTCGATAACGACACGCTCACCGTTGTGCAGGTCAACGGTTCTGCGGGCGGCGTCGGCATGGCGGTCGCCGGTAGCGGCGGCGGTACGTTCACTATCGGTGCGAATGGTGCGGCCGTCTTTAATCCCGGTACAGCCTTTGTCGATCTCGCCGCCGGCCAGACCCGCATTTCCTCGGTCACCTATCAGGTCTCTGACGGCAATGGCGGCACGTCCTTCGCGACCTTCACGGTCACTGTCACCGGCGTCAACGATGCGCCGATCTCAACGCCGATTTCCAACCAGTCCGGTGCCGATGCGCAGTTCGTGTCCTTTAACGTTGCCGGCAATTTCTCCGATCCCGATAGCGGCGATACGCTGACCTTCAGCCAGACCGGCCTGCCACCGGGCCTCTCCATCAATGCCGCCGGCGTCATTTCCGGCACGATCAACCGTAGCGCCAGCACCGGCAGCCCTTACTCCGTCACCATCACGGCGACGGATGGCAGCGGTGCGCAGGTCAGCCGCACCTTCACTTGGACCGTCACCAACCCGGCACCGGTCGCCGTGAACGACACCGCGACGACCACTGAAAACGCCAATGTCTCCGGCAATGTCATCGCGGGTGATGTCAATGGCGTCGGAGCCGACAGCGACCCGGATGGCGATCCGATTGCGGTCTCCGCTGTCGGCGGTTCTGCTGCGGGTCTCGGCACTGCCGTCACCGGTTCAAATGGCGGCACCTTCACCATCGGCGCCAATGGCGGTTATGTCTTCAACCCCGGCACGGCGTTCGACAATCTCGCCGCCGGCCAGACCCGCACCACGTCGGTCACCTATACGATCTCGGACGGGCAGGGCGGCACCGCCACGGCAACCCTCACCGTCACGGTGACCGGCACCAATGATGCACCGGTCGCGGTCAACGACACTTTTACCACCAACGAAGATCAGCCGATCACCATCGATGTCCGTACCAATGACAGCGATATCGATGGCGGCACGCTTAGTGTCACGCAGATCAACGGCATCAACATCACGGCCGGCAACAGCGTCACGCTTTCCAATGGCACCGTCACGCTCAATGCCAATGGCACGCTGACCTTTACCCCCAATCTCAATGCGAATGGTGGCGTCAGCTTCGATTACACGCTGTCCGACGGCCAGGGTGGCACGGCGACGGCCACGGTCACCGGCACCATCGTGCCGGTTCAGGATCAGCCGGTCGCCGCCAACGACACGTTCACGACTGCCGAAGATACGCCCACCACGTTCGATGTGCGCCTTAACGACAGCGACCCGGATGGTGATCCGCTCACCGTCACGCAGATCAACGGCAGCGCCATCTCCATCGGCGGCAGCGTCACGGTCACTGGTGGCCGCGTCACGCTCAATGCCAATGGCACGCTCACCTTCACGCCGAACCTGAACTACAATGGCAATCCGTCCTTCACCTACACGATCTCGGATGGCAACGGGAACACCGCGACCGCTACCGTCAACGGCACCGTCACGCCGGTTCAGGACCCGCCGGTCGCGGTCAACGACACATTCACGACCGCCGAGGATACGGCTGTCACATTCGACGTGCGCCTCAACGACAGCGACCCGGATGGCGATCCGCTCACCGTCACACAGATCAACGGTACTGCGATCACTGTCGGCAATACTGTCTCTGTCACCGGTGGCACGATTACGCTCAATGCCAATGGCACGCTGACCTTTACCCCGACCGCCAATTATTACGGCAATCCGTCCTTCGACTACACGCTGTCCGACGGGCAGGGGAACACGGCGACGGCAACCGTCAACGGTACGGTTACCTCGGTCAACGATGCGCCGGTCGCAGGCAATGACACGTTCACTACAGCCGAGGACAACGCTGTCGATATTTCGGTCCTCATCAACGACAGCGATATCGATGGCGACAGCCTGACCATCACACGCGTCAATGGCAGTGCGATTGCCGTCGGCTCCTCGGTCACCGTTACCAATGGCAGCGTCCGCCTCAACGCCAATGGCACGCTGACCTTTACGCCGACCGCCAATTACAATGGCCCGATTCTGTTTAATTATACGGTTTCCGATGGCAATGGCGGCACGGCGACCGCGTCCGTTTCCGGCACGGTCACGCCGGTCAACGATGCGCCTACTGTCGTCAACGACACATTCACGACGCCGGAAGACACGGCCATCACGTTCGATCCGCGCGCCAATGACAGCGATGTCGATGGCGACGCCATCACCATTACCGCCATCAACGGCACAGCAATCGCCACCCACGGCTTTGTTCTCGTCACGGGTGGCCGCGTTACTCTCGATGCCGATGGCCGCATCACGTTTACGCCCAATGCCAATTTCAACGGCTCGATCAGCTTCACCTACACCGTCTCCGATGGCCTGCTGAACACGACAGGCACCATCAACGGCACGATCACGCCGGTCAACGATGCGCCTGTTTCGTCCGATGTCACGGTCGGCGTCAATGAAGATACCGTGCTGTCAGGCTCGTTGCCGCTGGCCACCGATGTCGATACCGGCGATGTTGTCACCTATTCGGCAGGCGCCACAGCCCCGGCCAACGGTACCGTCGTCATCAATTCGGATGGCACCTACACCTATACTCCGAATGCCAATTTCAATGGTCGCGATGCCTTCACCTTCATCGTCAGCGACGGCAAGGGCGGCACCAACGAATATACGGTCACGGTCGATGTCGCGCCGGTCAACGACGACCCGACAGCCGGTACCCTGCCCAATCGTTCGGCCACCGATAGCGCCAGTGTCAGCATCAATGTTTCCGGCTTCTTCAGCGATCCCGATGGCGATACGCTGAGCTACAGCCAGACCGGTCTACCCACCGGCCTCTCGATCACGGCAGCTGGCGTCATCACCGGCACGATCGACCGTCAGGCCAGTATCGGCGGCCCGAACGGCAACGGTGTCTATACGGTCACCGTCACCGCCAATGATGGCAATGGCGGCACCGTTTCGCGCAGCTTCACCTATACCGTCACCAACCCGGCTCCGATTGCGGTCGGCGACAGTTTCACCACGCTAGAAGATACGCCATACACGATCAATGTGCTTGCCAATGACAGCGATCCCGATGGCGATCCGCTGATCGTCACAAGCGCGTCCGCCGTCAACGGCACGGTCACGATCGGCGCAAACGGCCAGATCACCTACCGGCCCAACCTCAATTTCAACGGCGCGGATACGATCGTCTACACGATCTCCGACGGCAATGGCGGCACGGCGACGGCCACCGTCTCGGTCACCGTCACGCCGGTCAACGATGCGCCTTCGGGCAGCACCATTCCCGACCGCACCCGCAATGACGGCGATACCGATACGCTCGATGTGCGCGGTTTCTTCTCCGATCCCGATGGCGATCCGCTGACCTATACCGTCACCGGCTTGCCGGCGGGGCTCACCTTCAACGGCACCACCATCACCGGCACGATTGCCTCTGGCGCTTCCGGCCCGACCGGCGAAACCGTCTATACGGTCACGGTCACCGCCCGCGATGGCAATGGCGGCGTCACGCCCGTCACCTTCCGCTATACCGTGCTCAACCTGCCGCCTTCGGCAGTCGATGATGCCGTGACGACGCTGGAAGATACGCCGGTCGATATTTTTGTACTCGCCAACGATAACGACCCGGATCGCGACACGTTGTCGATCATCCGTGTGAACAATGAACCCCTCGTTCTCAATACGCCGCTTGCCACGGCACATGGTACCGTGACCCTTCTGATGGGGCAGGATGGCAAGCCATATCTGCGCTTCATACCGACGGCCAACTATAACGGCTCGGAAAGCTTCACCTACACCATCGACGACGGCAATGGAGGTGTTGCCACGGCAACGGTGCGCATCACCGTGACCGCGGTGCCGGACGCGCCCGTCGTCGTCAAGCCGCTGCCCGATCTCGTGCGGGCCGATGGTCAGGGCCTGGCGCTCGATACCGGTGATTTCTTCACCGATCCGGATGGCGATGCCCTCAACTACACCGTCACCGGCCTGCCGGCGAACCTGACGATCAACGCTGCCACCGGCACGATCCTTGGTACGATCGACCGCAATGCCAGCCAGGTGAACGGCGGCGTTTACGTCATCACCGTCACTGCCCACGATGGTCCAAACGGTACCGGCAACAGTATTTCGCAGCAGTTCACGCTGCGCGTCACCAATCCGGGGCCGACGGCGGTCAATGATGCCGTCACCATCGCGGAAGATACCAGCATCACCTTCAATCCGATCACGGGTGCCGGCATTGTCGGTCCGGGTGCCGTCGTGGGCGTCGATGTCGACCCGGATGGCGATCCGCTGGTCATCACGCTGGCCACGGCCGGCCATGGCACGGTGCAGATCAGCGCGGATAAAACCACGCTACTCTACACGCCGGATGCGAATTTTAACGGCGTCGATACGATCATCTACACGATCTCGGACGGAAACGGCGGCGTATCGACTGCGACCGTGCGCGTCACCGTCACGCCGGTCAACGATGCGCCGGTGGCGGCGCCGATCCCGACCCGCACCGATGGTGACGGCCAGACCGTCGATTTCAATGTCGCTCCTTATTTCAGCGATATCGATTCCACGACCCTGACTTTTTCGGCCACTGGCCTTCCTACAGGCCTCAATATCGACCAGTTAGGTCGGATCACCGGTGTTATCGACAGCGATGCTTCCGGCCCGAACGGTACGCAGACCTACAATGTCATCATCACCGTCAATGACGGTTCTCCGGGCGGTGTGACCACGCAGACCCTGACCTGGACGATCATCAACCAGCCGCCCTATGCCATGAACGATCAGCTGACCGTCTCGGAAGGCGGCGACGGTACCGGCAACTGGCGGGGCAATGACAGCGACCCGGATAATGATCCCTTCAACCTTTCGCAGGTCAACGGTTCCGCGGGCAATATCGGCCAGCCGGTCATAGGTTCGCAGGGCGGCACCTTTGTCGTTCTGGCAAACGGCACCTATTCTTTCGACGCTGGCGATGATTTCAACGATCTCGCGCAGGGACAGAGCCGCACCACCGTCATCCATTACACGATCACCGATATCAATGGCGGCTCCAGCACGGCATCGATCGCGGTTACGGTCACGGGCATCAACTCCGTGCCCAATCTTCCGGCTTCGCTGCCCTCCGTCACCATGGCCGAAAATCGTGAGCTGACCGGTACGCAGCTTTCCTATGGCTCCTTCTTCACCGATCCGGATACCGGAGATACGCTGACATTCTCCGCCAGCGGCCTGCCAGCCGGCCTGACGATGAATGGCGATGGTACGATCACCGGCACGATCGACAGGAACGCAGCCGGTCTGACCGGCAGCCGCACCTATACCGTTGTCGTCACTGCGCGTGATGCGGCTGGCGAATTTGTCACGCAAACCTTCGAATTCACCGTTACCAATCCGGCGCCTGTCGCCGTCAATGACAGCTACAGCACGGCGGAAGATACACCGCTCGACAATATCAATGTCCTCGGCAACGACACCGATCCTGATGGTGATACGCTCAGGCTCGATCCGACCTTCACGCCGATTGCCGCCAACGGCACCGTCACGGTCAATGCGAACGGAACATTGCGTTATGTGCCGAACCTCGATTTCAACGGCACCGACACGATCGTTTATCGCATCACCGATGGGCAGGGCGGCTATTCCACCGGTATCGTGACGATCAATGTCGATGCGCAAAACGATGCGCCGATCACCTCGCCGATCGCCGACATGCAGCGCAACGACTATGACCTTATCAATTTCGATACGTCGTCGCATTTCGTCGATCCCGAAGGCGATACGCTGACCTATGCAATCACCGGCTTGCCGCCGGGCCTCACCTACAGCACGACAACCGGCGTCATTTCCGGCCGTATCGCCAGCGACGCATCCGGCCCCATGGGCAGCCAAAATTACGTCGTGTCTGTCACGGCAACCGACCCGTTCGGCCAGTTCAGCAAGATCGATTTCGTTTATATCATCAACAACGTCGCACCCGATGCCGGTGACGATACCGCCGTCACCAATGAAGATACGCCGGTGGAAATCGATATTCTCGCAAACGATATCGATCCCGATCAGGACACCCGCACGGTCATCTTCGTCAATGGCGTCAACCTGACGCTGAACGGCGCAGCCGTTGCGACCACCAACGGCTCGGTTCAGCTCGTCCTCGATTCTCGCGGCGAGCCGGTTCTCCGCTTCACGCCGAATGCCAATTATCACGGCACGGAATCTTTCACCTATACGATCAGCGACGGCAATGGCGGCAGCGATACGGCCAGCGTCACCATCACCGTTCTGCCGGTCAACGATGCACCGACAGCATCGCCGGTTCCGAACCAGACACAGGCGGATGGTTCCTCCTTTAGCCTCGATGTTTCGAGCTATTTCTCTGATGTGGATGGCGATGACCTCGATTACGTCGTCACCAACCTGCCACCCGGCCTGACCTATGATGCGGAAACCGGCATTATCAGCGGAAAGCTTGCCGCCAACGCGTCGATGGGCAGCCCCTATACCGTTACCATCACCGCCTATGACCGCTACGGCCAACCGGCCCCGACGGGCCCCGGTCTGTTCGCAACGACCAGTTTCCAGTTCACCGTCACCAATCCGCCGCCTGTTGCCGTGGATGACAATTACACGACCGCGGAAGATACGCCGATCACCTTCAACCCGGTCAGCGGTGGCCCCGGTGCCGATAGCGACCCCGATGGCGATCCGCTGACGCTGGTCGAAATCGACGGTCAGTCGATTGCCGCAGGTGGTAGCGTTACAGTCGCCAATGGCGTCGTCAGCATGGACAATGCCGGCAATCTCACCTTCACGCCGGCTGTCAATTTCAACGGTAATGTCGCGATTTCCTATCGCATCAGCGATGGCAATGGCGGTTTTGACGACGGCCTGATTTCCATCACCGTCACCCCGGTCAACGATCCGGCCATCATCGATCTGAACGGTGCCGGTCCCGGTGTCGACCGCGCCGTCGATTTCGTCGAAGGTGGTCCGGCTGTCGCGATCGCTTCGCCGGATGCTTCTGTCTTCGATGTCGAAGGCAGTATCGTTTCCATGGATGTCGTGTTCGGCGGCTTCACCGGCAATGGCGTCCTTGAGATCGCGCATCTGAACGGTATCGTCGATATCGCCTATGGCACCGCCTCGAGCGGCACACTCAGCTTCGGCGGCACGACTTTCCGCTACACCTATAGCGGCAACAATCTGCATATCGAAAATGCGGCCGGTCCCGGCGTCATTGTGCCAGATGCGGATCTGAGCGCCTTCCTGCGCGCCATCACTTACGAAAACCGCAGCGACAATCCAGTAGCGGGCGTCCGTACACTGTCCTTCACCGTGACCGATACGCTCGGTGCGGTCTCGGCAGCTTCCGTCACCAGGATTACCGTCATCCCGGTCAACGATGCGCCCAATGCGGTGGACGATACCGGCACGACCACGGAGAATACCGTTCTCAACGGCGGTTCCGTGCTTGCCAATGACAGCGATCCCGAAGGCCAGTCCTTCACCATCGTGCGTGTCGGTGCCTCGGGCGCGGTCGGTTCGCCGGTTATCGGCAGCGCCGGCGGCTCCTTCGTGTTCGCCGCCGATGGCACCTATGTGTTCAACCCCGGCGCGTCCTTCGATGACCTGCAGGTTGGTGAAAGCCGCACCACATCGGTGACCTACACGATCCGCGACCCGGACGGTGCTGAATCCACGGCCACACTCACCATTACCGTCAACGGCGAAAACGATGCCCCGGTCAATGGCACCAGCACGATTGCGGTCGTGGAGGATCAGGTCGCCACGGGCACGTTCACGGCTTTCGATGCCGATGGCGATACGCTCAACTTCGCCGTCGCGTCTCAACCTGCGCGCGGCACGGTGACCATCAGCCCCAACGGCAATTACACATACACACCGGCTGCCAATTACAACGGCCCGGACAGTTTTACCTATACGGTCAACGATGGCCGCACGACGGTGACGTTTACGGTGGCGGTCAATGTTTCTGCCGAACCGGATTCGCCGGTCGCAACGCCCATTCCGACCCAGTCCTATAATGATCGCGATCCTGTCTCGATCAACGTTTCCGGTTATTTCTCCGACCCTGATGGCGATACGCTGACCTTCAGCCAGGTGGGCCTGCCGCCGGGTCTTTCCATCAATGCGCAGGGCCTGATCACCGGCACGCTCGCCAGTGACGCCTCGGTCGCCGGTCCTTATTCGGTCACCATCACTGCCCGCGATCCTGACAATAATACGGTTAGCCAGACCTTCCAGCTTGCCGTCGCCAATCCTGCCCCGATCGCTCATGACGATCTGATCCAGGCCGGTGAAAACCAGACACGCTCCGGTTCTGTCTTTACCGACAATGGCGCGGGCGCCGATGTCGACCCGGATGGCGATACGATCACCGTTTCGGCAGTTAATGGCACATCCGCCAGCGTTGGCGTCAATGTGACCGGTTCCGCAGGCGGCACCTTCACCATCAATGCTGCTGGTAATTACACCTTCAATCCGAGCACGGCATTCGATAGCCTGCGTGCCGGTGAAACCCGTGCGACTTCCGTGACCTACACGATTTCGGACGGGCAGGGCGGTTTCTCTACTGCGACGCTGACCGTCGTTGTCACTGGTGCGAATGATGCGCCAATCGGTTCCAACGGCACCGGCACGGTCGCCGAGGATGGTGTGCTGAACGGAAGCTTCCCGCCGGTTACCGATGCCGAAGGCGATACGCTGAGCTACGCCATCGGCACGGCTCCGGCGAATGGTTCGGTGGTCATCCGTCAGGATGGCACCTACACCTATACGCCGAACCCGAACTACAACGGCACCGATACCTTCACCTATACGGTCAGCGATGGCACGGCCACGGTGACCTATACGATGACGATCACGGTGACGGCGGTCAACGATGCGCCGGTCATGCAGGATGTCTCGGTTTCGACCGACGAGGATACCCCGTATAGCGGCCAGATCATCGCCGTCGATGTCGACAATGCGGCTGCATCGCTGGTCTATTCCGCTCAGGGGCAACCGTCGCATGGCACGGTCACCGTCAATCCGAACGGTACCTATACCTATACGCCTGCGCTGAATTTCTACGGCACGGACAGTTTTCAGGTTCTTGTCACCGATCCCGGCGGTCTCACCGATATCGCCACAGTCACCATCACCGTCAATCCGGTCAACGATGCGCCGGTTGCCGTCAACGACAACGCGACCACCACGCAGGACATCGCCATCACCGGCAATGTCATCGTCGGCAGCGATAGCGATCCTGATGGCGATGCCATCCTCGTCACCGCCGTCAATGGCACGGCTTCGGTCGGCGTGCCGGTCATCGGCAGCAATGGCGGCACCTTCGTCATCTCGGCTGACGGTTCATATTCCTTCGATCCGGGCACAGCCTTTGACGACCTGCAGGATGGCCAGACCCGCACCACCACCGTCACCTACCAGATATCCGACCCAAGCGGCCTGACGTCGACGGCTGTGCTGACGGTGACTGTTTCCGGCGCCAACGACGCGCCGGTCGGCGGTCCGTTGCCGGATCAGTCATGGCGTGACGGGCAGGCGATCTCCTATCCGACAGGCCCCCAGTTCTCCGACCCGGATGGCGATCCGCTTACATTCGCGATCTCCGGCCAACCCACCGGCCTCTCCATCGATCCCGCCACCGGCGAAATCTTTGGCACGATCGATCGATCGGCCTCCGGCCCGACCGGCCGTAGCGAATATACGATCACCGTCACGGCCCGCGATGGCAATGGCGGCACCGTGTCGCAAAGTTTTGTGCTGACGGTCACCAATCCGGCCCCGACAGCCGTTGCCGACAATTTCACGGTTGCCGAAGGCGGCATCCTCGGCGGCAATGTGCTCACCGGTGGCGGCAATGGCCCCGATACGGATCCCGATGGCGATCCGCTCACCGTTTCGCTGGTCAGCCAGCCGGCACACGGCACGCTGACCCTCAATGCCGATGGCACGTTCAGCTATGTTCCGGCGGCATTCTTCAATGGCACCGACACATTCGTCTACCAGATCAGCGACGGCAATGGCGGCATCAGCTCGGCAACGGTGACCATCGCGGTTACCCCGGTCAACGATGCGCCGGTCGCGACCGATGACAGCTTTGCAATCGATGAAGATGGTTCCGTCACCCTCAACCTGACGGCCAATGACAGCGATATCGATGGCGATGCGCTTGTGGTCACGCAGATCAACGGTCAGGCGATTTCTGTCGGCAACCCGGTCACGGTCACCGGCGGCACGGTGTCGCTCAATGCCAATGGCACGGTCACATTCACGGCGGCGGCCAATTACACCGGCTCGCCGTCCTTCACCTATACCGTATCCGACGGCACGCTCACCGATCAGGCAACCGTGACCGGTCTCATCCGGCCGATCAACGATGCACCGGTCAACACGCTGCCGGGCAGTTATTCCATGCCGGAGGACGGCTCGCTGCCGCTTGCCGGTATTTCCATCGTTGATGTCGATGCCGGCAATGGCCAGATGACGGTGACATTCAGCGTCAGCGGCGGCACGCTTTCCGCCTTCTCCGGCGGCAATGTCAATGTCACCGGTGGTGGCACGGGCACCATCGTGCTCACCGGTACGCTCGCCAATATCAATGCCTATCTCGCCAGCGCGGTCGCACCTATCTTCCGCCCGATTGCCGACAGCAGCACGGCCGTCACACTGACAATGACCACCAGCGATGGTGGCAATAGCGGCGCGGGCGGCGAACTCACCGCAACCAGCCAATCGACCATCTTCATCCAGCCGGTCAATGATGCGCCTGTGGCGGAAGATCAGTCCATTGTTACGGCCGAAGATACGCCGGTATCCGGCACAATCGTGGCCTCCGATGTCGATGGTGACCCGCTGACCTTTACCGTCGTCACCCCGCCGTTGAACGGCACGGTTACCATCGATAATGCCGGTCGTTACGTCTACACGCCGGCGCTCGATTATAACGGGAATGACAGTTTCAAGGTCGAGGTCAGCGACGGACAGGGCGGCATACGCGTCGTCACCGTGTCCATCGCCATTTCGCCGGTCAATGATGCGCCGACTGCCGCGGATGCCGCATTCTCCATGGATGAGGATGGCGGCCCGGCCACCGGCACATTGCCGGTCGCGACCGATCGCGAAGGCACGCCGGTCACCTATGCCGTCGGCAGTCAACCTGCGAACGGCACGGTGTCTATCACCTCGACGGGCGGTTACACCTATACGCCGCGCGCGGATTTCAACGGCACCGACACGTTCACCTATACGGTGAGCGACGGTCAGGCGAGCTCCAGTTACACCGTCACGGTCACCGTTCGCCCTGTCAACGATGCGCCCGTCGCAGCCGATGTCGATGCCACGACACCGAGAAATACTGCTGTTAGCGGGCAGTTGACGGCCAGTGATGTGGATGGCGACAGACTGACCTTCGCTCTCGGCACGCAAGCCACCAACGGTGTCGCGACTGTAGATGCGCTGGGCAACTATACCTACACGCCGAATGCCGATACTTTTGGAAAAGACACCTTCACCTATACGGTTTTTGATGGAACGGTCACGATCACTCGCACCGTGACGATCGACGTCGGCTCCAACAACGTTGCGCCGGTCGCCGGCAACTACAATCTGACCACGGATGAAGACATGGCACTGAACGGCAAGGTCGAAGCGACCGATCCGAATGGTGACCCGCTGCTCTTCTCTGTTGCCACGGGTCCGACGCATGGCGCCGTGGTCATGGATGCGCAGGGCAATTTCATCTATACGCCCACCGGCAACTATTACGGCACGGATCAGTTCACCTACCGCGTCTCTGATGGCCAAACGAGCGTCATCCGCACGGTCACCATCGTGGTCAATCCGGTCAACGACGCGCCGGTTGGCTCCGATGCGGTGATCTCCGTCACCGAAGACGTGCCCGCGACCGGTACCTTGCCCCGCGCCACCGATCCCGAAGGCTCTGCCGTTACCTATGCGCTCGGTACGACAGTGCCGCTCCATGGTCAGGTGACGATTGGCCCCAACGGCACCTATACCTATGTTCCAGACGCCGATTTCTCCGGCACGGATACGTTTACCTACACGGTGAGCGACGGTCAGGTGTCGAATACCTATACGGTCACGGTGAACATCCTGCCCGTCAACGACGCACCGCGCGCCGGCAATCTGGCGATCGATACCCCGGAGGATACGATAGCGTCCGGTAATCTGCCGACGGCAATCGATCCCGATGGCCCCGCTCAGACGATAACCTATGCGGTTGGAACTGGTCCCGCCCACGGTACGGTGGTGATCTCCACGACCGGCAGATATGACTATACCCCAGCTGCCAATTTCTACGGCACGGATACGTTCACCTATACGGTGAGCGACGGCCAGGCATTCAACACCTACACGGTGACGATCACCGTTACGCCGGTCAACGATCCGCCTGTCGGCTCCAACGCTGCGATCACGGTCACCGAAGATACGCCTTATCCCGGCACCTTGCCCGAGGCGGAGGATCCGGAAGGGTCTCCGGTCTCTTATGGTCTGGCAACAGGCCCTGCCAACGGCACGGTCACGATCAATGTCGACGGCACCTATGTCTATGTTCCGAGGCAGGATTATTTCGGGTCGGATAGTTTCGAGTACACGGTAAGCGACGGACAGGCATCCAGCACCTATACGGTGACGATCAACGTCACGCCGGTCAATGACGCACCACGCGGCAGCGATGCCACATTCGCCGTCGTCGAAGATCAGGTGTTGAACGGTGAATTCCCCGAAGCCCGAGACCCTGAAGGCGGCAACGTAACCTATGCGCTGGGTTCGCAGGGACCGACGCATGGCACCGTCACGCTCGGTTCAGGCCGCGATTTCACCTATACGCCGGCTGCCGATTTCTACGGGCAGGATACGTTCACCTATACGGTCAGCGACGGAACGGAGACGGCGACTTATACGATCACCATCAATGTCGCACCGGTGAACGATGCTCCGGTCGGCTCGAACGGCGCGATCACCGTCACCGAGGATACGCCCTATAACAACATCTTGCCGGTCGCGACCGATGTCGATGGCGATACGCTGACCTATGCGCTGGTCACGCAGGCACAGCATGGCACGGTCACGGTGCTTGCCAATGGCCGGTACAGCTATGTGCCGAATGCCGATTATGTCGGACCTGACGTTTTCTACTACAGCGTTTCGGATGGCCCGCAAACAATCACGTACAAGATCGATGTTACGGTAACGCAGGTCAACGACGCCCCGCGTGGTTCCGATCTGACGCTCACCATGCCGGAGGACGGCTTCTCCAGCGGCCGCTTGCCGGTCGCGACCGACCCGGAAGGTACAGCTGTCAATTATCAGATTGCCGGTTCGCCCGCCCACGGTACGGCGACTGTCGATTCCCAGGGCAATTACACCTACAGGCCGGCGCTCGATTTCTTCGGTCAGGACACGTTTACCTACACGGTCAGCGATGGCGTGGCCTTCAACACTTACACGGTCACCATCAACGTCACGCCGGTCAATGATGCGCCGCGCGCATCCGATATCACCATCAATGCGCGGGAAGACCAGACCTATACCGGCACCTTGCCTTTGGCCGTAGACCCTGAGGGCCAGCCCTTCACCTATGGTGTCGGCTCGCAGCCGGCGAACGGCACCGTCACGGTTTCACCGGGCGGCACGTTCACCTATACGCCGAACCCGGATTACGATGGTCAGGACACGTTCACCTATACGGTGACCGATGGCAGCGCGACCTCGACCTATACGGTCACGGTCAACGTTCAGGGTGAAAACGATCCGCCGCGTGGCAGCGATGTCACCATCACCGCCACCGAAGATCAGGCCTATTCCGGCCGTCTGCCTGTTGCGGTCGATCCCGAAGGCCAGCAGCTCGATTATGCGCTTGGCAATATCCTGCCGCAGCACGGCACTGTCTCGGTCCAGCTCAATGGCGAATTCGTCTATACGCCGGATCCGGATTACAGCGGTCCCGACAGGTTCACCTATACCGTCACCGATGGCGTCAATACCGTGACCTATACGGTTACGGTGAATGTCGCAGGCGTCAACGATGCGCCGCGTTCCAACGACATGTCGTTCAATGTTGGCGAAGACCAGACCTATAACGGCACCCTGCCGCCGGCCATCGATCCGGAAGGTCAGAACTTTACATACGGTCTCGGTTCACAGCCGGATCATGGTACCGTCAGCATCAATCCCGACGGCACTTTCACCTACACGCCCAATGCCGATTACTCCGGTCCCGACACGTTCCAGTTCACCGTCAGCGATGGCACAGCCACCAATATTTATACGGTCAGTGTCAATGTTACCGGCGTCAACGATCCGCCGCGTGGCAGCGACGATGCCATCGTCGCGACAGAGGATCAGGTCTATAATGGTCAGTTGCCGCTGGCTGTCGATCCCGAAGGACGTCCGGTCACCTATGAGGTCGGCGCTCAGCCGACGCATGGCACGATATCTATCGATCCGGAAACAGGCAGTTACACCTATACGCCATACGCGGATTATTACGGCGCCGACAGCTTCACCTACACGGTGAGCGACGGCAACGCGACCTCGACCTATACCGTCTCGATCACGGTGACGAACGTCAATGACGCGCCGCGCGCCAACGATACGGAGATCAGCGTTGAAGAGGATGAGGTCTATCGAGGCCGTCTGCCGGTAGCGATCGATCCCGAAGGCCAGCCTTTCACCTATGGTCCCGGCCCGCTGCAGCCGGCGAACGGCACCGTCACCATTTCGGCCGATGGTCAGTTCGTCTACACGCCAAACGCCAATTACAGCGGCACGGACAGTTTCCAATATACCGTGACGGATGGCGATCAGACATCCACATATACGGTCAATGTAAGGGTCGGCCCGGTCAACGATGCGCCTGTTGGCAGCAATATCACCATCAATGCGACCGAGGATCAGGTCTATAACGGCGAGTTCCCGCAAGCCACTGACCCGGATGGCGACCCGATTACCTACGGCATCGGCGCGCAACCGGTAAACGGTACCGTGACGATGGGCTCCGGCCGAACCTTCATCTATACGCCTCACCCGGATTATTCCGGCCCCGACAGCTTCACCTATACCGTCACCGATGGCGACGCGATGCAGACCTATACGGTCACCGTCAATGTCCAGCCGGTCAACGACGCGCCGCGCGGCAGTGATGCATCCATCGTTGTGGTAGAGGATGAACCCTATTCCGGCACACTGCCGGTGGCGATCGACCCTGAAGGCCAGACGGTTATCTATGGCCCCGCTCAGCAGACGACGGAGCACGGCACCGTCACGATCTCGGCGGATGGCAAATTCGTCTATACGCCGGACGCCGATTACGCCGGTTCCGACAGCTTCTCCTACACGGTAAGCGATGGTGATGCGACGGAGACCTATGTCGTCTCGATCACGGTTGCGCCGGTCAATGATGCGCCGCGCGGCTCGGATCTGGAGATCGCTATTGATGAGGATGAAACAGCCAGCGACCGGCTTCCGGTAGCTTTCGATCCCGATAACGCCAATCTGCAATATGGTCTGGGCGTCGCACCGCTTCACGGCACGGCCGCCGTCGATATCAACGGCAATTACAACTATATCCCGAACCCGGATTACAACGGCACGGACAGCTTCACCTATACGGTGACGGATGGAACGGCGATTTCCACCTACACGGTGACCATCACGGTGACGCCGCAGAACGATCCGCCGATCGGCTTCGACGGTACGATCAACGTCACGGAAGATGTGCCCTATGAAGGCCGTGTGCCGCCTGCAACCGATCCCGATGGCGACCAGCTGACTTATGGCCTCGCCACCCAGGCGTTGCGCGGTACTGTTACTGTCTTCAGCGATGGCACCTACCGATATGTGCCGAACCCCAATTATTTCGGCAGTGACAGTTTCTCCTACACCATCAGCGATGGCCCCAACACGATTGTCCGCACGATCAGCATCACGGTCCTGCCGGTCGATGATGCGCCTGTCGGCTCCGATTATGCCTTCACTGTCGGCGAAGACGCGTCTGCCAGCGGCAACCTGCCGCTCGCGACCGATCCGGAAGGTTTGGCCGTCGCTTATGCGCTCGGTACCGCGCCAACCCACGGCTCGGTCGTCATAGGTTCCAACGGCTCCTATACCTATGTGCCGGACCCGAACTATAACGGCTCGGACAGCTTTACCTACACCGTCACCGACGGTGCAGAAACCTCGACCTATACGGTAACCGTCACAGTCACGGCATCGCCGGATGCGCCTGTCGGTTCGGATGGCGGGATCAATGTCATTGAAGACGTGCCGTTCGACGGCACCTTGCCGGTGGTAACCGATGCCGATGGCGATACGCTGAGTTATTCGCTGGCGGGGCAGGCAGCACATGGCACGGTGACGATCCTGCCGAATGGTACTTATCGTTACGTTCCGGCTCTCGACTACTTTGGCCCCGACAGCTTTACCTACAATGTCACCGATGGCCTGTTCACGCGGCAGTACACGATCAGCATCACGGTCGTGCCGGTCGATGATGCCCCGCAGGGCACGGATGCCACTGTCGCCACGCTGGAAGATGTGCCGACGAGCGGCCAACTACCACCTGCAACCGATATCGACAGCCCGAACGTCACTTACGCGCTTGCGGCAGGTCCGGTGCACGGATCCGTCATCGTCAATGCAGATGGCACCTTCTCCTACGCGCCGGATCGCAATTTCAACGGCACCGACACCTTCACCTATACCGTCAGCGACGGCACGACATTCGTGACATATACGGCAACCGTCTATGTCGCAGCCGTCAATGACGCGCCGGAATCATCGGATATTTCGATCTCCGTTGCGCCCGGCGTGGCAACGCAAGGCACGCTTCCGGCTGCACGCGATGTCGAAGGTTCGCCGATCTCCTACGGTGTGGTTGGTGCTCCCGAATATGGCACGGTCACGGTGCTTGCGGATGGTCGTTATACCTATACGCCGGCCAGCGGCTATAGCGGCCCGGACAGCTTTACCTTCAGCGTCAGCGATGGAACGGACAGCACCACATACACGGTCACGATCAACGTACTTGCGCCGAATGCGCCGCCGGTCGGTGCCGATCTTGCCGTCAGCACGGCGGAAGATACGGTTCTCACCGGCCCGCTGCCGGTCGCAACCGACCCCGAAGGTCAGCCGGTGCGTTATTTCCTCGGCGTGGATGCCGCGCATGGCCGCGTCACCATCGATCCGAACGGTTTCTACCGCTACACGCCGGATCGCAATTACAACGGCACCGATGTCTTCACCTATATCGTCAGCGATGGCGTGACGACATCGAGCTACCGTGTCGTTATCGATGTCACGCCGGTCAACGACGCGCCGCTCGGTTCCGGAACCTCGATTTCGGTGCCGCAGGATACGGTGAAGACTGGCACTTTGCCGCCTGCCATCGATCCTGAAGGCTCGGCGATTATTTATGCCGTCGGCCAGCAGCCGGCGCATGGCACGCTGGTGGTTCTGCCGGATGGCACATATCGCTACCAGCCGTTCCCCGGTTATTCCGGCTCCGATAGCTTTGTCTACACGGTCAGTGACGGTCAGGCGATTTCGTCCTTCACGGTCGTCATCAGGGTTGTAGCACCGAACGTGCCTGAAGTGCCGGGAGAGCCGGAAGAACCTGTTGTGCCCGGCACCAACGAGTATCTTCCGCCGGAGCCCAATCTCGGCGGAGACGCGCCAGCCGTCACATGGCGGCCGGATTCAGGCAGTCCCGGCAGCACGCTTGCGCCCGCCAGCGGCTCGGTCATGGAAAGCCTCAACGGTATTGCCGGCGATATCGGCGAAAACGGCCCGATCGACAGCGTCACCAATTCGATCCGTTCGCTCAACGGCATCGGCTCGCTGCCGGATGAAGCCGCAGTCCTTCACGCTGCCCGCCAGATCAGCGAATGGATCGAGAGCGGCCGCCGTATCGATGAGTTCACGGTCGGTTTCTACAAGGGAGGCTCCAACACCCGCCTGTTCGACGGTCGGGATTCGCTGACTTGGTTCAGTGTCGATACGATGATCTATGCCGGTCAACTCTACATCATGCCGTCACCCGGTTATGGTGACGGGGCAACATTCACGGTCACGCTAGCCGATGGCTCGCCGCTACCCGACTGGCTGCGCGCCACCCGCCAGGGGATCGTCATCGGTCATCCGCCTGCCGGCCTCGCGTTCATCGATATCCGCATCAGCGGCATCTCGCCAGAAGGCGAACCGGTTGCCGACGATGTTCGTATCGATCTGATGAACGGCTCGATCATGAACCATGAAAGCAATCGCGAAGCGCTGCTGATCCCAAGCCTGTTCTCCGACGAGCTGCAATATCAGCTGACAATGGGTGAAGACGCGGCATCCGATCTGTCGCGGGCATTGTCGCAGTGGCGGGAGTAGGGGACTTAAGGCTGGGCAGCACATATCTTCGCCCCGGATTCCGTATATGGACGCCGGGGCGAAGTTGATGAAAATGGGCATCACCTTGCGGTATGGTGACAGCCCACGGTTTTTTCAATCGTCGAAGACGTCGAGCCGTTGCCCGTCAGGATCCGCGCGGTGGATCGTAGAGAGCCATTGAAAAAGTGGTGACCCCGTTGAGCTCCGACTTCGCGTATTCCATCCACAGGGCTGGAGTGCGACCGGACGTTCGTTGGTCGATGTCCATATCAGCGATGACCAGCATACATTGATCCTTGCTGCCCTCGATGGCGGCGGCAATGCCGATATGGCCGGTATGCAAGTTCGCATATTCGAAATAGCCGGCATCGATGGTTGTTCTCGGCGCCAATGTGCCGCTCAGCTTGCTTTTTTCTTTGATCCAGTCTTCCAGTGTCGTCGACAGGGTCACCGCGTGCGACGATACATTGAAGATGACAACTCTTGCTCCTGCACCCATGTTTTTTGCTCCCGTTTTAGCAATAGCGTTAGGCTCTGTTTGCCAAAGCAGGGTATATGCAATTAGTTCTGATGCAATCTTTGATTGCTTTTTGTTGTCTATTTAAACTATAGGTTACTTTGGGCGCGGTTGTTTAGAGCGGTTCATCGTTAAATGGAACCAGTTCTGCCGGAGCAGGTTTTCGCCGGGATCAGTGGCGATTGGCGAAGTGCATACCTTAAGGTACGTGCGAGCCGATCGCCGCTGATCCCGGCGGAAAGATGCCCGGCCCTTCGGGTTGGCTGAAACGGGCCGCCTGATCGCATGGCCGGCTTGGCCGTATGCTTTGGCTACGACGCG
>Ga0075364_10000113_pt1 | contig 33477 bp, 33 predicted proteins | sample EndMetdeltDD1764_FD_71517 | JGI IMG/M metagenome (GOLD analysis project Ga0075364, IMG submission 71517) | Populus endosphere microbial communities from Tennessee, USA - Endosphere MetaG P. deltoides DD176-4 | ecosystem: Host-associated > Plants > Roots > Endosphere | place: USA: Tennessee... | reverse complement strand
GCGCGGGTGGGCCAAAACGAACGGCGATTGTCCCACGAGGCCCATTTCAACTGGTCCAGTTCGGCCGTCTGGGCGCGGGCGTCGAGGTCATGCTCGGCGAACCATCGGCCCGGCAGGCCTTCGTGCTCCGTCAGCGCGCTGAGCTTGTAGATGGATACCGCCGGCGCGTCGTCGCGGACCGGGGCGACGAAGGTGTCGAGGAAGAGGGCCTTGCGCGCGGCCCGCCCGATCTCCTTCAGAAACCGGCGCTGATCCTGGATGTGGTAGTGCAGCCCGACGCAGAACACGAGGTCGAACGGGCCGTGTCGGCCCACATTCCAGGCGTCGTCGCAGATGAATCTCAGGTTCGGCAGGTCGGTGTGGGCGCGGATATATTCCGCATTGGCGATATTGCTCGGGCGGACATCGATGCCCACGGCGTCCAGTCCCAACCGCGCGAATTCGGTGGTGAACCCGCCCTCCAGACAGCCCAGGTCGGCGATGGACTTGCCCCGCCACCCGTCCGGGAACAGCAGCGGCAGGATCCGCTTCACGCAGCTGAAATTCGCGGTCTCGTCCAGGGTTCGCCCGGCCCGTGGATAGGTCAGGCTGCCATCGTCCAGGCGGACGTTGTGCGAGGTGAAGGCCAGGGCGTGTCGGCTCGGCGCTACGGCCGGGTCACTGCGCATCTTCCCTCCTCGGCGAGCTCGGCGCCGCGAGATCAGGATCACCGGGCGTGGGACGCCAGCAGGCGGCGGCGTCCAGCAAAGGCCGCGCAGCCAGGATCGTCTCCAGGATCGCGGCCTCTTCGGCCGGTTCTGCGGGTGTCAGGCGGACGATGAAGTCGCGCGCCCCGCGCTCGGGGGCGTGAAGTCCGGTGATGCGGAAGGGAAAGAGCTCGCGGGCGGTCAGGTCCAAGGCCAGGTCGAGGAAGCTCGCGGCGGTGAGGCTCTGGGCCTGGCCCTCCGTGACGACCAGGCCCAGGGTCCCGCCCGGCCGCAAGGCGGCGCTCAAGGCAAAGAGACGGCCCGCGAGGTCCGAAGCGCCTTCGACCACGAGACCCGCGACGATGTCCTCGAAGGGGCCGGCCGGCGCCGCAGTCATGTCGGGCGCCCGTATCAGCTCACCCTCGGCGCCAGCCCCGCCATCCAACGCCACATCGCCGATGACCAGGGTGCGGCCCCGCAAGGTCCTGCGGCCCAGCAGCAGGGCGAGCGAGTCGGCCGCCGCGCCCGGCGCCGACGAGCCGAGCTCGCAGGGCTCCGCTCTCAGGGCGATCAACAGGGCGTGGGCCGTTTCGTCCGTCGGCGCGCGGCCGGGTAGGGTCTCCTCGACGCCGCTGGGATCCAAGTGCTCGAACACCGCCGAAAAGCCCGCCGCGCGAAGGAGGCCGAGCAGGGCCGCCCGTGTCGGCCAGAACACGCGCCCGCTCGCCAGGGCGCTTGATCTGGACCCCACTGACCAGCCGCGCGGCTCGCCCAGCCGCAAGCTTTCCTTCCAGCGGCCGCGCAGACCCTGGTGCGTCGTCAGGGCGGACATGAGGTGCAGCTCTATGGCGCGTGCATCGTCGGCCTCGGGCGCGATCGGAGTGTCGAGGAAGAGCCCCTTTCGACAAGCAAGGGCGATCTCGTTGACGCGCCGGCCGACATCGTCGGCGGGATCGTCGCCCTGATCCAGATAGACGAGGTCGAAAGGCCCTCCGCCGTGGGCGCTCGCTGCGTCGCCGACGCAAGGCCGGCTCGCCGTCAGTCCAAGGTCCGCGAAGTCCTTGAGGCTACCCCGATCGAGAGGTGAGAAATCTGCGATCGAGCGTCCCGTCCACCCCTGTGGAAATAGGATGGGCAGGAAACCCTGGATCGCAAGAGATGAGGCGGATGCGGTACGCCTATGAAATGCGGATGACCTGGAGTGGGTCGCGCGGCGCGGCCGCAACATGGAAGAGTGCGCGGCGGCGTCTTCAATCACTGCACTTCTCGGTCAGGGCGCATTACGCCTCCGCCAGCACTCGAATTCGGCGCGACACCTCGCCGAACGGGCCGTTACCATCACGCAACTCCCGAACAGTTGTTTTGGACCCATGAGAAAGCCCTGCGGGGGGCGCCGCGCGCAGTTCGCGCACCGCAGCCCCTTAGTATAGGCTTGCGATCAAGGTCGACGCGCCAAGGGACGCAGACGTCGGCCAGGGAGGAACGCGGTGTCGACAGCCTTGTTGGTCCTACACATGCAGGAGGGCGTGGTCGCCATGTGCGGCGCGGACGGCGCGGCGACGGTCGAGCCGATCGCGCGGGCGATCGCCGCGGCGCGCGCGAACGGCGTCATGGTGATCCACGTGCCGCTGGAGTATCGGACGGGGTCTCCGGAATCGAACCCCCGCACCCGTGGCAATCCCTTCACCCGGCAGTTCCAGCAGGGCATGCCGGCGGGGAGGATCCATCAGGCGCTCACGCCCGCGGGCGATGACCTGATCGTCGCCAGCAAGCGGGCCAGCCCCTTCATCGGCAACGACCTGGAGCTGCTGTTGCGCGCGCAGGGCGTGCGCCGGCTGGCCCTGGCGGGGCTTGGGACGAGCGGGGTGGTGCTGGCCACCTTCATCGCCGCGGCCGACCTCGACTACGAACTGGTGGTGCTGCGCGACGGCTGCGCCGATCCGAGCCCCGACCTGCACCGCCTGCTGTTCGAGATCGTCTTCAGCCGCCGGGCCGAGGCGATCACCGTCGACGAATGGGCCGCCACCCTGGCCTGAGCCCAAGTGCCCGCCCGTCGCGACCTCATACGCATGACGCCCGACGAGGTCGCCGCGTGCCTGGCCGGCCGGCGGCGGATCGTTCTTGTCAGCAACGGGCGCGAGGGGCTCCCCCACCCGGTCCCGATGAATTACGGCCTCGATGAGCAGGGTCGGGTGGTGATGACCTCCTATGCCCGCAGCCAGAAGGTGCGGAACCTCGAGCGCGACCCGCGCGCCGTCCTGCTGGTCGAGACCGGCGAGCGGTATCAGGACCTGAAGGCGGTGATCCTCTATTGCGACGCCGAGATCCTGCGCGAGCCGGACCTGGTGCGCGCGCTCGCCGAGCGTATGCGTGCGGCCGCGGGACTCGCCCAGGAGCCCATCCGGCCCGCGCCCTCGTCGTCCCCGCCCAAGCGCGTGGTCCTGCGCTTCACGCCCTTCCGCACGGTCAGTTGGGACCACGCCAAGCTCGGCGGCGACTACTGATACGGGCGCCGCCCGCCGTTCGGGTCCTCCACCTCGCCCTCGCGCAGATATTCCGGCCCCACCGGGACCTTGCCGTGGCCGCCCGGGATATCGAGCACATAGGTCGGCTGGCAGAGGCCTGAGACCGCGCCGCGAAGCTCGCGCATCAGGGCCTGGCCTTCGGCGAGGCTGGTGCGGAAGTGCGCCGTCCCGGGCGCGAGGTCGGCGTGGTGCAGGTAGTAGGGCTTGATACGGGTCTCGACCATGGCGCGGAACAGCGCCTCAAGGACCGCCGCCTGGTCGTTGACGCCCTTCAGCAGCACGGTCTGGCCAAGCAAGGGGATCCCGGCGTCCGCCAGGGCGGCGCAGGCGGCGCGGGCGGGGGGCGTGAACTCGCGGGCGTGGTTGGCGTGGACGGCCAGATAGGTGGTCAGGCCCTCGACGCGCAGCGCCCGCACAAGCTCGGGCGTAATCGCCTGCGGATCGACCACAGGCACGCGGCTGTGCAGGCGCACGATCCTGACGTGGTCGATGGCGGCCAGGCGCGCCAGGGTCTCGCCCAGGCGCCGGGGCGAGAGCACCAGGGGATCGCCCCCGGTGAGGATCACCTCCCAGATCTCGGGATGGCTCTCGATGTAGGCGAAGGCGGCCTCGCGCTCGGCCGGATCTAGGCCCCCCGCCCCGCCTGGCCCGACAGCCTCCCGGCGGAAGCAGAAACGGCAGTAGACGGCGCAGGCGTGGGTCAGCTTCAGCAGCACCCGGTCGCGGTAGCGGTGGACGATCCCCTTCACCGGGCTGTGAGCCTCATCGCCGATGGGGTCGGCGAGGTCCTCGGGCGCGAGGTCCAGCTCTCGAACGTCAGGCAGGAACTGGCGGGCGATGGGATCGTCCGGGGCCTCGATCAGGGCGGCCATGTCGGGGGTTATCGCCACGGCGTAGCGGGCGGCGACGCGCTCGAGCGCGGCGACCTCGTCCGACTCGATCAGGCCGGCCTTGGCGAGGTCGGCAGGCGTTCGCAGGGTCACGGGACCGGGCTCCACAGGACCTGCTCGATGTGGGTCGCGCCGGCGGCCAGCATCACCAGGCGATCGAAGCCCAGCGCCCCGCCGCTCGCCTGCGGCATCTGGGCCAGCGCGGCCAGGAAGTCCTCGTCGATGGGATAGCGTTCGCCCCAGACGCGGGCCTTTTCCGCCATCTCGGCCTCGAAGCGGGCGCGCTGCTCGACCGGGTCGGTGAGCTCGCCAAAGCAATTGGCCAGCTCGACCCCGCAGGCGAAGAGCTCGAAGCGCTCGGCGACCCGTGGATCGGAGGCCTTGGGCCTGGCCAGAGCCGCCTGGGCGATGGGGTATTCGTAGAGGATGGTGGCCCGCCCCACGCCAAGGCGCGGATCGACCTTCTCCACCAGCAGCCGGCTGAAGACGTCGGACCAGGTGTCGTCCTCGGCGACCCGCACGCCGGCCGCCCTTGCGGCGGCGGCCAGGGCGTCGCGGTCGGTGGCCCCGCCCACCTCCACCGTCGAGAGCAGGTCGACGCCAGCGTAGGCCTCCAAAGCCTCGGCCACGGTGATCCGCTCCGGCTCGGCGAAGGGATCGGCCGCCAGCCCCGCGAAGACGAAGCGGCGTGCGCCGGTGGTCTCCGCCGCCAGGGCCAGGATGGCGGCGCAGTCGGCCATCACCGCCTCATAGGGCTCCTCGGCGCGATACCACTCCAGCAGGGTGAACTCCGGGTGGTGCAGCGCCCCGCGCTCGCGGTTGCGCCACACCCGGGCTAGTTCGAAGATCCTGGTCTCGCCGGCCGCCAGCAGCTTCTTGGCGGCGAACTCGGGCGAGGTCCGCAGATAGAGGTCCCGCCGCTCGCCGCCAGGCCCGATCGCCTCCGCGCCAAACGCGTGCAGGTGAGCCTCGTTGCCGGGCGAGACCTGCAGGCCGGACGTCTCGGTCTCGGTGAAGCCGCCGGCCTCGAACCAGCGGCGGACCGCGCGCGTGACGGCGCCCCGCGCCGCCAGGAAGGGGCGGCGGTCCTGGTGTCGGGCGGGTGACCACCACGGCGAGGCGGGAGGCTCGGGCAAGGCTGCGACGGGGTAAAGGCTGGCGATTTCGGCGGGGATCGCTATAGGGGCGCCACAAGCAATCGGTTAGCGGAATCGCGCGAGGCATACGCGCGCCGCGGCATCCTCGAGGACCAGATCACGTGAAGGTTTCCGCAAGTTCGCTGCGCAAGGGCGCCGTCGTCGACCTCCAGGGCAAGCTCTACGTGGTGCTCAGCGCCCAGAACATCCACCCCGGCAAGGGCACCCCGGTCACCCAGCTGGACATGCGCCGCATCTCCGACGGGGTGAAGATCTCCGAGCGCTATCGCACCACCGAGACCGTGGAGCGCGCCATCGTCGACGACCGGCCCTTCACCTTCCTCTACCAGGATGGCGAGGGCTTCCACTTCATGAACCCCGAGAGCTTCGACCAGGTCATCGCCACCCCAGACGTCATCGGCGATTCCGCGCCCTACCTGACCGACGGGGTGCAGGTGACGCTCTCCACCCACGAGGGCGTGCCGATCGCCCTGGAGCTGCCCAGGCTCGCCACCTTCGAGGTGGTCGAGACCGAGCCCTCGGTGAAGGGCCAGACGGCCTCATCCTCCTACAAGCCCGCCCTGCTCTCCAACGGGGTGAAGACCATGGTGCCGCCCTACATCAGCGTCGGCACCCGTATCGTCATCCTGACCGAAGACGGCTCCTACCAGGAGCGGGCCAAGGACTGATCGCTCGCGCAGCGCCGCGCCTGGTCGCGCACGGCCGGCGGCGTCGGTCGCGATCATCCCCCGATGGGGGATAAGGACATGCTTGCAGGGCGATCACGGCGGCGCGAAAGCTAGACGCGGGCCGCCGCCCCCTTAAGCGATCTGGCGCCGCTTGGAGAATTCCTCTCTCCCTGCGCGGGTTGCGCCGCCTTGGCGAGGGTCGTAACACGAGGCGCAAGACAGCACCCTCCCTCGGAGGGGCGCGCGTTCCTGGGAGATCGAGTCATGGGCGCCGGGATCGTCGCGTCGAGAAAATCTGAAGGGTCGCCGCAGATCGGCGCCGCGGCCCTCACCCACCTCCAGCGCCTGGAGGCGGAGAGCATCCACATCATGCGCGAGGTGGTCGCCGAGTGCGAGAACCCGGTGATGCTCTATTCCATCGGCAAGGACAGCGCGGTGATGCTGCACCTGGCCGCCAAGGCCTTCTACCCCTCCAAGCCGCCCTTCCCGCTGCTGCACGTCGATACGACGTGGAAGTTCAAGGCCATGTACGAGATGCGCGAGCGCATGGCCAAGGAGCTGGGTTTCGAGCTGCTGGTGCACCAGAACCCCGAGGCCAAGGCCCGCAACATCAACCCCTTCGAGCACGGCTCGGCCCTGCATACCGACCTTTGGAAGACCGAGGGGCTGAAGCAGGCGTTGGACAAGTACGGCTTCGACGCGGCCTTCGGCGGCGCGCGCCGCGACGAAGAGAAGAGCCGGGCCAAGGAGCGCATCTTCTCCTTCCGCTCGGCCAACCACCGCTGGGACCCCAAGAACCAGCGCCCCGAGCTCTGGCGGCTCTACAACACCCGCAAGAACCCCGGCGAGAGCATCCGCGTCTTCCCGATCTCCAATTGGACCGAGCTGGACATCTGGCAATACATCTACCTGGAGAACATCCCGATCGTGCCGCTCTACTTCTCGGCCGAGCGGCCGGTGGTGGAGCGTGACGGCACGCTGATCATGGTCGACGACGAGCGCATGCCGCTGCGGCCCGGCGAGACCCCGCAGATGAAGTCGGTGCGCTTCCGCACGCTCGGCTGCTACCCGCTGACCGGAGCGGTGGAGAGCACCGCCGCCACCCTGCCCGAGATCATCCAGGAGATGCTGCTCACCACCACCAGCGAGCGCCAGGGCCGGATGATCGACCACGACCAGGCCGCCTCCATGGAGAAGAAGAAGCAGGAAGGTTACTTCTGATGAGCCAGGCCGAAGCCCCGCGCGTCCATGGCTCGCACCAGTCGTCGCTGATCGCCGAGGACATCGGCGCCTATCTGAAGTCGCACGAGGTCAAGAGCCTGCTGCGCTTCCTGACCTGTGGTTCTGTGGACGACGGCAAGTCGACCCTGATCGGGCGCCTGCTCTACGACTCCAAGATGATCTTCGAGGACCAGCTCGCGGCGCTGGAGGCGGATTCCAAGAAGGTCGGCACCCAGGGCGGCGACATCGACTTCGCCCTCCTGGTGGACGGCCTGGCCGCGGAGCGCGAACAGGGCATCACCATCGACGTCGCCTATCGGTTCTTCTCCACCGACAAGCGCAAGTTCATCGTCGCCGACACCCCCGGCCACGAGCAGTACACCCGCAACATGGTCACCGGGGCCTCGACGGCCGACGCGGCCATCATCCTGATCGACGCACGCAAGGGCGTGCTCACACAGACCCGCCGGCACAGCTACCTGGTGAAGCTTTTGGGCATCCGCCACGTGGTCCTGGCGATCAACAAGATGGACCTGGTGGACTGGTCGCGGGAGGTGTTCGACACCATCGTCGGCGAGTACCGCGACTTCGCCGACCAGATCGGCCTGGCGGCCTTCACCGCCATCCCGATGTCGGCGCTGAAGGGCGACAACATCACCGAGCCCTCGGCCAAGGCGCCCTGGTACGAGGGCCCGCCCTTGATGCGCTGGCTGGAGGACGCGCCCGTCGAGGACGACCTGCGGGAAAAGCCCTTCCGCATGCCCGTTCAGTGGGTGAACCGCCCCAACCTCGATTTCCGCGGCTTCTCCGGCCAGATCGCCTCGGGCGTCGTCAAGCCGGGCGACAAGGTGAAGGTGCTGCCCTCGGGCCGCGAGAGCACGGTCGAGCGCATCGTCACCCTGCGCGGCGACCTCGACCAGGGCGTCGCCGGCCAGTCGGTGACCCTGACCCTCAAGGACGAGATCGACATCAGCCGCGGCGACGTGCTGTCGGTGGCCACCTCTCCGCCGGCGGTGGCCGACCAGTTCGAGGCGACCGTCGTCTGGTTCGACGACGAGCCCATGCTGCCGGGCCGTCCCTACATCCTCAAGGTCGGCGCGCGGATGGTCTCGGCGCAGATCACCGAGCCCAAGTACAAGGTCAATGTGAACACGCTCGAGCACCTGGCCGCCAAGCGGCTGGAGCTCAACGAGATCGGTGTCGTCAACCTCTCCACCGACGCGGCCATCGCCTTCGACTCCTACGAGGAGAACAAGGACCTGGGCGGCTTCATCCTCATCGACCGGATCTCCAACCGCACGGTGGGCGCTGGCCTGCTGCACTTCGCTCTTCGCCGCAGCCAGAACATCCACTGGCAGGCGGTGGACGTGCACAAGGACGCGCGCGCCGCCCAGAAGGGCCAGACGCCCAAGGTGCTCTGGTTCACGGGCCTCTCCGGCGCCGGGAAGTCGACCATCGCCAACCTGGTGGAGAAGAAGCTTTTCGCCGAGGGCCGCCACACCTACCTGCTGGACGGCGACAACGTCCGCCACGGGCTGAACAAGGACCTGGGCTTCACCGACGAGGACCGGGTGGAGAACATCCGCCGGGTGGGCGAGGTGGCAAAGCTGATGGTCGACGCCGGCCTGATCGTCATCACCGCCTTCATCTCCCCGTTCCGGGCGGAGCGGCGGATGGTGCGCGAGATGATGCAGACGGGCGAGTTCATCGAGGTCTTCATCGACACCCCGCTGGCGGTGGCCGAGACCCGGGACGTGAAGGGCCTCTACAAGAAGGCCCGCCGGGGCGACCTGAAGAACTTCACCGGCGTGGATTCACCCTACGAGCCGCCGGAGCATGCGGAGATCCGCATCGACACCATCACCATGTCGGCGGAGGAGGCGGCCGAGCGCATCGTCGCCCTGCTGGACGGCGCCGGCGAAAACTGACGCCGTCGACAAAAGACAAGCCAGGCGGAACGGCTCCGGTTGATGGACATTTAGGTGCCACGGCTGGCGACAGCCTGACACAAAGCCCCCCTGAGTAAGCCCGGCGGCGCGCATTCCCGCCGCCGGGTCCTCGGCTCCCCCGCCCCTCCCCCATCGACGCCGCCGCCGGATTTGGGCAAGGATCGCGCATGCGCATCTGGCTCGTCTTCGCCGCCGTCCTGGGTTTCCTCAGCGTCGCCCTGGGCGCCTTTGGGGCGCATGGCATGACAGATCCGAAGGCGCAGGCCTGGCTGCGCACCGCCGCGGAATATGGACTTGCGCATGTGCTGGCCGCCCTGCTCTGCGGCGTGCTGCTGCGCCAGGGCGCAGGGGCCGCGGCCGGCGTCGCCGCGCCGCTGTTCCTGCTCGGGGTCGTGGTGTTCTGCGGCAGCTTGGCCGCCATGGCGTTTGGCGCGCCGCGCTGGCTGGGCGCGGTGACGCCGATCGGCGGACTGCTGTTCCTGGCGGGCTGGGCGATGCTCGGCTGGAGCCTGCTGCGCCTGGAGCCCTAGGCGCGGGGGACGGCCAGCCTTCGCAACGATATCGCAGCGCCCAGCGAGGCCACCAGCATCACGATCGCCATGGGCCTGGGCGTCCCGTCGTGCAGCACGCCGGCCCCCCAGGCCGCCACCGCGCCGGTGGCGAAGGACATCGAGCCCATGATAGCCGAGGTCGACCCGGCGCGGCGCGGATCCACGTTCAAGGCCCCGGCCATGGTGTTGCCCTGCAGGAAGCCATAGCTGGACAGCAGCACGAAGAGGATCGGCAGCAGCACCCAGCGGCCTCCGATCCCCGTGACCGCGGCCGCCGTCAGCAGGACGGCGAAGACCGCCGACACCAGGCTCGCCCGCAGCAGGATCTCGTCCGGGGTCCAGCGGCGCAGCAGATGGCGGTTGACCTGGTTGCCGCCGATCACGCCCACCGCGTTCGCGCCGAACACCCAGCCAAAGGCCGCCGGCGGGATGTGGTAGATCCCGATCAGCAGGTCCGGCGAGGAAGAGATATAGGTGAACAGCACCGCCCCGTTCAGCGCCCCGCCCAGCGCATAGCCCACCAGGCGCCGGTAGGCGAAGAGCTCCAGATAGGCGCGCACCGGGTGCTCGCCCTTGGCGTGGGCGGCCACCTCGGCGGAACGCGACTCCGTCAGGCGCGCGAAAAGGCAGGCGCCGAGCGCCAGACCAAAGGTGGTCATCACCCAGAAGATCGCCCGCCAGCCGATGAAGGTCAGCAGGGCCCCGCCGACGAGCGGCGCCAAGATCGGCGCCAGACCCATGATCAGCATCATCAGCGACAGGATCCGGGCGGTGTCGACGTGGCCGAACTGGTCGCGGACCACCGCGCGCGCCACCACCGTGCCGGACGCCGCTCCCAGCGCCTGCAGGAACCGCGCGGCGATCAGCAGGCCGATGCTTGGCGCCAGCGCGCAGGCCAGTGATCCCGCCAGGTAGATGGCGACCCCGGTCAGCACCGTGGGCCTCCGCCCGACCCGGTCGGACATCGGGCCGTAGATGAGTTGGCCCGTCGCCATGCCGGCGAGGAAGGCGGCGACGGTCCACTGGGCCGCGGCCGGCGTGGCGCGCAACTCCGCGCTCAGGGCCGGCAGGCTGGGCAGGTACATGTCGATGGCCAGCGGGCCCATGGCGGTGAGCGCGCCAAGAAGCGTCACCAGGCCCCACGGCGTACGCGAGGCGGGCGCCGTTGCGTCGGTTGCTGTCATGGCGCCCGTTAGAGCCGCCCGCCCGGCCTCACGCAACAGGCGACTGGAAGCCGGCCGCCATTGCGACATAGATAGGGCGATGGAACGCCACTCGCCCGCGCCCCAGGTCTCCGGCGCCGCCCACCGGCGGGGACTGTTCGCCGACAACGACCCCTTCGCCTCCGGCTGGATGGCCACCGAGGGACCGCACGAGATCTATTACGAGGAGTGCGGGCGGCCCGACGGCAAGCCCTGCGTGCTCCTTCACGGCGGCCCGGGCGGGGCGATCAACCCGACCATGCGTCGCTTTTTCGACCCCTCGAAGTGGCGGATGGTGCTGTTCGACCAGCGCGGCTGCGGCCGCTCGCGCCCGCACGCCAGCCTGGAAGCCAACACCACCTGGACCCTGATCGAGGATATCGAACGCCTGCGGGAGAAGCTGGGCGTCGAGAAGTGGTGCGTGTTCGGCGGCTCCTGGGGCTCGACGCTCGCGCTGGCCTACGCCATCGCCCACCCTGAGCGGGTGGAGAGCCTGATCCTGCGCGGGGTCTTCCTGCTGACGCCCAAGGAGCTGCGCTGGTTCTACCAGGAAGGCGCCTCGATGCTGTTCCCCGACGCCTGGGAGCGGTTCTGCGCGCCGGTCCCGCCGGAGGAGCGCGGCGACATGATCAGCGCCTACCACAAGCGCCTGACCAGCCCGGACCGGCGCGTCCAGGCCGAGGCCGCCGCCGCCTGGAGCCAGTGGGAGGGCGACACCATCTCGATCCGCGGACCGGAGGGCCGGCCGCCGAAGTTCAACGAGACCGACTTCGCCGTCGCCTTCGCCCGCATCGAATGCCACTTCTTCGCCAACGGCGGCTTCTTCCCGGAGGAGGACTGGATCCTCAGGAACGTCGAGAAGATCCGCCATATCCCCGGCTGGATCGTCCAGGGCCGCTTCGACGTGGTGACTCCGATGGACGCCGCCTGGCGGCTGAAGACCGCCTGGCCCGACGCGCGCTTCGAGATCGTCTGGGACGCCGGCCACGCCTCTACCGAGCCTGGGGTGGTCGACGCGCTGATCCGCGCCTCGGAACAGGCGTTCAGGCTGCGCTGAGGCTCTAAAGCAGCGTTCCCTTGCCGCTGGTGATCTCAGCGTAGCGGTGCACGCGGACGGCCATCACCAGGCCAAAGCCGACCATCACCGTCAGCATCACCGTGCCGCCGTAGGACAGCAGCGGCATGGGCACGCCCACCACCGGCGCCAGGCCCATGACCATCGAGCCGTTGATCAGCACATAGAGGGCGAAGGTGACGGTCACCCCCACCGCCGCCAGCCGGCCGAAGTGGCTGTGGCTGATGTAGGCGGTGCGCAGGGCCATGAAGATCACCACCGCATAGAGGATCAGCACCGAGATGCAGCCCACGAAGCCGAACTCCTCGGCCAGGGTGGCGAAGATGAAGTCGGTCTGCTTCTCCGGCAGGAAGTTCAGCTGGCTCTGGGAGCCCAGGCCATAGCCCTTGCCCAGCAGCCCGCCGGACCCCAGGGCGATCTTCGACTGCAGGATGTGATAGCCCGAACCCGACGGGTCGCCCTCGGGGTCGAGGAAGGTGAGGATGCGTTTGCGCTGATAGTCGTGCAGGCCGAACATGATGGCCGGCGGCACCAGGGCGGCTGCGGCGAGCGCGCCGGCCGCGATCAGCCGCCACGAGAGGCCGGCCAGAACCATCACCGCCCCGCCCGTCATCATGATCAGCAGCGCCGTGCCAAGGTCCGGCTGCTCCATGACCAGCGCCACCGGCGCCAGGATCAGGAAGCCCGGGACCAGCAGCCACCATGAGAGCTGCGCCGACTTGGCCGAGAGGCCGTGGTAGAAGCGCGCCAGGGCCAGCACCACGCCGATCTTCATGATCTCGGACGGCTGGATGGTCACCGGCCCAAGCTGCAGCCAGCGCTGGGCGCCCAGGGCGTGGTGGCCCATCACGTCCACCAGGATCAGCAGCACGAAGCCGATGGCGTAGACCGGATAGGCCACTGCGAACCAGACCCGCAGGTTCACCAGCGACAGCCCCACCATCAGGATGAAGAAGACCACGTATCGGACCAGGGTGGGCGCCGCCCAGGGCGTCCAGGACGAGCCGGCGATGGAGAACTGCATCAGGGCGCCGGCCACGGCGATCAGGGTCAGGGCCAGGCAGAAGATCCAGTCGATCTCCCCGAACTTGACGATCAGCCGATCGCGCTCGCCGGGGCGGGTCAGGGCCGAGACGGTCATGTGGTCTGTCCTGGGTCTGAGCCGGTGACGCCGGACTGGGCGTTGGGGTCGACAGGCGTGGCGGGCAGGTCGGGCACCACGTCGCCGCTCACCGGGGCGGTGGGCGCGGCCGGCATCGGCAGGGGCTTTTCGATCCGCGCGCGGATCTCCGGGTCCTTGAGCAGGGCCACACGCATGATCTCGCGGGCCCGGGGGGCGGCGGCCTGGGCCCCAAAGCCCCCATGCTCGACCAGCACGCTCATGGCGTAGCGCGGCGCGTCATAGGGCGCATAGGCGACGAACCATGCGTGGTCGCGCAGCTTCCAGTCGCCGACGGCCCCGTGGGCCCCGCGGCCCCCGCCGTAGTTCATCGCCTGCGCCGTGCCGGTCTTGCCGGCCATCTTGACGTCGCCCAGGCCCATGTCGGCCACGGCCGCGGCGGTGCCCACCGTGGTCACCGCCTTCATCGCCTCGCGCACGAAGTGCAGGTGGTCCTTGTTCACCGGCAGGTCGCCCCAGACCGAACCTGGAGGCTGCTGCACCCCGCCGATGGACTCCACCAGGCGCGGGTGCAGCGCCTTTTCGCCATTGGCGAGGCGCGCGGCCATGACGCAGAGCTGCAGGGGGTTGAGGTGAGTGTAGCCCTGGCCGATGCCCATGGAGGGCGTCTCGCCGGGATGCCAGACCGGGTCGTTCTTGAAGGTCCGCCGCTTGTAGGCGGTGTCGGGCACCAGCCCCTTCTTCTGGCCGGGGATGCCGATGTCGAAGAGCTGGCCCAGGCCGAACTTCCGCGCCATGGCGGCGATGCGGTCGGGCCCGACGAACAGGGCGCACTGGTAGAAGTAGATGTCGCAGGAGGTGGCGATGGCGCTGTGCATGTCCTGCACGCCGTGCGCCTCGTCGCAGTGCCAGACCCGGCCGCCCCAGGCCCAGGCCTTGTTGCAGACGTGGGTCAGCTTGGGATCCAGCCCCGCGTCCAGGGCGGCGAGCGCCACCATGGTCTTGAAGGTCGAGCCGGGCGGATAGGTGGCGGTCAGCGCCTTGTTGAACAGCGGCTTGCGTTCATAGAGGGCGAGCTGACGATACTCCGGTCCGGTCAGGCCGCGGACGAACTTGTTCGCATCGAAGCTGGGCCCCGAATACATGCACAGGATGTCGCCCGAGCGGCAGTCCATCATCACCGCCGCCCCGCTCTCCGCGCCGAAGACCTCCATGGCCCGGTTCTGGATGTCGAGATCGAGGGTGAGCTTGATCTCCTGGCCGGGGACGGCGGGGATGTCGCCATTGGGGTCGGCGCGAACCTCGCGGCCGTTGGCGTCCACCTCCACCTTGCGCGCGCCGGGCTTGCCGCGGAGCTGCAGGTCGAAGGCCTTCTCCACGCCCTGCTTGCCGATCCGAAAGCCCGGGTTGAGCATGATCGGCTCGGAATTGGGGCCGGTGTCGGTGATGTCGTCCTTGTTGACCTTGGCCACATAGCCGATCACGTGGGCGAAGGCGCCGCCGTGCGGATAGACCCTGACCTCCCCCATGTCGGCGGTGACGCCCGGCATCTCCGGCTGGCGCAGGTTGATGGCGCTGAACTGCTCCCAGCTCATGTCCTCCATCACCTCCACCGGCGCGCGCTTGGGCGCCGCGGCGATGTCCTTGGCCAAGCGGCCCTGGCGCTTGTCGTCGAGCGGGACGAAGGCCGCGAGGGTCTTGAGCGTGCCGGGCACGTCGATGCCCTTGTCGCGGGCCACCAGCAGCCGGAAGTTCGGGCGGTTCGAGGCCAGCACGACCCCGTTGCGGTCGATGATCAGCCCGCGCGGGGGCGGGGCCAGCTTGAAGTTGAACTGGTTGGAGGCCGACAGCTTGTCGTACTTTTGGGTCTCGATGAGCTGCAGGTGGGCCAGCCGCCCGCCGAGCGCCAGCAGGCCTGCCCCGGCGAAGCCGCCCAGCAGGAAGGCGCGCCGGTGGAACACGCCCTGACGTTCGTTGACTTCCTCGAAGAAGATGGAGGGTTCGGCCATGGCCGGTGCTCAGCGGAACCTCACATCGGCGTCTTCGTACATGTCGATGAGCCGATAGGCGAAAGGGAATAGCAGGACGGTCCAGAGGTACTGCCAGCCCACCGCGAACAGGCTTGGCATCGACTTGTCGTCCAGCATGACGAAGAGGTAGCCCGACAGCAGGGCGATGCCCGTGACGATGCCGTACCAGACCCACAGGATGGTCCGGCTCTGCCCGGCCATCATGTTGCGGCCGGCCAGCAGCACGCCGTAGGCGATCAGCAGGCAAAGGCCCCAGAATCCGAGCGATCCGCCCCAGAAGATGTCCAGGGCCAGGCCCATGATCAGGATGGCGAAGGGCGCCAGCACCGAGGGCCGGATCACCGCCCAGGCGAACACCACCGGCATGGGCAGCAGCGGCTCGGGCAGTTGCAGGCCCCAGATCCGCAGGGGGATCCCCAGGATCAGGGTCGCCGCCAGCACCTGCAGCATGGGCACGCCCAGCCAGCGGGTCGGATCGAGGGTGCGCGCCTGGCTCATGTGGGCGGCTCTTCCGGCGCGGCGGCGTGCGCGGGCGCGGCCTTGTGGGCCGGCTTGGGCGGGAGAGGCTTAGCCGGCGCCGGCTTGGCCTGGGCGGGTTTGGCGGTCTTTGCTGCGGCGGGCGTCTTGGCCGGCGCGGCCTTGTCGAGCGCCGGGACCTTGGCGGTCGCGGGCTTGGCCGCGGCGGCCTTCTTCGCCGGCGGCTTGGCGGCGGTCGCGCCGGGCTCAGAGGCGGCCGCCTTGGGCTTGGCGGCCATTGACTTGGCGGCCGGCGCGACGTCGGCGGCGGGCGGAGCCTTGGCCTTGTCGGCGACCGGCTTGTCGGCCGCGGGCTTGGGCGCGAGCGCCGCCTTGGGAGGCCCACCTGTCGCGGCGGCGGCCTGCGTCGCCTCGGCCTGGGCCGCCTGGGCCTGGGAGGCCATGCCCTGGTCCGGCGGCATGCCGGGCGTGGGCGGCGGGACCGGCAGTTGATCCAGCGCCTTGCGGTCCACCAGCTGGGTGAAGTCCTGGAAGAGCAGGACGCGGACGAAGTCGATCGGCCCCTTGTCGGAGGCCAGCACCACCCGCCACTTGGCGTCCAGGCCCTTCACGGCGAAGCCCACCGGCAGGCCGCGCGGCATCATGCCGCCGTCGCCCGAGGTCAGGATGCGGTCGCCCTCGCGGACGGGATCCTGGCCGCGCAGGTAGTCGAGCCTGGGGTTGGGGCCGCCGTCGCCGGCCAGGATGGCCCGGGCGTTGGTGCGCTCGATCATCACCGGGGTGCGCGAGGCCGCATCGGTCAGCATCAGCACGCGGCTGGCGCCGGCGGTGACGCCGATCACCCGGCCCACCAGGCCGTACTCGCTCATCACCGGATTGCCGGGGGCGACGCCGGCCTCGCGGCCAGCGTTGGCGATGCGCGTGTCGGCGAAGGGCCCGCGGCTGTCGATGACGATGCGCGCCCCGACCATGGCGATCGGCGGATCGGTCTTGAGGCCCAGCAGGGAGCGGAAACGGCCGTTCTCGTTCTTCAGCGCCAGCGCCACGTCACGCCACTGGCGCATCTCCTTCAGCTCGCCCTTGAGCCGGCGGTTCTCGGAGATGGCGAAGAAATAGCCGCGGACGGCGTCCACCCCGGCGCCCGTCCAGCGGATGGGCGCCGACAGCGCCTGGCCGACGGGGGCCAGCACCTTGTCCGCCGCGCTGCGGGTCTGGCCATAGGCTTCCGGACGGAAGGTCTCGCGCCGGTCGGTCAGCAGCAGCGTCACCGCAACCACCGCCGCCACGATCAGGGCCACCGCCGCCGTCCAGGTCAGCGGGACCTTCAAGTCTCCGAACTGGCTGTCCCGCAAGGACATCTCGTTACGCCCCCGGACCCTCCTTGTCGGAGGGGTCCATCGTCAAAGGTTGGAGCGTCGGGCGGCGCAACCGGGTTCCACTTGCGCATGCCGCGCTCTACGGCCGCGACAGCCCCCGCCGCCCCCAGGCCGGGTGAGTCGCGGGCCGTTACGCCAGTGTGGACTCCAGTACGCCCTTCATCCACTTGGGATGTTCGAGCACCTTGCCGCACCCCAGCGCCACGCAGGAGAGCGGATCGTCGGCCACCGTCACCGGCAGGCCGGTGTGGTCGCGGATCTCGGCGTCCAGGCCTCGCAGCAGGGCGCCGCCGCCGGTCAGCATGATGCCCTTGTCGGCGATGTCGGAGGCCAGCTCCGGCGGAGTCGCCTCCAGCGCCATCTTCACCGCGTCGACGATCTGGCCGACCGGCTCGGAGAGGGCGTCGGACGCCTGCTTCTCGCTGATCCTGACCTCGCGCGGCACGCCCTGCATCAGGTCGCGGCCCTTGACCTCGATGGAGAGGCCCTCGCCGTCGGCCGGAGCGCGGGCCGTGCCGATCTCCTTCTTGATGCGCTCGGCGGTGGTCTCGCCGATCAGCAGGTTATGGTTGCGGCGCATGTAGCTGATGATCGCCTCGTCCATCTTGTCGCCGCCGACGCGGACCGAGCGCGAATAGACGATGCCGGAGAGTGAGAGGACCGCCACCTCGGTGGTGCCCCCGCCGATGTCGACCACCATCGAGCCGGTGGGCTCGTGGATCGGCAGGCCGGCGCCGATGGCCGCGGCCATGGGCTCGTCGATCAGGCCCACGCGGCGCCCGCCGGCGTTGAGGCAGGAATCGTTGATGGCCCGCCGCTCGACCGCCGTGGCGCCCGACGGCACGCAGACGATGACCTTGGGGTTCACAAAGCCCTTCCGGTTGTGAACCTTGCGGATGAAGTACTTGATCATCTCCTCGGCGACTTCGAAGTCGGCGATGACCCCGTCGCGCATCGGACGGATGGCCTCCATGTGGCCCGGCGTGCGGCCCAGCATCTGCTTGGCTTCGATGCCCACCGCGTGGACGACCTTGCGCCCGCCGACGTTGCGCAGCGCCACCACTGACGGCTCGTTGAGCACGATCCCCTTGCCCTTCATGTAGATCAGGGTGTTGGCGGTGCCGAGGTCGATGGCGATGTCGTTCGAGATCGCGCCGAATAGGGAAGAGATCATGCAAGGCCCTGGTGAGTGGGGGCGAACGGCGGGTCCGCCAGCGTCGGGGGAGCGATCCGATTGACGTCATAGATTGCGTCGAGTCGCTACGACCTTGCTGACAGGCTCGTCGTCCGTGTGCCCTGCCGCTCCGGCGAATTCAAGGACGAAGAGGACCGCTGCGCGTTCGCGTCGCGCGCGAGCGGCCGCGCGATGTCGCCGAACGCCGTGCGACGGGGCCGCTTCGCGCCGATTCGCCTTATAGGAGAGCGGCCGCAAAGGGCCTTCGCCGCGCCCCTATTCCACCGCCAGGATCACGTGCGGCGCCTTGACCAGCGCCGTCAGCCGCTCGCCGACGACGACCTCCAGGGCCCGGGCGCTTTCCAGGGTTATGGTGGCGGTGAGGGTCTTGCCGCCGCCGATGTCGAGGCTCACCTCGCTGTTCACGGCCCCGTCTTCGCGGGCCAGGACCGTCCCGACGATCTGGTTGCGGGCCGAGGTGCGCAGCCCCTCCCCCTTGGCCAGCACGACGAAGCTCGACTTGATCAGCGCGATGGCCGGCGCGCCGACCTTCAGGCCCAGCTCCTCGACGCTGCGGCGCGTCAGGATGGCGGTGACCTCCGCGCCCCCGCCAAGCTGCAGGACCACCTCGCTGTTCACCGCGCCCTGCGAGATGTGGCGGATCTCGCCGCGGAGGGCGTTGCGCGCGCTGGTTCTCATGCCAAGGCTCCAGAACAGGTCCCTCGCCGCCTCGCCGGCCAGGCTCGCCTCGAGCTTGGCCAGGGCGGCGTCCATTTCGCCCTGCACGCGGCGAAAGGCCCCGGCGACCTCGCGGCCCCGATCCGTGACCACCGCCGCCCCGCCCGAGCGCCCGCCCGGCGCGGCGGCGATCAGCGGGGTCTCGAAGAGGTTGTTGAGCCCCTGGACGATGTCCCAGGCGCCCTTGTAGCTGAGGCCAAGCCGCTTGGCGGCCGCGGTGATCGACCCCAACTCGTCCACCGCCTCGATGAGGGCCACCCGCTCCAGCCCGACCCTTGGGGCCAGGCCGCGCTTGAGGCTGACGCTCACCGCCAGGTCGTCCTTGCCCATCACCCGGCCTCCAGCCCGGCCGCCAGCGCCGCCCGCGCCAGGGCCGCGACCTGGGCCGGCGTGAGCAGCGCCAGGGGATCGCCCCCCGCCACCTCCGCCACGCCCTCGATGCGGCCATGGCGCATGCGCAGCAACCGGTCGGCGAGGCGGGCCACCTCGCCCGCGTCATGGCTCACATAGATCACCGGCAGCGCCAGGCGCCGGTGCAACTCGTCCAGGAAAGGCAGCACCTCGCCCTTGGCGTCGGCGTCGAGGCTGGAGAGCGGCTCGTCCATCAGCAGCAGCGCGGGTCGCGAGAGCAGGGCCCGGGCGATCGCCGCCCGCTGCCGCTCCCCGCCGGACAGCACGGCAGGCGAGCGGTCCAGCAGCCGCTCCAGCCCCATCATCCGCACCACCTCGTCAAAATCCGGCCCGGCCGTGGGCGGCGCTCGCCGCGCGGCGAAGGCCAGGTTGCCGCGCACGCTCAGGTGCGGAAACAGGCTGGGCTCCTGGAAGACGTAGCCCACGCCCCGGCGATGGGGGGGCACGAACCGCCGGCCCCCCTGCCAGACGGCCTCGCCCACCCGAACCTCGCCCTGCGCGCGGGCGAGCCCGGCCAGGCAGCGCAGCAGAGTGGTCTTGCCCGACCCGCTGGGGCCCACCAGGGCGGTCACCCCCTGGGCCGGGATCGTCGCCCGGGCGGCGAGCTCGAAGGCGCCAAAGCGGCCGGCGAGGTCGAAGCGGATCTCCCCGCTCATGACCGGCGCGCCCCGGCTCTCCGCTCGGCCATGAGCAGGATGAAGAGGGTGACGAAGGCGAAGACCACCAGGCTGGCGGCCAGGCGGTTCGCCTCGCCGAACTGCAGGGACTCCACCTCGCGCCAGATGCGGATCGAGACCACCTCGGTGCGGCCGGGGATCGCCCCGCCGATCATCAGCACGACGCCGAACTCGCCCACCGTATGGGCGAAGACCAGCACCGCGGCGGTGACGAAGCCGCGGCGGGCGAGCGGCAGGCCGACGTTCCAGAAGCCGTCCAGCGGCGAGGCCCGCAGGCTGGCGGCGACTTCCAGCGGCCGGGCGCCCGCGGCCTCGAAGGCGCTGCGGAGCGGCTGTACGGCGAACGGCAGGGAATAGATCACCGAGCCGATCAGCAGGCCGCTGAAGGTGAAGGCCAGGGTGCGCACCCCCAGGGCGTGCAAGGGCGCCATCAGCGGGCTCTGCGGCCCAAGCGCCACCAGCAGGTAGAAGCCAAGCACCGTCGGGGGCAGCACCACCGGCAGGGCGGCGACCGCCGCGACGGCCTCCTTCCACCAGCCGCCGGGCCTGGCGAGCCACCACGCGAGCGGCGCGGCGAGCGCCAGCAGGATCAGCGTCGTCAGGCCCGCCAGCGCGACCGTGGTCCAGACGACCTGCGCCACGCCTATCGGACCTCGTAGCCGTAGCGCCGGATGATCTCGCGCGCCTTGGGGGTCTTGAGGAATTTCAGGAAGGCGCTCGCGGCCGGGTTCTTCTGGCCGGTGAACAACAGGATCGCCTGCTGTTCGATGGGGGCATGGTCGGCGGCTGGCACAAGCCAGCGCGAGCCGCCCGGCTCATTGATCACCTGCGAGAGCGCCACGAAGCCGACCTCGGCCGCCCCGGTGGCGACGAACTGATAGGCCTGGGTGATCGAACTCCCCATGACGACCTTGGACTTCAGCCCTGGGTAGACGCCCAGCTTCTGCAGGGTCTGCACCGCGGCGACCCCATAGGGCGCGGCGGCGGGGTCGGCGATGGCGATCTTGGCGAAGCGGCCGGAGCGCAGCACCGCGCCCTGGCCGTCCACCAGGCCAGGCGTGGCGGAATAGAGCACCAGCCGGCCGATGGCGTAGGTGAAGCGGGCGCCAGGAACCCCCAGCCCGTCCTGCTCGGCCTTCTTGGGCCGGTCGGAGTCGGCGGAGAGGAAGACCTCATAGGGGGCGCCCCGGGCCATCTGCGAATAGAACTGCCCCGAGGATCCGAAGGACAGCACCGCCTTATGGCCGGTGGCGGCGGCGAAGGCGGCGGCGATCTCCTTGGCCGGCTCGGTGAAGTTGGCGGCCACCGCCACCTGGGTCTCGGCGGCGCCGGCGGCAGGCGCGAAGCCGGCGAGGACGAGGGCGGCGGCCAGCGCCAGGCCCAGGCGGCGGGTGATCGTCATGGTCTCTCCACGCATCGGTCAGGGATATGTAGTGCGACTACCGAACGGGTGGCAAACGGCTTTCCCGCGATTTCACCCCAGGGCGGTCATCGCCACGCCCGCCGCCGCCAAGGCGCCTCCCGCCAGTTGCCGAACGGTGAGGCTTTCCTTGAACAGCCGGCGGCCCGCCGCCGCCGCGATCGGCGCTTCGACGACTCCCACAGCCCGCACCGCTCCGGCCGGCGCCAGGGTCAGGGCGCCGAACCAGCAGGCCGAGGCCGCCGCGCCGAAGAAACCGGCCCCGAGCGAAGCCCGCCAGCCCCGCATGACCGCCGCCAGGGCGCCGGGCTGCGCCAGCAGGAGAAGTGAGATCAGCCCGATCGTCTGCAGCGCCTGGGCGACGCAGACCCCGACGATGCCGGCGTAGATCGGGTGGTGCGGCTCCAGCGCCAGGCCCGCCTGCCGGAAGCCGTTGAGCGCCACGGCGAAGGCCATCCCCGATCCCAGTCCAAGGGCGATCCCCGGGCTGGCGCCCCGGAACTGGCCCGGCCTGGGCCAGGTGAGGATCGCCAGGCCCACCGTGGTCAGCAGGATGCCCGCCGTGGCGACGCCGCTCAGCCGGTCCCCGAACAGGGCCCACCCGCCGATGGCCGCGAACGGCAGGGACGATTGCTGCATCACCGTCGCCACCGCGAAGCCGGCGCGCCGCATGGCCACCAGCAGGGCGGCGGTCGCCAGGACCTGACCGAGCGCGCCCACCGCCACCGCGATGAAGAACTGCGGCGAGAAATGGGGATCGGCGCCGCGGGTGAGGGTCACCGCCACCGCCAGCATGACGAGGGCGAACGGCAGGCCGAACAGGAAGGGTCAGGGTCGCGCCCCACGGTCCCGCGTCGTCCAGCAGGCTGCGCTTGAAGGCGTTGCGCGCCACCTGCAGCGGCGCAGCCGCCAGGGTCAGGGCTATCCAGAGCATGAGAGCGTCACAAGCACGGGATCGTCGTCACCGGGCAGGCCCAGGTGATCCAGCTCGAGGCTGTCGACGATCGGCGTTGGGAAGGATCACCCGGCGGGGCCGGGTGACGACGGGGCGCGGAACCGCCTAGAACCCGCTGGCGACCCGGCCGAGCGCGCTCTTCTCCTTGCGGGCGAAGAGGTTGTTGAGCGCGTTCACATAGGCCTTGGCCGAGGCGGTCAGGGTGTCGGTGTCGGCGGCCTGGCCGGTGGCGATGCGGCCCTCCTCCTCCAGCCGGACCGAGACCTGGGCCTGGGCGTCGGTGCCTTCGGTGACCGCGTGCACCTGGAAGAGCCGCAGCACGGCCTCGTGCGGCACTGCGGCGTGGATGGCGTTGAACACCGCGTCCACTGGGCCATCGCCGGTCGCATTGGCGGCCTTGTCCTCGCCGTCGACGGTGACGGTCAGGAATGCTTCCTGGGGCCCTTCGGTGCCGGCGATCACCCGCAGGTGCTTGACCTGGATGCGGTCGGCGGCGCTGGCCAGGGCGTCGTCCACCAGGGCGACGATGTCGTCGTCGAAGACGTGCTTCTTCTTGTCGGCCAGGTCCTTGAAGCGCTGGAAGGCCTCGTTCAGGGCGTTCTGGCCCAGCTCGTAGCCCAGGGCCTTGAGCTTCTCGCGGAAGGCGTGGCGGCCGGAGTGCTTGCCCATGACCAGGTTGGTGGCGCCTTGACCCACGTCCTCGGGGCGCATGATCTCGTAGGTCTCGGCGTTCTTCAGCATCCCGTCCTGGTGGATGCCGCTCTCGTGGGCGAAGGCGTTCTTGCCGACGATGGCCTTGTTGAACTGCACCGGGAAACCGGTGATGGCCGAAACGTAGCGGCTGGCCCGGGTGATGTGCTGGGGATCGACGCCGGTGTGATAGGGCAGCCGGTCGCCGCGCACCCGCAGCGCCATGACCACTTCCTCCAGCGCCGCGTTGCCGGCGCGCTCGCCGATGCCGTTGACGGCGCACTCGATCTGCCGGGCCCCGCCCTGCACGCCCGAGAGCGAATTGGCGACCGCCAGCCCCAGGTCGTTGTGGCAGTGGGTGGAGAAGATCACCTTCTCGGCGCCCGGCACGTTGGCGATCACGTCGCGGAACATCGCCTCGTATTCGGAGGGATAGGTGTAGCCGACCGTATCAGGCAGGTTGATGGTCGTGGCGCCGGCCCTGATGGCGGCCTCCACGCAGCGCAGCAGGAAGTCGCGCTCGGTGCGGGTGGCGTCCTCGGCCGACCATTCGACGTCGCCCACCAGGTTGCGGGCGTGGGTCACCGACTTGGTGACCATCTCCAGCACCGCGTCGGGCTCCATCTGGAGCTTCCACTTCATGTGCACCGGGCTGGTGGAGATGAAGGTGTGGATGCGGCCGCGGGCGGCCTTCTTCACCGCCTCGGCGCAGCGCTCGATATCGGCGATGGCCGCGCGGGCCAGGCCGCAGACGGTGCTCTCGGTGACGATCTCGGAGATCTGGCGGACGGCTTCGAAGTCGCCGTTGGAGGCGATCGGGAACCCGGCCTCGATCACGTCGACGCGCATCTCCTCCAGAATCTTGGAGAGCTCCAGCTTCTCCTGCAGGGACATGGAGGCGCCGGGCGACTGCTCGCCATCGCGCATGGTGGTGTCGAAGATGACGACGCGGTCGCTGTCGGAGGGCTTGGCGGACGGCGTCGTGGCCGGCTGAGCGGCGTTGGGCGTGTCGGACATGGTCTCAAGGGCTCTTCGCGTGGGTTGCTGGCGGTCGGCGAGGGAATGCCCCTGAGCGCCCCGGCCGCGAAGTCGCGCAGCCTGCTAAGGCGCCCAGGGGCGGCTAAGCCCCAGCGTAAGAAGAAGCAGGCTGTCTTGGCGCAAGCACATGCCCCTCATCTACCCGGAATCGGGGTCTTGGCGCAACCGACATGCTTTCACCTGCGACGCGGCGTCCCCGCTCAGGCGAGGTGCAGGGCGGCTGTGGACTGGACGTCCTTCAGGGCGCGGGCCAGGTCGGCCTGGGTGTAGGGCTTGGCCAGGCGCGGCAGATCCAGGCTGCAGCTCCGGGGCAATTCGGCGAAGCCGGTGGCCAGGATCAGGGGCATGGCCGGCGACAGGCGCCGGATCTCCTCGGCGAGTTGCAGGCCGGTGAGCTCGGGCATGGCGTAGTCGGTGACCACCACGTCCGGCTGCGCCGCGGCGAGCGCCGCCAGAGCCTCCCGCGCCGAACGGGCGGGGGTCACCTGCTGTCCCAGGTCCTCGAGCATGGCCACGAGATTGGCCAGCACCAGCTCATCGTCGTCCACCGCCAGGATGCGCATGGGCTTGAGCCCGGTGACCTCCTGGGCCTCGCCCCGCCAGGCTTGGCCAGCGCCCAGGCTGTCGGCCTTCGGCAACCAGATATCGACCCGCGAGCCCTCCCCGCGCCGGCTGGAGAGGGTCATGCGCCCGCCCGACTGCTCGACAAGCCCATGGACCATCGAGAGGCCAAGGCCGGTTCCCTTGCCCACGCCCTTGGTGGTGTAGAACGGCTCGGTGGCCCGCCGCAGGGTCTCCTCGTCCATGCCCAGACCGTTGTCGGACACCGAGATGCGGACGTACTCGCCCGCCGGCAGTTGCACCGCGCCGCTGGCTTCCAGCCGCTCCAGAGTCGCCTCGATGACGACCTCGCCATGGGACGCCGGCATGGCGTCGCGCGCGTTGATGGCGAGGTTGAGCAGGGCGTTCTCGAGCTGCGCGCTGTCGGTGAAGGCCGGCGGCAGGTCGGGCGCGAAGACGGTTCGAAGGCGCACGCCCGGGCCCAGGGCCCGCTGCAGCAGATCCTCCATGCCTCGCACCAGTTCGGCCACGTCGACGCCGCCCAGGGCGAGCTCCTGCTTGCGGGCGAAGGCCAGCATCCGCTGGGTCAGGGCCGCGCCCCGCTCGGCGCCTTGCACCGCGTTCTCCAGCAGGAGGCGGGCGCGCGGATCGGGCGGCAGGCGCTTGCGCAGCAACTCCAGGCTGCCCAGCACCGCCATCAGCAGATTGTTGAAGTCGTGCGCCACCCCGCCGGTCAGCTGGCCGATGGCGTCGAGCTTCTGCGACTGCAAAAGCGCCTCGCGGGCCGCGTAGAGCGCGCGCTGCGCCTCCTGCCGCTCGGTGACGTCGCGGGTGATCTTGGCGAAGCCGATGACCACCCCGGAATCGTCGCGGATCGCATCGATGATGACGTGCGCCCAGAAGCGGGTGCCGTCCTTGCGGACCCGCCAGCCTTCGCTTTCGAAGCGCCCCTCGTCGGTGGCGATCCGCAGCGCCCGGGTCGGCAGTCCTGCCCCGCGATCCTCTTCGCTGTAGAAGCGCGAGAAGTGCTGGCCAATGATCTCGTGGGCGTCATAGCCCTTGATGCGCTGGGCGCCCGCGTTCCAGCTCGCCACGAAGCCCCGCAGATCGAGCATGTAGATGGCGTAGTCGGTGACGCCCTGCACCAGCAGGCGGAACTGCTGCTCGCTCTGGCGCATCGCTTCCTGGGCGGCGCGCCGCTCGGTCAGGTCGCGGGTGATCTTGGCGAAGCCGATGAGCTCGCCCTCGGGCGTGCGGATCGGGTCGATGACGACGTGCGCCCAGAAACGGCTGCCGTCCTTGCGGACCCGCCACCCCTCCCGCTCGAAGCGTTGCTCCTCGGCGGCGATGCGCAGCGCCTTGGCGGGCAGGCCCGCGGCGCGATCCTCGTCGGTGTAGAAGCGCGAGAAATGCTGGCCGATGATCTCGTGGGCCTCATAGCCCTTGAACCGGCGGGCGCCAGGGTTCCAGCTCGTCACCAGTCCCTGCGCGTCGAGCATGTAGACGGCGTAGTCGGTGATCGAATCCACGAGCAGCCGATAGCGGCCCTCGTCGTCAAATCTGGGATTAATTTCCGCCACCGTGTACGCCGGCCCTCCGGCCGAACCCCCGCTCACCGCGGGTGGAGCGCGCCAATAAGAGTAAGGTTCCCGACACTTGCCGCCGAATTGTGATGTTGCAAGCCTATTCGCTACCTGCGCGAGCCCTCGCCGCGACGAAGCCAAATCCGCGCCGCCCAGCCCACCGCGATCCATCCGCCCACGATCAGCGCGAGCCAAAGGGCGTCCCGGCCAAGCCCTTGCTTCATCACATGGGCGATGGAGCTTCCGGCGAAGGCGGTGAGCGCGATCTTCGGCACGATGCCGACCGCCGTGCCCAAGGTGAAGTCCAAGAGCCGCATGGGCGTGACGCCGGCCGCCATGTTGACGACGATGAAGGGAGCGGAGGGTACAAGCCTCACCACCAGGCTGGCCAGGAAGCCGTTCTTCCCCACGTGGTCCATGAACCGGCGCACGCCGGGCCCCGAGAACCGCTCCAGCGCCCGCGCGCCGGCGAGCCGGCCAAGGTAGAAGCCGACCACCGAGGAGACCATGGTGCCGATCCAGCTGTAGGCGAAACCCGCCCAGCCGCCGAAGGCGACCACGGCCGCGGCGATCAGCATGAACTGGGGCACGCCCAGGAAGGCCAGGGCGGCGAAGGCGGTGACCGCCATCGGCAGGGCCCACGGGCCCGAAGCCTCCCCCAGCCAGCGCTCCACCGTGGCCTCGCCGTTGAAGCCCAGCACCTGGGCCCCGAAGACGAACACCAGGCCCACCCCGCCGAACAGCAGGAAGGAGACGAGCAGCGTGCGCCACGCCTTCGCGTCCAGGTTTGAGAGGAACTGGGTCAGCCTGCGCATGGGGCCGCCTGCGTCGCCGATCGGAGGGCGAGGGTCAAGCCGCGCGCCCAAACACGGGTTTGCCGCAACGTGCACATCGGCTAAACCGCCCCCGCCCGCCGACGCGGGCGCCATCCTCAAAGGAGCAAGCCCTCAGATGTCGCTGCAGTCCGCCGCCCTCGCCCGCGTGAAGCCCTCCGCCACGCTCGCGGCGGACCAGAAAGCCCGCGAACTGAAGGCCCAGGGGCGCGACGTCATCGGCCTGGCCGCCGGCGAGCCCGACTTCGACACGCCCGACAACATCAAGGAAGCCGCCATCAAGGCGATCCGCGAGGGCAAGACCAAGTACACCAATGTCGACGGCATCCCCGAGCTGAAGGAAGCCATCTGCGCGAAGTTCCAGCGCGAGAACGGCCTTTCCTACAAGCCCGCCCAGGTGAACGTCTCGCCCGGCGGCAAGCCGGTCATCTTCAACGCCATGATGGCCACCCTGAACCCGGGCGACGAGGTGGTTATCCCCACGCCCTATTGGGTGAGCTATCCGGACATGGTGCTGCTGGCCGGGGGCGAGCCGCGCTTCGTGGCCACCAGCGCGGCCACCGGCTTCAAGGTCCAGCCCGAGGCGCTGGAGGCGGCGATCACCCCCAGGACCCGCTGGGTGTTCCTGAACTCCCCGTCGAACCCGTCGGGCGCGGCCTACACCAAGGCCGAGCTGCGCGCGGTGGCGGACGTGCTGCTGCGCCACCCGCACGTGTGGATCCTCACCGACGACATGTACGAACACCTGCTGTTCGACGACTTCGAGTTCTGGACCATCGCTCAGGTGGAGCCGGCGCTCTACGAGCGCACCCTGACCATGAACGGGGTCTCCAAGGCCTACGCCATGACCGGCTGGCGGATCGGCTACGCCGCCGGCCCCGAGGCGCTGATCAACCTGATGCGCAAGGTGATGAGCCAGTCGACCTCCAATCCCTGCTCGGTCTCGCAGTACGCGGCGGTCGAGGCGCTGAACGGCACCCAGGCCTTCATCAAGCCGAACCAGAAGCTGTTCCAGGAACGCCGCGACCTGGTGGTCTCGATGCTCAACCAGGCCAGCGGCCTGCATTGCCCCACGCCCGAGGGCGCCTTCTATGTCTATCCGTCCTGCGAGGGGCTGATCGGCAAGACCGCGCCGAGCGGCCGCAAGATCGGGTCGGACGAGGACTTCGCCAACGAGCTCCTCGACGCCGAGGGCGTGGCGGTGGTGCACGGCTCGGCCTTTGGCCTCTCGCCCTTCTTCCGCATCAGCTACGCCACGGCGAACTCGGTGCTGGAGGAAGCCTGCAGCCGCATCCAGCGGTTCTGCGCCTCGGTGAAATAGGAGCCCTCTCCCCGGATGGGGGAGAGGGTCGCCGGCCTCAATGCTTTTCGCGCCAGCTCGACTTGGCGGTGTCCTTGGTCATGTTCAGATGGACGCCGTCATCGTCGATGTGATCGACCCAGCTCATGGGGATCATGTGATGCTTGAGGCCAGAGCCGGTGTCCCACTTGGTCAGTTCGATCTCATCGCCCGCCACATGGTCGACGCGGCCGACGTGGCCGCCGTCGGAGCCCACCACATCCATGTGCTCGCGGATTTCCGAGGGTTGAATCATAGTCGCTCTCCTGGTTGCAGGTGACCGCACAACACCGGCGAGGGAGCAGTTGTTTCGATGGTCGAGCCGATCAATCTGAACAAGGCGCGCAAGGCCCGCGCCCAGGCCGACGCCAAGGCGCAGGCGGCGCAGAACCGCGTCCGGTTCGGGCGCGGCAAGGCCCAGACCAAGGCGGAAAAGCTGGAAGCCGAGCGCGCGCTGCGCGCCCACGAGGCGAAGAAGCGGGAGGACTAGGCCCCCCCGCCGGCGGCCCTGTCGCGCAACGCCACGGGAATGGACTGGTAGACGGCGGGCGGCGTCGCCAGGCCAAGTCGCTTGCGGGCGGCGTCCAGCGGCTCGGTGAGCAGGCGCTCATAGTCCTCGGCCAGCAGCCAGCGCGCCGCGCGGCCGCGGCGGAAGCCTTCCCAGATCGCCCGCCGGTAGGGCTGGCCCGCGCCATGGCGGCGCGCGCGGTGGGCGACGCCGAGCGCGATCATCGCCCAGCCCAGCCCCTTGGTCTGGGCGTAGGAGAAGGCCACCAGGCAGGCCTCGCCCAGGGAGTCACGCCCATAGCCGGCCAGCACGTGCCAGATGTCGTGCACATCGCGCGTGCGGCGGCCGAACCAGGCGTAGGGGTGCGGCTGGTCGATCTGGCTGAAGCCCGCGCGGCTGAGGACGGCCAGGCCCTCGGCGGAAAGCTGCTCGGCCTTGACGAAGTCGCGGTAGGCGGCGCCCACCGAGCCCGCCGGCATGCTGTCCAGCCAGGCGGTGTCCATCAGCCGGCCCGCCAGTTCGAGGCGCTCATAGGCGAGGCGCCCGCCGTCGGGGGTGGTGAGCAGGCGGCGGAAATTGCGCGCCGTCGCCTTGCCGTTGAGGGCGCGCATGATCTCGAACACCTGGGCCGTGTCGTTCTTGTCGGCCAGCAGGCGGCGCAGCGCCTTGAAGGCGCGCAACCAGTCCAGCTTCACCCCGCTTTGCGGCGGCGCCGCAACCTGCGTGGCGTGGTCGGCCGTGGCCATTGATATCCTCGAGACTTCGCGCCGGAGAGATGACCCCGGAAAGCTGCTTTCACAAGTCCCTTGTCGGAGCGCCTTGATCCGCCGCAAGAAAAGGGAATGCCGAACGACCTGCGAAAGCGGTCCCTGCAGCTTGCGGGGCACAGCACCTCCATCGCCCTCGAGGCGGAGTTCTGGCAGGTGCTTGAGGAGATGGCCCGCAGCCGGGGCCTGAGCCTGGCGGGACTGGCGTTGAGCATCGACGCCGGCCGCGGCGATCGGCCGCTGGCCTCGGCCTGCCGGCTGGCCGCCCTCGCCTACGCCAGGGGCGCAGGAGGCTAGCGCTTGGCGGCGGCGGCGGCCGGATCGGCGGCCCGCGCGGCGAGCTTTTGCCCCTGCTGCACCTTCACCACGAGATATCCCACCAGCACGATGACGATCACGGCGAACAGCATCGGCGGGATGATGATGCGTTTGCGCGCGGGCGGGGCCTTTGGGGAATCTGGGTCGCTCATCGGCCCCTCATAGCTCAACCGGGACCGTGCAGCACCCCGATCGCCAGGACAAAGAGGGCGATCACGAGCATGCCCAGCAGGGCCCAGACGACGGGCGGCATGGAGTCGCGGGGCGGCCGGCGAGGGTCTTCGGACATCGTCTGGGCTCGTCTCGCGCGTTGGGAAGCGGCTAGGCGGGCCCTTGGGTGGCCGCGCGGGCCCACCTAACCCAACCATTGCGGCGAAGTTCCGGCGGCCTCGCGAGCCCTTAAGCCGCCGGGCGGGCGTGCTACATATGTTCCCGATGACTCCCGCCGAATCCCCCGTTCCCTTCGACCCCGACACGCCCCGCGTCAGCGACCTGGCGCGCGTGACCGCCCCGGCGCGCGACTACCTGGCCGGCCTCAACGCTGAGCAGCGCGAGGCGGTGGAGACCACCGATGGGCCGGTGCTTGTCCTGGCGGGCGCGGGCACGGGCAAGACGCGGGTGCTGACCACGCGGCTGGCGCACCTGCTGGCCACCGGCCGCGCCCGGCCCTGGCAGATCCTGGCGGTGACCTTCACCAACAAGGCCGCCCGCGAGATGCGCGAGCGCACCGCCGCCATCGTCGGTCCCGACGCCGAGGGGCTTCGCTGGCTCGGCACCTTCCACTCCGTGGCCGCCCAGATCCTGCGCCGGCACGCCGAGCTGGTGGGGCTGAAGTCCAGCTACACCATCCTCGACACCGACGATCAGGAGCGCCTGATCAAGCAGGTGCTCGAGGCCGAGGGTGTCGACACCAAGCGCTGGACGCCCAAGGCGCTGGCCGGGCTGATCGACCATTGGAAGAACCGCGGCTGGACGCCCGATCGCCTGCCGCCGGCCGAGGCGCAGGCCTTCGCCCCGGACGCGAAGGGGGGCGGCAAGGGCCAGGCGCTCTACCGGCTCTACCAGGAGCGCCTGCGGGTGCTGAACGCCTGCGACTTCGGCGACCTCTTGCTGCACAACCTGACCATCTTCATGGCCAACCCCGACGTGCTGGCCGAGTACCACGAGCGCTTCCGCTACCTGCTGGTGGACGAATATCAGGACACCAACGTCGCCCAGTACCTGTGGCTGAGGCTCCTGGCGCAGAAGCGCCAGAACGTCTGCTGCGTGGGCGACGACGACCAGTCAATCTACGGCTGGCGCGGCGCGGAGGTGGACAACATCCTGCGCTTCGAGCGCGATTTCCCCGGCGCCAAGGTGGTCCGGCTCGAGCGCAACTACCGCTCGACCCCGCACATCCTGGCGGCCGCCTCCGGCCTGATCGCCGCCAACAAGGGGCGGCTCGGCAAGACGCTCTGGACCGAAAGCCAGGAGGGCGAAAAGGTCATCGTCCGCGGGGTCTGGGATGGCGAGGCGGAGAGCCGGCTGATCGCCGACGAGATCGAGAAGGCCAAGCGGGCGGGCCGCAGGTACCGCGACATGGCCATCCTCGTTCGCGCCTCCTTCCAGATGCGCGCCTTCGAGGAGCGCTTCGTCCTGCTGCAGATCCCCTACTCCGTGGTCGGGGGACCCAGGTTCTTCGAGCGCGCCGAGATCCGCGACGCCCACGCCTACCTGCGGCTGATCCAGAGCCCCGACGACGACCTGGCCTTCGAGCGGATCGTCAACACCCCCAAGCGCGGTATCGGCGACACCACCGTCCAGAAGCTGCTGCAGGTGGCCCGGCTGAACGGGGTCTCGGCCAGCGCCGCGGCGCGCGAGCTGGTCCGCACCGACGAGCTGGCGGCCCGCACCCGCACGGCGCTCTCGGGCTTCCTGCGCGACCTCGACCGCTGGCGCGCAGAGGCCGAACGGGTGGCCCACGCCCGGCTGATGGAGGCGGTGCTGGAGGAGAGCGGCTACACCGACGCCCTTCGCGCGGACAAGACGCCCACCGCCGCCACGAGGCTGGAGAACCTCAAGGAGCTGGTCCAGTCGATGGCCAACTTCGAGACCCTCGAGGCCTATCTCGAGCACGTCTCCCTGGTCATGGACCTCGATCGCGGCCCGGCCGCCGACGCGGTGCAGATCATGACCCTGCACTCGGCCAAGGGGCTGGAGTTCCCGCTGGTCTTCCTGCCGGGCTGGGAGGAAGGGGTGTTCCCCTCCCAGCGCAGCCTGGACGAGAAGGGCGACAAGGGCCTGGAGGAGGAGCGCCGCCTGGCCTACGTGGGCCTCACCCGGGCCCGGGAAGAGGCCCGCGTCTCCTTCGCCGCCAACCGCCAGGTCTATGGCCGCTGGACCAGCCAGCTCCCGAGCCGCTTCGTCGACGAACTGCCGCTGGCCAATGTCGAGGCGTCTTCGGAAACCGGCTATTACGGCGGGGGTCCGGGCATGCAGCAGCACGGCAGCCGCTGGGACGAGAGCCCCTCCTTCGGCGCCGGCTACTCCTCGCCCGGCTGGAAGCGGGCCCAGGCCAGCGGCTACCGCGGCTCCCATCCCGGACGCCAGCAGCCGATCGAGGGCGAAGGCCGCCTGATCGCCGTCTCCGAAAGCTCCGCCGCCAGCGACTACAAGCGCGGCGACCGCGTGTTCCACGTCAAGTTCGGCTACGGCAAGGTCGCCGGCGTGGAGGGCAACAAGCTCACCGTCGCCTTCGAAAAGGCCGGCGAGAAGAAGGTGCTCGACAGCTTCGTGGAGAAGGCCTGAGGCGGTGGAGGAAGTTCCCTCCGCGAACGCGGTCTACATGATGAGCAACCGCAAGCACGGGACGCTCTATACCGGGGTCAGCGGCCGCTTCCTGAGCCGCATCGTCGAGCACCGCGAAGGGCTGATGGATGGGTTCACCAAGCGCTACGGGCTGAAGCGGCTTGTCTGGTTCGAGATGCACGACGGTATCGTCGCGGCGATCCAACGCGAGAAATCGATCAAGAAATATCCGCGTCAGTGGAAGATCAACCTGATCGAACGGGAAAATCCGCACTGGGAGGATCTCTACCCGATGTTGATCCGCGAGGACGGCCCGCTCTCGCATCTCCAAAATGTCGAATGGCGCTGAACCTCTCTCGCGCCCTCCCCATTCACTTTCTCAAGGACGTCATGGCCGGGCTCGTCCCGGCCACCCATGAACACGAAGCGAAATCGCCTTCGCGCCGCGCTGCGAATCCACCGGAAACGCCGGCGTGCATGGGTGGCCGGGACGAGCCCGGCCATGACGTCCATTTGAGAATTTTGCCTTATTCGCCCTTATCGTCGGCGACGCGCCAGCAGCGCCGCGAGGGTCCCGATGACGGCGGCGCCGCCCGCGATCCAGGCCAGCGGAAGCGGCTTGCGGGCGGCCGCCTTCGCCGCCGCCTGCATGGCCGGAGGTTGAATCGCCGAAGCCGGCGCGGACCTGCGGAACACCACCCGCTCTTCGGCGAGGTCGACCTGCGCGGTCCAGCCAGCCTTGGTCCAGGCC
>Ga0075364_10000112_pt1 | contig 33561 bp, 35 predicted proteins | sample EndMetdeltDD1764_FD_71517 | JGI IMG/M metagenome (GOLD analysis project Ga0075364, IMG submission 71517) | Populus endosphere microbial communities from Tennessee, USA - Endosphere MetaG P. deltoides DD176-4 | ecosystem: Host-associated > Plants > Roots > Endosphere | place: USA: Tennessee... | reverse complement strand
CAACGGGGCAGCGGTTCGATCATCGCGATCGCATCGGAACTGGCGATCGGTGGCGACGACTGCGGCGCCCACTACACGGCGGCGAAGGGCGCGATCATCGGGTTGGTCCGCAGCCTCGCGGTCGAGGTCGCCCGCCACGGTGTCCGCGTCAACGCGATCGCGCCGGGACCCACCGACACTCCCCTGCTCGCTGCTGACTCGCCTTGGCGCGCACCGGAATACCTGGCAACGATCCCCAACCGGCGGCTCACCCAGCCCGATGAGATCGCCGTGGTCGTCCGGTTTCTGCTAAATGACGACGCCGACTTCTGTGTCGGCGAGGTCCTTTCCCCCAATGGTGGGGTGGTGATCTGACCGATGCCCGCACAGCAAGGACGCATCGCGCTGGTCACCGGCGCCACGCAGGGGATCGGCGCGGCGATCGCGCGGCGACTGGCGCGCGAAGGAGCAACCGTTGCGGTCAACGGCCTCACACACGACGAACGGATGAGCGCCGTTATCGCGGATACCGCGGGATTCCCTGCAGTCGGCGACATCTCGGATCCAGACGCGGTCGCGACGTTGGTTGACGACATTGATGCGACGCACGGACCCATCGACGTCCTGGTGTGCAACGCCGCCTACATGACCATGGCGCCGTTCGTCGATCACGACGAGGCGGACTGGTGGAAGATCATCGATACGAACCTCGCGGGCACGGTCTACCTGATCCAGGCCGTGCTCTCCGGGATGCGCCGGTCCGGCGGCGGCAATATCGTCATTATCGCCTCCGAATGGGGGGTGACCGGCTGGCCGGAGGCCACCGCCTATGCGGCCTCGAAAGCGGGACTCATCGCGCTGACGAAAACGCTTGGGCGCGAACTGGCTCCGGAGAACATCACCGTCAACGCCGTCGCACCTGGGGTGATCGACACCCCGCAACTTCAGGTGGACGCCGACAATGCGAAAGTGAGTTTGGCCGAGATGCATGAGGAATACAGCCGCGGCATACCGATCGGCCGCATTGGCAGGGCCGACGAAATAGCGTCCGCGGTGGCGCTTTTGGCCCGCAAGGGTCTCGGCGCATTCGTCGGGCAGACGATCCAGGTGAACGGCGGCTCGACGAGGTGCAGGGCATGAGCGAGCAGCCGATCGGCCCCGTCGACGGTCGCGTCGTACCCCGATACGCCGGGCTCACGACCTTCGGGCGGCTACCAAGGATCGAAGACGTCGACGCCTACGACGTCGCAGTCGTCGGGATTCCCTTCGACACCGGCGTCAGCTATCGACCGGGTGCGCGATTCGGTCCCGCACACATCCGGCAGTGCTCACGCGTGCTGCGGCCGTACAACCCGGCGCTGGACGTGTCCCCGTTCGCCAGTCAGCAAGTGGTCGACGCCGGTGACATCCCTTGTACCCCATACGACATTGCCGCCGCGGTGCGCCAGATCGAGGAACAGGCGTCCGCGCTGATGGACAACGGCGCCAAGATCGTCAGCCTCGGCGGCGATCACACGATCGCGTACCCGCTGCTGCGCGCGCATCACCGCCGATACGGACCAGTGGCGTTGGTGCACTTCGACGCTCACCTCGACACCTGGGACACCTACTTCGACGCACCATTGACCCACGGCACACCCTTTCGGCGCGCCGCCGAGGAGGGCTTGTTCGTCGCGGGCCACAGCGCGCACGTCGGCATTCGTGGGGCGCTCTACACGCCCGACGATCTCGACGACGACTCGGAGCTGGGATTCACCATCGTGCACTGCTCGGCCTTCGAGTCGCGCACCGTCGCCGATGTGGTCGAGCAGCTACGCGAGACGATCGGCGACCATCCGCTCTACGTGTCGATCGACATCGACGTCCTCGACCCCGCGCACGCTCCCGCGACGGGCACACCCGAGATCGGCGGGCTGTCCAGCCGTGAACTCCTCGGGCTGGTGCGCGGTTTCGAGGGTCTCAACCTGGTCGGCGCGGACATCGTCGAGGTCGCACCCGCCTACGATCACGCGGAGATCACCGGCATCGCCGCGGCGTACCTGGCATACGAGTTCGTCTCCCTGCTCGCACAGAAGGCCGGCCGATGAGCGTCCCCGCAGCCCCGGTCCCCTGGCCGAACGGCGCTCGTTGCACGGCGTCCTTCAGCTTCGATGTCGACGCCGAGTCCGCCATGCTCGGCGTTTCCACCACGCACGCCAGCCGGATGTCGGCGATCAGTCACCAGGCCTACGGCCCCCTCACCGGGGTCCCGCGGCTGCTGGAAATCCTTGCCAGACAGGGTGTCACGTCGACCTTCTTCGTGCCGGGCTACACCGCAGTTCGCTACCCGGACGTGATCAGGTCGATCGTCGACGCCGGACATGAGATCGCGCACCACGGCTACCTGCACGAAGCCATGTTCGGGCTGACGGAGGATCAGGAGGCGGCGATTCTCGACCGCGGCCTGGAAGCGCTCGACGCCGTCGCGGGCGTGCGGCCAACCGGTTATCGCGCGCCGATGTGGGAGCTGAATTGGCATTCACCGAAACTGCTGCGCGACAGGGGCTTTTTGTACGACAGCAGCTTGATGGATACCGACCATCCGTATGAACTTGCCGTAGACGGGGGCGACCCGTTGGTCGAGATCCCGATCCAGTGGGCGCTCGACGACTGGGAGCAGTACTGCTACGTGCCGGACTTCTCCGGCTCGGGGCTGATCGAGAGTCCGGTAAAGGCGATCGAAATGTGGCGGCTGGAGTTCGACGCGATGCGTGCCGCCGACGGCTGCTTCGTGCTGACAAACCACCCCTTCCTGTCGGGGCGCCCGTCAAGGGCGCACGCGCTGGAAGGCTTGATCGAATACGTGTGCTCCCATGACGATGTGTGGGTCACCAGCATGGGTGAAATCGCGGAACACGTCCGCCGCCTCGGGCTGAAACCGCGCTCCGTCGAACGGCCGAACGAACGCGACTTCTAGACGTACAGCGCGGGAAACGGTCCAAAACCCAAATTGCGCACCACAAACCACACCAACGTCAGCGCCAGGGCCGCCGGCGCCGACCATCGCAGATGCTGCCAGCTGCGCACCTGGCGCCCGGCGAGCCTGCTGTAGGTCCACGCCGCAAATGCCCACAACAGAAATAACACCGCCACCACGCCAAGAGCGTTGTATCGCACGGCGGCCGCGGCGTCGAGATGCAGCAGCGAATAGATCATCCGAAGGCTGCCGCAGCCAGGACAGTCGATGCCGAACAGCGCCTTGGTCGGGCAGACCGGGAGGATTCCGCCTGGCACCGTTGGATTCGCCAGCCAGATACACACGCACCCGCCCGCCGCCGCGGCGGCGACCGCCAGCGGCGCAGCGAGCGGGCGGACGTGCATCAGGAGTAGTTGTACATACCGCCGGCCACGGCGATGATCGCGTAGATGACGCCGACGACGACGCCGGCGACGGCTCCCCAAATCGCCCACTTCTTGGCGTCAGCGGACGCTTTCTGCGCCTCGGCGTAACGGCCTTGGGTCCAGAGCCCGGAAACCTTGCTCGCGTAGACAATCGACACGATGCCAAACGGCAGGCAGCACAGCACTGCGCACAGAATTCCCCACACAAGGTTGCTGTCGGGCTGCTGTTGCACGGGATACCCACCTTGCGGCGCACCATATGGCGGCGGTTCGGACGGGGGCGGGGGCGGATATGTCATCGGAGTCCTTTGTCTAGAACCAACCGGCACCGCGGTTTGCGAGCACAGTGCCAAACCAGCCCAATATAGAGCACAAGTTTGCTGCCCGTGGTGCTATCGATCAGACGCCGTCGCACCGTCGACGTAGCGGGTGATCATCTCGACAAGCGCGCGCCGCTCGCGGCGGGTGTCCAGCGCATCGGGAACCACCAGCGCAGCGACGACAAGACCGCGCAACGTGGCCCAGATCAGGTTGCCGATCGCCGCCGCGTGCCGCGCATCCAGCCCTTCGCCGATGTGCTTGCCCAGCTTGGCGAAGGCGGTCCCGAGCGCGGCGAGGTGTTCGCTTGCGCCGGTGTCACGCATGGCGCGGGTGGCGATCAGGATCTCCAGTGCCGCCATCGAGGTGGGACTGGAGAACGCGTCCCATGCCGCGTTCACGATGAATTCGGTTCGGTCGCGGACGTTTTCGGCGCCAGCCGGCAATTCGCGCAGCGCCTCCAACAGTTCGGCGAAGCCCTTGTCGACGACGGCCATCAACAATCCATCGCGGTCCCCGAAGTGGTACTGCACCACGCCCCACGTCACGCCTGCGCGTTCGGTGATGTGCTTGGCGCTGGCGGCGGCGAACCCCTCCTCGAGAATGCAGCGGACCGTCTCGTCTATCACCAATGCGCGCGTGCGGTCGGCGCGCAGTTGGCTGCCGTTGGCGGGTCGTCGGGGCGCGACTGCGGGTGCCATGGCGCCCAGATCACCAGACCACACCGCGGATGTGCGCGGCGGGCAGATCCTGCGCGGCGAGCAGGCCGCTCGGTGCGGTGCACACCGGTTCGATCATGTTGACCGCGCGGGCCGCGGTGGCGATCACGCCGCCCTGATTGTGATCGATGCCCAGCCCGACGTGCGCGTTGATCTCGACGCCAGGGTCGCCCGCGATGGTCACGCGGTGCACGCCGGGGCGACCATCCGGCGGGTAGGGCCAGTGCGGCGCAGCGGCGTCGGTGAGCCGGTTGACGTGTTCCATGGTGATGACCGGGAGACCGTCGCGGACACCCTCGACCGCGAACCGAACGGCGGCCACCCGTCCAGGAGACACCGTCATCATCGCGCACTCGATCGGTTCGGGAGTCACCCAGGTTTCGTGACGTTCACGGACGTCGTCGAGCTCGACGCCGAGGCCGTCGGCGATGCTTCTGACCTGTCCGCCCCACAGGGATGCCAACACACCGGGCTGGAACATGATCGGTGTGTGATCGGGCGTGGTGCCGAATCCCATACTGACACCCGTGAATTCGGCGTCGTCATAGCTGCCGTAGTCGAAGATCTCCTGGACGGTGATCGCGGAGGCTCGCGCAGAAAGGCTCAGCGCGGTGTACACCAGGGTGTCGCCGGAGAAGCCGGGGTCGATGCCGTTGATGTACAGCGAGGTGTTGCCGGCCTTGCATGCCCGTTCCAGAGGATCGCGCAGCCAGTCGTCGGCATGATCGGGTGCGACCAGCCAGACCATCGAGGTGCCAACGACGTTCGTGCCTGCGGCGAGGAATCGGGATATCTCCTCGATGGCGGCGCCGGGACGGGTCTCGGCCTGCGACGTGTACACCACGCAGTCGGCGTTCATGGCGACCAGCGCGTCGACGTCGTCGGTGGCCACCACGCCGCAGGGTACATCGAGACCACAGAGTTCAGCGGCGTCGCGGCCCACCTTCTGCGCTCCGTTGGCGTGCACTCCCACGAGTTCGAGGTCCGGTCGCCCGATGATGGTGCGCAACGCGTGGCGGCCCACGTTGCCGGTGGAAAACTGGATGACTCGTCGCACGCGTTTCCCCTAGAGCAGGTCGGTAATGGTTTTCAGGCCGGCTTCGTAGAGCACGCCTGGCAGCATGCCGCCGTCGATCTCGATCGTGGTGCCGTTGATGAAATCGGCTGCACCACTGCACAAGAACACGCAAGCGCGGCCGACTTCGGCGGGCTCGCCCGCGCGTTTGAGCGGAACGTCGCGAAAGTACTCGGCGCCCTCGGGGTCGTCCTTGGGCAGCACGAAGCTGCGGAAGTTGTCCGTCATGGTCGGGCCGAGTGCCAGGCAGTTCACCCGAACTCGTGGACCCCACTCCTCGGCAAGCGATCGGGTCATATGGTTCAGCCCTGCCTTGGCTGCGCCATAGGACACCAGCGTCGGCGAACCGGCGGGGTGGCCGGCGCCGCTGGAGATGTTGATGATCGATCCTGTGCCGTCTTGGTCGCGCATCTGCCGGTACACCCGAATGGCGAACCACAGCGGGCTGATCAGGTTCATCTGGATCGCGAACGAGTGGAACAGCACCGTGCGCTCGTAGTCGTCGTCGCTGCGCGGTGCGCCCTGGATCTTCTGGACGAGCGCGGGCACGTCCTCGACGTTCGGCGTTGGCACCGTACCGCCCGCGTTGTTGACGAGGATGTCGATGCGGCCATAGGTCGCAGCCACCTCCGATACCAAAGCGTCGATGGCGCGGTAATCACCCTGGTCGCAGGTCATTTGCGCGGATCGCTGTGCCCAATCCGGATCGGTTTCGGCCCCGGGAAGTGCATCGAGTTTGGAGCGCGAGCAGCCGATGACCGTGGCGCCTGCGCGCAGCAGTTCGTGCGCGATGCCGACGCCGACTCCCCTGCTGGTGCCGGTGACGATCGCGACCTTGCCGTCGAGTGTGCCCATGTCAGAACGCCGGTACGCCGTCGCGATGTGGGTGCAGTGCGCCCAGCGGTGAGGTCAACGGCAGATGCAGCCCATCGACGATGCCCGGCTCCGCATTGCACACCCACGGGATGGCGTTGACGGCACGCATGCCCGTGGCGAGCAGGCCTTGATCGCTTGAGTCCTCGTCAGGCCGAAAGCCGACTTCGAATTCGGCGTCGAAGCTCGGTTCGCCGTCGATGATCACCCGCCAGATTCCGTCGATCCCGCCGGTGCGGCTCTTCGGCCAGTCCGGCGCGAGGTCGTCGGCCATCCGGTCGACGTGCTCGATGGTGATGACTTCCTGGCCGTCGACCACGCCGATGCATTTCGCGTACGTCGCGCCGACAGTGCCGGCTTCGATGATGCCGCAGGCAGTTTCGAGCCGTCGCGGCGTCGGCAGGAACTCACACGATTCCCGGATCTCCTCGAGCCGCACACCCAATGCGTCGGCGACCATGGTCACCGCGGCGCCCCAGCCCCACGTCAACACGCCCGGGCTTTTCAGGCCGCCCTGGTAGTCCAGCGGCTGGCCGAATCCGAACAGCTCGCGCATGTCGAACTCGACCGGGTATCGCGAGTAGTCGGTGATTTCGATGCCGCGAACGGAGTACACCTTGTGCGACATCGTCATGAGCGCGATCGGGAACAGGTCGCAGCCGAATCCCGGTTCTATGCCGGAGGAGAAGATCGAACTCGAACCCGCGTGCGCCGCCTGGCGAATCGCGTCGAGAAAGCGGTCCGACAGCGAGCCCCGCTCGTATACCAGCCCGGGAAGTGACGTCGTGACGACGTTCTTGCCCGCGGCCAGGATGCGGCAGAGGTCGGCCAGTGCCTCTTTCGGTCGAGAGCCGGCAGGAGCCGCGTAGACGACGCAGTCCGCGTCGCCGTCCAGCACGGTCGCCTCGTCACGGCTGGCGCGCACACCGACGGGCGCGATCCCCGCCAGGGTGCCGACGTCCTCACCGTCCTTGCGCGCCGAATGCACCCAGGCGCCCACCAGCTCGAGGTTCGGCCGGTCGACGACCGTACGGATCGCGAACCTGCCGACTCCGCCGGTGGCCCACACCGCCACTTTGTAGGTCTGCACGCGCAAACCATAAAGCACTCAATGTTTTGTCGGCGGTGTTTTCGCGAACGCCGGTCTCTGCCCCGCTCTAGCGATCAGAGTGGATAGGTGACGCCGGTGAGCTCCTCGGAGACCTTCCACAGCTTGAGCTGGAGACCCTTGTCGTGCGACTCCGATGACGAGTGCACCACCTTCGGGTGGCCGCGTTGTTCTGCCAGACCGCCCGGACCGTAGTACTGACCGCCACTCACGCTGGGATCGGTCGCCGCTCGCAGCGTCGGCAGCGCACCCATCTGAGGGCTCTGGGACACGAGCGGAGCAAGCACTTTCGCCCCGATGCGCAGCCAGCCGGGCGAATTGCGAAACAAGTCGGTCCGCGAGTTGCCGGGATGGGCGGCGACGGCGAGGCTGCTCGCGTCGTGGGCGGACAGCCGGCGCTGAAGCTCGTAGGTGAACAATAGGTTCGCCAGCTTCGACCGGCCGTATGCAGCCATCCGGTCATAGGGCCGTTGCACATGGTCGAAGTTGGTTGAGCCTCGTACGCGATGACCGAGGCTGCTGATCGTAACCACCCGCGATCCATCGACCGCCAGCATGACGTCGAGGAGGAGCCCGGTGAGCGCGAAGTGGCCGAGATGATTTGTGCCGAACTGGAACTCGACGCCATCGGGTGTGACGCCCTCGGGGGTGAACATCACCCCGGCGTTGTTGATCAGCAAATCGATCCGCGGATTGGCCGCCTTGATCTCGGCCGCTGCCGCCCGCACCGACGTCAGCGACGACAGATCCAGCCGCTGCAACGTGATATGCGCACGCGGATTTCCCGCCGTGATCCGTGACGCGGCGTCGCGACCCTTGTCGAGATCGCGGACCGCCATGACTACATGCGCACCCTTGCCGGCGAGCACGGCGGCGGCCTCAAGGCCGATGCCGGTGTTCGCACCGGTGATGACGGCGACGCGTCCGCTCTGATCCGGCACATGGGCCGCAGTCCACTTCATTGCGATCCGCCCACCACCACGCCTGCGATTCGCTCGATGGGCTTGATCGCCGCGGTGAAGTCGGACTCCGGGCCGAGTTCGTCGATCACGACCTCCCACAACCGCGCTACCGCCTCGGCGACTTCCATTGATACGCCGAGCGTGTGCGCTTCGTCGAGGTAGAGCCGCACATCCTTGACCATCAGCCCCGTCGCGAAACCGTAGTCGAATGTCCGCGGCAAGATCGACCGCGGGAATTTGTCGCGGCTCGCGTTGGTGCCTCCCGAGCCGGCGTTGAGGACGTCGATCATCACCGAGGCGTCCAGGCCCGCCTTGACGCCCATCGCGACCGCCTCGCAGGTCGCGATCAGGCCGGTCGCAGCAAGCAGGTTGTTGACGAGCTTCATTGTCTGTGCAGAGCCCGGCTTGTCGCCCAAATAGAAAGGCCGGCCGATGGTTTCGTACACGGGCAACAACCGCTCGAATTCTGCGCGCGGTGCGGAAACCATCACCGCGAGGGTGCCTTTCTCGGCACCGCCGACCCCGCCGCTAACCGGGCTGTCGATGGCGACAATTCCGCGCGCGGCCAGCAGGTCGTGAACCTCGATCGCGGTCTGCCTGCCGACGGTGGAGAAGTCCACGAATCGCCTGACGCGCGAGCCGTCGGCGACCTCGACCGCGATGTCGCGGGACGCCTGAAGCGACGGCAGGCTGGCCATCACGGTTTCGACGCGGTCGGCGACCTCCTTGGCCGACGACGCGCCCTGCGCTCCGACGAGTCTGTCCACCGCATCGGTACGAGTGTCGAACGCGACGACATTGTGTCCGGCTCCCACCAACCGCGCAGCGATGGGAAGACCCATGTTGCCCAGCCCGATAAACCCGATCTCCATGGACAGCTAGTCCCGTCCCTGTTCGCCGAACACCTCGCGCGCGATGCGGAAGCTGTCGACGGCGGCGGGCACGCCCGCGTAGATGGCCACCTGCATGAAGACCTCGCGGATCTCATCGCGTGTCACGCCGTTGGTCAGCGCGCCCCTGATATGCGTACGCAGTTCGTGCGGCCTGTTGAGCACCGAGATCATGGCCAGATTGAGCATGCTGCGGGTCTTGAGCGGAAGGTCTTCTCGCCCCCACACGGCGCCCCAGCAGTACTCGGTGACCAGATCCTGGAACGGCTTGTTGAAGTCGTCCGCATTGGCCGTCGCTGCGTTGACGTACGCCTCGCCGAGCACGGCCGCGCGGATCTCCCGACCCTTGTCATAAGTGTTCTGATCCAACATCATTCCTTCGGTTACGACCACGCCTCATCGCCCGCGATGGTGGTGCGGTGCAGTGTTCTCTCCGAGGAGGGATCGTAGGGCAGGGCCCGATGAAGGATGCCCGTGTTGTCCCAGATGACGACGTCGTTGACCTGCCATTCGTGGGTGTAGCAGAAGCGCTCCTGGGTGGTCCACGCAAGCAGTTCGTCGAGTAGAGCCGTGCTTTTCGTCGGGCTCTATGCCGAGGATGTGAATTCAGATGTTTCGGCCGCCGTTGACGCCGATGACCTGGCCGGTCATGTAAGTCAACGGTCCCTCCTCTAGCTCGCCCGGTGAAAATATACGCTCACGCACACTTATAAGTATACGGATAGGTATATTTGTGTCAATTAGACGCAGACGTAGACTTTGCCCGTGGTGACGACGCGGCGAGGACGACCGACGCGAGCCGAGGCCAGCCAGCTTCACGAGCAGCTGCGCGAGGCAGCGGTGACAGTCTTCCTCGAGCACGGTTATGACGGCGCCACGATGGAGGAGATCGCCAGGGCCGGCGGTATCACCAAACGCACGCTCTACGCGCGCTACCCGGATAAGCGGGCGGTGTTCCTCGACGTCATCCCGTGGGCACTGACGCGCACCATCGAGAACGATGCGGGCACAAAGATCGATGACGACGACCTTGCGGCGGCGCTGACTGCCATCGGCCGCGGAGCGATCAAGCGAGCAGTTGACCCCGACACCGTGCGCCTGCACCGCATCGTTCGAAACGAGACCGGCCGGTTTCCCGAATTCGCCGTCAGCGCAGAAACTCTCGGTTGGTCGCGCCGACAGCGCCAAGTGATGGACCTGCTGCGCCTCCACCAGGACGAGGGCAACATCGAAGTGGACGATGTCGAGCTGGCAGCCGAACACTTTCTCGCGTTGGTTGAGGTGCTGCCGGCGCGATTGGCCGAGTTCGGCATCTACCGCAGCCGCAGGCAAGAGACGCGCCACCTGCAACATGCGGTGAAGCTGTTCCTGAACGGGGTTCTGCCGCGCTAGCACCGCGGACTCACTGACATTTGTCATTGACATTTTTCAGTGAGTAGGCGCAGACTGCGTTGCGATGGCCACGCAAGTGAACGACAAGCCAAGCGGACGACAGGCGAAGCGACTCGAAACGCGTCAGCGCGTCTACGACGCAGCGATAACGGAGTTCAAGCGATCGGGAATGGCGGATGCCGACATCGGCGCCATCATTGCGGCCTCAGGTGTCGCCCGAGGCACGTTCTACTTCCATTTTCCGACCAAGGAACATGTCCTCGAAGAGGTCGAACGCAATCTCGTTGCCCGCCTGGCGAGCGACCTGTCCCGGTTTCTCGCTTCCCCACACGACCTCTGGTCTACCCTGCCGGAGATCGTCAGGCTCGTCGTGGCAGGAGAGGCACGGCTCGGACCCAGGCTCTTCCGAGACGTTCTCGCCCTGCACTTCTCACAGACCCGGCCACCCGGATTCGGGAAGGCGACCGATCATCCGCTCGTCTCTCTGCTCACTGAAGAGATCGAGCGAGCACGAGATGCCGGTCTGGTCTACTCCGAGGTCGACGCGCCCAAGTGCGCGTTGTTCTTTCTGTTGGGGCTGTACTCGCTATTGGTGACCAATCACGACCCGAAGCCGGCCCGCTCCCGCCTTCTGGAGGAGTTCGTGGCTACGACCCGCCGTGGTCTGGAGTCCCGATGACTGCCTTTGCCCACCAAACCAATTGGAGGTTCAACCATGTGGCAGGACATTTTGCGCATCGCGATGGGCTGGGGCGGCGTGGCATTACTCGTCGTCTTCTGGTACCGCGTGATGCGGGGCATCGGAACGTTCTGAACCGGATAGAGAAGGAGTCAGTCCAGTGAATGAAGGCGATCGTCAGAAAAGGCGGGCGCTCATAGCCTTTCAGATTTTCATCTATGGCTATCTGCTCATCCAGTTCGGCATCCAGCTACACATGTCGTTCACTCGCGGCTATTGGGGGTAGGGGTGAATCTCACGCCGCGACCGGCGGCCAAGCCCGACTCGGGCACCCTCGACGACCACATGGATCAGAGCCGGCTCGCCGAACGCAGCGCCGACAAGTGGCTTATCGCGGGGACGCTACTGATGGGGACCAACGCGGCGGGCATCTTCGGTCTGCCGCTGTTCCTGTGGGGCCTGAAGAAGATGCGCGACGCGTCGAATAGCGGCTTGTCCGTGCGTCCGATCATGGTGACCCTGATCGGGTACCTGGTCATCCTGGATGCCGGGCTCAACGCCCAGGGCTGGGTCTTGGACATGGTGGGCAACCACACTCTCGTCTACCGAGTGCTCTACACCGCCTGGGGCAACGCGTTCGACATGGGCTACTTCTGGCATTACAACCAGCTGTCGATCGGTGGCGCGGGCGCACCGGGTGAGAAGAGCTGGGAGTACGCGCTGATCCTCGTCGTCTTCCCCATGCGGATCGCGGCCGCGATCGCCTTCCTGCAGATGAGGCGATGGGGCCATCAGTGGCTGATCGTCACCTGCTGGTTCGGCGTCGTGATCTGGGTCGGTTACGTGATGAACATGACGGTGTTTGCCGATCTGCGGTACACGGGAACGGCCCTACCGGTCTTCGGGTGGTGGCTCTACGACATCGTGTACATCACCCCGTTCCTGGCGATTCCGTACTTGCACACCGTCAACCGCGAAATCTTCTCGGACTAAGGGAAATCCAGTGACCAAGCCGACTGACAAGGATTTCCTCTCGCCCACCGGCGACGCCACAGGCGACGACCTACCGCTGGGGACCACGAAGCAGTGGGCGACGATGCATACGTGGCTCCAAAGCGGCATCTTGGTGTGTCTGGTCGCGCTCGTCATCGAGGGGTCGTTCACTCTGCCCTTCTTGGCGATCTACTACGGCTACCCGACGTTGGGATTCCGTGACATCTGCAGCGAGCTGATGAAAGTGCGCTACAACGACGACACGCTCGAATGCAAGTACCCGTACGACTTCCCCGGGCCGCCGTTCGGCGGCGCGCCCGAGGCCGCCGGTATCAACTCCGCCAAAGACGAGTGGGGAGTTCAGCCGAAGCCGCAGTATCCGCGCATCGGATTTCGTGAGTTGATCAGGATCCATGATGAGCGCATTGCTCGTCAGCGGGCGGAGCAGAACAGTGCACCGGCACATCCATGAGCCAGTGAGGCGACGCTCCGTCGCTTGACAAAAATATACATCTGCGTTTACTTAATTTGATAAGCCCTACCCATGCAAGAGGAGCAGTAGATGGCATCCGCAGTTGAGCGCTTGATGGGACTGATGGGCGCGCAGGATTGCTACGACATCGAACCCGTGGACCTGTTGCTCCTTCAGATCGAGGCGGCCAACGAACGACTGTCCAGCCAGATCGACAAGATCGGGCTGCTGAAGAACCGCGCCGAATCAGGAAATATCTCAGTGATCGAGAAGCCCGCCGATCTGGTGCCGTTGCTGTTCGCCCACACCACCTACAAGAGTTACTCCGAAGGCTGGCTCACCGAGCGCCAGTGGGACCGGATGGGCCGGTGGCTCAACACCGTTTCGACGCGGCCGGTGCAGAACATCAACTTCGACGGCGTCGAGACGCTGGATGGCTGGATCAAGCAGCTGGAGAGTATCGGCCACTACCTGTCCTGTTCCAGTGGGACCACAGGTAAACCCGCGATGCTCAGCGGCACCGAGGGCGATATCGATTTCTCCGCCAAAAACAACGCTGCAGGCATGGTTTGGGCGCTTGCGCTGAAGCCGAGCAGCGAGCGGAAGTTCTTCGGCATCGGCCCGCAGTTCGCCGCGCCTCGCGAGAACGCGATCAAGGACTCCATGATCGCGGCGATCGCGCCCGACGTGGAGCCGTTCCTGTTCGGGACCGAGCCGATCACGGTCGGCGCGATGGTGGAGATGATCGTGCTGCGCCGCAAGATCTCCGACGGTACGGCCCGTCCGTCTGAACTCGCTGAGTTCGAGCAGCTCGCAACCCAGCGCGCAGCGGAGATGAACGAGTCAGCAGAGAAGGCCGTCGACGCGTTGATCGACGCGCGAGCGCGCCCAATCATGATCAGCGGCATGTACGGTCAGCTGTACCCGATCGCAGAGGCGGTTCGCGAAAAAGGCTTCAGCAGCACCGATTTCCACGCGGATAACTCGATGTTCGTCGCCGGCGGTCTCAAAGGCGTGACATTGCCCGAGAACTACCGCGAATACATCCTCGAAACGTTCAACGTCACAAGCGAACGGATGTACCACACGTACAGCATGCGCGAGATAAACACGACGTTTCCGTTGTGCACCGCGGAGAGGTATCACATCCCGCCATGGGTGATCGCGCTGCCGCTGGATGTCAGCGGCGAGGAGCTGCTGGACGCGGGCGACGGAGAGATCGAAGGCAGGGCGGCGTTCATGGACCTGTCGATCGAGGGCAGGTGGGGCGGAATCATCAGCGGCGACAAGGTCAGCATCAGCTTCGCCAAGTGCCGGTGCGGACATCAGGGGCCGACCGTAGGCCTCGAGATCATGCGCTTCTCCGATCTTCCCGATGGCGACAAGATCAGCTGCGCCGGCAGCATCGACGCTTACGTGCGCGGTGTGTCATGAGTCCTGAACAATCACAAGCCCTTTCGGCTCCACACTTCATCCGAGGCACCCTGGTCGAGGGGAACGCGGTTCGTCACCGGTCACGCGACCTCGGGGCCGACTTCACCACCCCCGCGATCGATCTCGACGCAATAGTGATGCCGCGGTCGGAGCTACCACCACTGCTCGACATCAAACTCTCGGAGATCATCGACTTTCTGGTCGAGGTCGGCGAGCGTCTGAACCTCGACCGCAACCCGTACCTGCAGGAGTGTCTGGAATACATCGCCGCGACGAATCCGCTGCCGCGGCGCGTCGTCGAAAACCTCTACCGCGAAGCCCCGATGTATCTGAGCAGACAACTGCTGGAGAGCATGGTCGAATCCAACTTCGCCAACCGCGAGGCCCTCGACGGTTGGGTGGAGCGCACCGACCCGTATGGCAGCAAGCTGGCACTGCGGGCGTTTCCCCCTCGAATCGTGCACATGCTCGCCGGGAATGCGCCGGCAGGGTGCGTCGCGTCGATTGCACAGGGCGCAATTGTCAAGGCGGTCAATCTGTTCAAGATGCCGTCCAGCGACCCGTTCACCACGGTGGCAGTGTTGCGCACCATGGCAGACGTCGACCCGTCACATCCGGTCGTCCGCTCGATGACGGCGGTCTACTGGCAGGGCGGCGACGAGGCGATCGAGCGCACGCTGTACCGGCCGCAGTACTTCGACAAGATCGTCGCATGGGGCGGCGGCCCGGCGATCAACAACGTGATCAAATACCTGGGCCCCGGAATCCAGCTGGTGTCCTTCGACCCTAAAACGTCGATATCGATGATCGGGCGCGAGGCGTTCGCCTCGGAAGAGAGGATGGACGACGTCGCCGAACGACTGGCCGTCGACACCACGGTGTTCAACCAAGAGGCCTGCCTGGCAAGCCGTTTCGTCTTTGTTGAAGGCGAGCGAGCCCATATCGAAGGGTTCTGCGCGAAGCTGATCGACCGGCTCGGCGTGGACCGGGACTATGCATCCGCTGTGGCACAACCGCTTTCATCGGAGATCCGCGAAGAAGTTGAGGTCATGTCCGCCATGGGCGAACTCAAAACATGGGGCAGTTTCGACGGTCGCGGGCTGGTGATCCTCTCCGACACGCCGGTGAACTTCCACCCGTCGAACAAGACGGCGAACGTCGTCATGGTCGACTCTCTCGACGACGCAATCCGCTTCGTCAACGTCGCCACGCAGACCATCGGCGTATACCCATACGAACGCAAAGTTGCCATGCGCGATCGCCTAGCCGCCGCCGGGGCACAGCGGTTATGCCGGTTGGGAACCGCGAACGCACATGCGCTGGGTAGCCCACACGATGCGATGTATCCGCTGCAGCGCCTCGTCCACTGGATGGCCGACGACGACGTTCACCTTTGAGCTACGCCATCTGCTTGTGGTCGGGCAGTCCGCCGGTGACCTCGAACACCACCCGCCTGCCGATCTCGACTGCGTGGTCGGCGAAACGCTCGTAGAAGCGTCCCAGCAGTGCGACGTCGACCGCCGAAGAGACCCCGTCCTGCCATTTGTGGTCGATCAGCAGCGTGAAGAGGTGGCGATGCTCGGCGTCGACGACGTCATCGGCATCGCGGAGGCGTGCGGCCTTGTCAGGATCGCCCGACACCAGCACCTCGTGCGCAGTTCGGGCCAGCTGGACTGACTGAGTGCCCATTTCGGAGAAGCAATCGCGGACCTCGTCGGGCACCGCGCATTCGGGATGACGCCGCCGCGCGATGCGGGCGACGTGCACGGCCAGCGCGCCCATCCGCTCGATATCGGCGCCGACGTGGATGGTGCCAACGATCGTCCTCAAGTCGCCTGCGACCGGTTGTTGCAGGGCAAGCAGTTTGATCGCGCTGCCCTCGGTCCGCTTGCTCATCGCCTCGATGTGCTCATGGTCGGCGATGACCTGTTCGGCCACGGAGAGGTCCGAGCCCAGCAGCGCTTGCGTCGCATGCTCCATCGCGTCCGCGGCCAGCCCGCACATGTCGCCGACCGCGGTGCGGAGTGCGGATAACTCCTCGTAGTACGTGGTCCGCATCCAGTCACCTCCGCTGCTCGATACCCGTCAGCCTGCACTAACAGATACCCCCGCGCGATCTACTCTAACCAGCCGCGCATCAGTGAGCTTGCTGAGGCCCGAATCTCGCTTTTCCTCGCAAAGTCACGACAAGACAGCGAGATTCATACCTGGTCTTTCCGTAGACCTTCCTGTCAGCCCGCTGAACTGACCGGCTCGATCGGAATATTTCGCAGGGCCCCTGGGGCATCGGCCGGTACGACCGGATGCTCGGGCGGAATCGGCGCGAGCCGCTTGTACGGCGCGCCCTGCGCCGGGCGCTGCTCCGCCTGACCCTTGTTCGGCCACAGCGACGCCGCCCGCTCGGCCTGCGCGGTAATCGAAAGCGAGGGATTCACACCAAGATTCGCCGAAACCGATGCGCCGTCATGCACCGAGAGCGTCGGATATCCGTACACCCGCTGGTAGGGGTCGATCACGCCGTGCTCTGGGCTGTCGCCGATCGCCGCACCGCCGAGGAAGTGCGCGGTGAGCGGGATGTTGAACAACTCCCCCCAGGTGCCGCCCGCCACGCCGTCGATCTTCTTGGCGATGCGGCGGGTGACCTCGTTGCCCGCCGGAATCCAGGTGGGGTTGGGCTCGCCGTGGCCCTGCTTGCTGGTCATCCGCCGGAATCCCAGCTTGCTGCGCTCGGTGAACGTCGTGATCGAGTTGTCCAGGTGCTGCATCACCAGTGCGATCACGGTCCGCTCACTCCAGTGGCTGACGTTGAGCATGCGAAGCGTGCCGCGCGGATTTTGGCGCGTATTGCGCAAGAACTGCCGCCACCGAGGAACGTCGGACCCCTGCGGGCCTGCGCCGTCGGTCATCAACGTCTGCAATAGCCCCATCGCATTCGAGCCCTTGCCGTATCGCACCGGTTCGACGTGGGTGTCGGACGTCGGATGGATTGACGAGGTGATCGCCACACCGTGCGTGAGGTCGAGGTCCTTTGAGACTGTGAACGTCGCGGCGCCGACGATCGACTCCGAGTTGGTTCTGGTCAGCACGCCCAGCTTGTCCGACAGCTTGGGCAGCTTGCCCTTGTCGCGCATCTTGAACAGCAGCTTCTGAGTGCCCCACGTGCCAGCGGCCAACACCACGTGCGAGGCGGTGTAGGTCCGACGCTTGCGGGGAAGCAAGCCGGTCCTTGTCGTGCGGACCTTCCACAGCCCGTCGGATCGTTGCTCGAAACCGGTGACCGTGGTCATCGGAATTACTTCTGCCCCAGCGTTTTCCGCCAGGCCAAGGTAGTTCTTCAGCAGTGTGTTCTTGGCCCCGTAGCGGCAGCCCGTCATGCAGGAGCCGCATTCGATGCAGCCCGTGCGCGCGGGCCCAGCACCGCCGAAGTACGGGTCGGGCACCGTCTTGCCGGGTGTCTTCTCACCGTCCGGTCCGAAGAACACTCCCACCGGCGTCGGCACGAACGTGTCGCCAACGCCCATATCGTCGGCGACCTCTTTGACGATGCGGTCGGCGTCGGTGAACGTCGGGTTCTTGACCACGCCGAGCATCCGCTGAGCCTGGTCGTAGTGCGGCATCAGCTCCGCCCGCCAGTCGGTGATGTCCCTCCACTGCCCGTCGGCGAAGAACGGCTCGGGTGGCACATACAGCGTGTTGGCGTAGTTCAGGGAACCGCCGCCGACCCCCGCACCCGCCAGGATCATGACGTTGCGCAACAGGTGGATCCGCTGGATGCCGTACATGCCGAACTTTGGCGCCCACAAGAACTTGCGCAAGTTCCACGAGGTCTTGGCGAAGTCTTCGTCGTTGAACCGCCTGCCCGCCTCGAGCACCCCCACGCGGTAGCCCTTCTCGGTGAGACGCAGAGCGGTGACACTCCCCCCAAACCCCGAACCAATGATCAAGACGTCATAGTCAGGTTTCATCCGCTCAGTATGGCCTCACGGCTTGGCCGAGTTCTAGACAGGATGGCCTAATTTGTAAAGCGGATCTAACGATCAGCTTCCGACGGTCAGGCCGACCTTCTGGAATTCCTTGAGGTCGCAATAACCGGCCTTCGCCATCGACCTGCGCAGCCCCCCGACCAGGTTCAGCGAGCCGAACGGGTCGTCCGACGGGCCGGTCAGCACCTGCCTCAGCGAGGGTCGCTCACCGAACGCCACCTGCAGCAGCGCGCCGCGCGGCAGCGACGGGTGCGCCGCGGCGGCCGGCCAGAACCAGCCCCCACCGAGCGCCTCGGCCGCCGACGCCAGCGGGGTGCCGAGCACCACCGCATCCGCCCCGCATGCGATGGCTTTGGCCAAATCGCCGGAGGTGTGGATGTCGCCGTCGGCCAGCACGTGCACGTAGCGGCCGCCGGTCTCGTCGAGGTACTCGCGGCGGGCGGCGGCGGCGTCGGCGATCGCGGTGGCCATCGGCACGCTGATGCCCAGCACCTCGTCGCTGGTCGTCACGCCCGACGTCGAGCCGTAACCGACGATGACGCCCGCGGCGCCGGTGCGCATCAGGTGCAGGGCGGTGCGGTGGTCGAGCACGCCACCGGCCACGACGGGAATGTCCAGTTCGGAAATGAACGTCTTCAGGTTCAGCGGCTCGCCATCCTGCGCGACGCGCTCGGCCGAAATGATGGTGCCCTGGATGATCAGCAGGTCGATGCCGGCGGCCACCAGCGACGGCGTCAGCGCCTGTGCGTTCTGCGGGCTGACCCGCACAGCCGTCGTCACCCCGGCGTCGCGGATCCGCGTCACCGCGGCACCCAGCAGATCGGGATCCAGTGGGGCCGAATGCAATTGCTGCAGCAGCCGTATGGCCACCGACGTTTCCGGCTCCTTCTCGGCGGCCTCGATGACCTGGGCGATCTTCTCCTCGACATCGGCGTGCCGACCGATCAGGCCTTCGCCGTTGAGCACGCCAAGGCCGCCGGCGCGGCCCAGCTCGATGGCGAACTCCGGCGAAACCAGCGCGTCGGTCGGATGCGACACCACAGGGATCTCGAACCGGTAGGCGTCCAACTGCCAGGTCGTGGACACGTCCTGGCTGGATCGGGTGCGGCGCGACGGCACGATATTGATGTCATCGAGTTCGTAGGTGCGACGGGCGGTTCTGCCCATGCCGATTTCAACCATGTCTCGCATGGTGTGACTCCCCCTGTCAGCGGGCGTAGTAGTTCGGCGCTTCGACCGTCATCGCGACGTCGTGCGGATGACTCTCCTTCAGACCCGCCGCCGTGATCTGCACGAACTGCGCCTGCTGCAGATGCTCGATGGTGGCCGAACCGGTGTAGCCCATCGCTGCGCGGAGGCCGCCGGTGAGCTGATGGATCACCGTCGACAGCGGGCCACGGAACGGTACCCGGCCCTCGATGCCCTCCGGCACCAGCTTGTCCTCGGACAGCGCATCGTCCTGGAAGTAGCGGTCCTTCGAGTAGGACTTCGCACCGCCCCTGCCCTGCATTGCGCCCAGCGAACCCATGCCGCGATAGCTCTTGAACTGCTTGCCGTTGACGAATATCAGCTCGCCAGGCGATTCGGCGGTGCCTGCCAGCAGCGAACCCAGCATCGTGGTCGACGCGCCTGCGGCCAGCGCCTTGGCGATGTCACCGGAATACTGCAGCCCGCCGTCGGCGATGACCGGCACTCCCGAGGGCGCGCAGGCGGCGACAGCCTCCAGGATCGCGGTGATCTGCGGTGCGCCGACACCGGCGACCACCCGCGTCGTGCAGATCGAGCCCGGACCGACACCCACCTTCACTGCGTCGGCGCCGGCCTCGACAAGGGCGCCCGCAGCGGTCCTGGTTGCGACGTTGCCGCCGATCACCTCGACCCGGTCGCCCACCACGGTCTTGAGCCGGTGCACCATTTCGAGGACCAGCCTGTTGTGCGCATGCGCCGTGTCGACGACCACCACGTCGACCCCGGCGTCGACGAGCGTCATCGCACGCGTCCACGAATCGTCGCCAACACCGACGGCCGCGCCGACGAGCAGCCGGCCGTCGCTGTCCTTGGTGGACAGCGGGAACTGTTCGGTCTTGACGAAGTCCTTGACGGTGATCAGCCCGGTCAGCTTGCCGTGTCCGTCGACGATCGGCAGCTTCTCAATCTTGTAGCGGCGCAATAGTCCTAGCGCTGCCTCCGCGGAAACGCCCGCCTGCGCGGTGATCAGCGGCGCCTTGGTCATCACCTCGGAGACCGGCTTGGACTGGTCGACCTCGAACCGCATATCGCGGTTGGTGATGATGCCGACCAGCTCGCCGGTGTCGTCGACGACGGGCAGGCCCGAGATCCGGAACCGCGCGCACATCGCGTCGACCTCGGCCAGCGTGTTGTCCGGTGAGCAGGTGACCGGGTCGGTGACCATGCCTGCTTCCGAGCGCTTGACCGTCTCTACCTGGCCCGCCTGCTCGGCCACAGGAAGGTTGCGGTGAAGCACGCCCATACCGCCTGCCCGGGCCATCGCGATCGCCATCCTGGACTCCGTCACCGTGTCCATCGCCGAGCTGACCAGCGGCACCCTCAGCCGGATCTTGCGGGTGAGTTGGCTGGAGGTGTCGGCTGTGGCGGGCACCACATCGGAAGCGGCGGGTAGCAGCAGAACGTCGTCGAACGTGAGCCCGAGCATCGCGACCTTGGTCGGATCATCGCCGCCGGTCGGCACCGGAACGGCGATAGGGATGCTGCTTTCAGCGATCGACATAGGTGAGGCCTCCAGTGACTAGCCAGTCGCAGAGCTAGATACCTATCTTATCTGCAATGACGTCGCCGCTTCGGTCCCACGCTGCCTCGCGGACACGCAGGTGGTGAGCCCGCTAACGGCTGGCGCGATACCAGGGGGGCTGCGTAGTGTGGAGTCGTGCGTGATCACCTGCCTCCAGGTTTGCCGCCCGATCCGTTCGCTGATGACCCGTGCGACCCTTCGGCGGCGCTTGATGCGCTCGAGCCGGGCCAGCCGCTGGATCCGCAGGAGCGAACCGCCGTCGAGGCCGACCTCGCCGACCTGGCGGTATACGAGGCGCTGCTAGCGCACAAGGGAATCCGCGGCCTTGTGGTGTGCTGCGACGAGTGCCAGCAGGACCACTACCACGATTGGGACATGCTGCGCGCCAACCTATTGCAGCTGCTGGTCGACGGCACTGTACGTCCGCACGAGCCGGCCTACGATCCGGAACCCGACGCCTACGTGACCTGGGATTACTGCCGCGGTTACGCCGATGCGTCACTCAACGAGGCCACGTCTGAGTCCGACGGATATCGCTGAGGGCTGAACGCGCTATTCGCCGTCGCCGCGCTGTTTGGGCGGTGGAATAACCAGTGGGGTCGTTGTGACCGGAATGGTCACCGTCGCCTGGCTTTCCGTCACCGGACTCTCGGGAGCAAGCTGCCGCGGCGCCTCTGAGGCGATTGTGGTCGGCGGAGCAACCACTGCCGGAACCGGCGCGACCACACTTGGCGGCGCGACCACGCTTGGCGGCGCAACCACCGCAGGCGCAGGTGCGGCCACACTCGGCGGTGCGGCCACCGTCGGTGGCGCGACCACTTGGGCCCCGCCGCCCGCGGGCGGGGCGGCCTGCGGCGTAGTGGTGGTCGTCGTGACCGCGTGCGTCGTCGTCGTTGTCGTGGTGGTGGTGGTCGTCGTCGGTGGTGTCGTAGTCGTCGGGGTGCCACCCGGCGGTGGCGGTTCAGGCACAGGCGAACTCGACGTCGGCGAGCTCGTGGTGGCCGATGACGTAGACGTGGAAGTCTCGGACGACGAGGTGGCGGTCTCCGACGATGACGAGGTCGAACTGCTCGTCTCCGACGATGTGCTTGTCGACGTGTCCGACCCCGGAGCGACGACGACTGGCTCGGGCATCGGTGGAGGCGGTGCGCCGGGCGGCAGCGTCGCGTTGGCGTCCTTCGCGTCGACCTTTACCGTCAGCTCTTGCCACTGAGTGACCAATTCTTGTTTCTGCTCAACGTCATTGACCGTTGCGACGGTGGTCGTCAGCGTCTGCAGCTTGTTCTGCGCGGCGTCCCACTGGCCCTCGTCGATCAGCTGCTGTACCTCGGCCAACTGCTGTGAGGCGAGCGCCACCTGATCGGTGCGCGGCTTCTGCTCCTCGCCGAACAGCATGGTGTGCAAGCCGTACAGTGCGTCGCCCGGCCCGGCGCCGGCCACCACCGCGCCGAAACCGCCGAGGCACAACACTGCCGCGGCAACCGAACCCACCAGGGCCAGCGACGTGCGGGTGCGCTTGCGCGATTCGACGGCGCGCGTCAGTGCGATGACCGCGTCACGCGGTGTGACGGGTGCCATCAACGGCGGCGTGCGCACCTCGTCGCGCCATCCGGCGAGCAGCTGCGCGATCTCGGCCTCACTGGGATCGCTCGAGTACACCGGCTGCTGGGAGGCAAGCGCGTCGAGGAAGCGGTCCGTGCGGTTGATCTCGTTGAGCGACGGGTCGCCCCCGCCCCAGCGTCCGAAGTCAGGCATGGCCGTGCTCCGTCGCCGTGATTTCTGCCTTCAGCCGTGCCAGCGCTCGGTGCTGCGCCACCCTGACAGCGCCTGCGGTGCTGCCGACCGCCTCGGCCGTTTCTTCGGCGCTCATGCCGACGACCACACGCAAGATCAAGATCTCTCGTTGCTTTTCGGGCAGCACTGCGAGGAGTCTGTTCATCCGCGCCGACGATTCGGAGTCGAGGGCCATCTGCTCGGGGCCGGCCTCCATCGAGAACCGCTCGGGCACGACATCCGTCGGCTCAGCGCGGTTCCTGGCTGCCGCGCGATGCGCGTCGGCAACCTTGTGGGCGGCGATGCCATACACGAAGGCCAGGAATGGTCGTCCCTGATCCTTGTAGCGCGGCAGCGCCGTGATGGCGGCCAAGCAAACCTCCTGTGCAACGTCGTCGGCTGAGAGACCGCTCCGCTCGGTCGCCCCAACTCTGGCCCGGCAGTACCGGACGACGATCGGGCGGATGATCTCCAGCACCTCTCGAAGCGCGTCCCGGTTGCCCGCCACAGCCTCAGCAACGACAGCATCGAGACGTTCTCCCGAAAATGTCATCGTGGGCGGTATCTCCAGCGTTACGTGGGGGACACGTCCCCGAAGTGTTGACGTCAGCTAAACAATAACGATCCGATAGGCGCGACCATTGTCAGCGCTGCGCCAAGTCGCCGCCTCGGCGACGCACCGTAGCTGCGCATTCGTTACGAATCCTCAGCACTTGTGACGCCGAGTGGCGGGCGCTGCCGATATCGGCCAGCAGGCAGGCCAACGCCCAGCACAGCGGGATGATTCCCAGTCGCTCGGCGTCCTGCAGGGCAGCGTCGGCAACGCGCCGCGACGCCTCGATTTCCCCGGCGCTGCAGAGCGCCGCCGCCAGGATGACATCCGATTTCACGGCGTGACGCGCCGAACCGAGCGATGCGGCCAGCTCCACGGCGCGCCGGGCGTGGTCCACGGCCGTCGCACCGTCGCCACTCGCCATCGCGAGTTCCGCGGACACCCACGCCAACCGCACCGGCAGCCGCGGCGGCACCGATGCGGTGAGCAGCTCCCCGGCGCGCCGTAGTGCCGCTGCCGACGCCGCGAACCGGCCAACGCCGAGCGCGTCGGCGGCCAGCCCGATGAGGGCGTCGGCACCGGCTTCCTGGTCCGAACCGGCCATGGCCATCGCCCTGCCGTCCCACCCACGGGCCCGGTCGTGCCAGCCGAGCTGACGCAAGAACGACGCCCAGGTGCTGTGCGCCAGCGAGGCCAGCGGATCGTCGCGCTGCAGCAGGCCCGCCAGGTCGGCCATTGCGGTGCCGTAGCGGCCCTGCCCGCCGGCGGCGACAGCGCGCAACCACAACTCGTGCGGTGTCGACGCGAGCGGCAGCGGCCAGCATCGCGGGTCGTCGCCGAACGCGGCGTTCGCGAGCACGTTGTTCATCGGACCGCGACGCTATCAATGCGTCGCGCAAAACCCGGTACCGGCGGGCACGCATTCGACATATCGCCGAATCAGCAACGGTTAACAGTTTGTGGTGGCCATGTTAATTCGACGTCAACCGCCTTCTGGGGGCAGGAAATAAGCTGTGCGACACAGCGGGAGCCGATCAGCGAAAACACCAGTCGTGTTCGCTCCTCTGGCGTTTCGTTACCACCGATGTCGTTGCCCGCGGGTCGCAACGATGAACGTGATGTAAATTCTCCGCCTGCGGTTATGTGCATGAGCACATGTTCGGGCTATTGACGGATTTTCATGAGTACCCCTACTTTGTGTGCACGAGTAGTCATCGGCGACTTGTGCTCGGTTCGGTTCCACGACTCACGCATCCGTTCGTTCGCGAAAAAGGTGTGTAGAGAGGGGTTTTCCCAATGCCACAGCCGCAGCAGCTACCCGGACCCAATGCTGACATCTGGGATTGGCAGATCGCCGGCCTTTGCCGGGGTGTCGATTCCGCTATGTTCTTCCATCCCGATGGCGAGCGGGGAAGGGCACGCGCGCAACGCGAGATGCGCGCCAAGGAGATGTGCCGGCAGTGCCCCGTCATCACCCAGTGCCGCAGCCACGCGCTCGCCGTTGGCGAGCCCTACGGCATCTGGGGCGGCCTGTCCGAGGCGGAGCGCGAACTGCTCCTCAAGCGCGGCATCCGCCGCGCCTCATAAGCGCGACAAACGAAGAGGCCTCACTCCGTCACGGGCGGATTGGGGCCTTCTTCGTGTTTGCGTGGTTCCTGCTGCGAACGACGCGTCCCCGCCAAGCGGACGATTCCGTATACGATTCCAGCCGCAACGGCCAGCGCGCCCAACCACGGCAGCAGCAGGCCGAAGAGCAGAACCACGTTGCGCAGCACCCAAACCAGGGCATCCCAACCACGTTCGATCTGGCCGGTGAAGCCTTCGTACCGCTTTGGCGACGGTCCGCCGATCTGCTCGGCCACGAAGGTGACGTTCACCGTGCTGTAGTCGATTCGATCGCCGAGCTGATCGCGCTGGGCACGCAGGCTGTCCAGCTCCGCCTGGCGCTCCGAGAGGGCGCCCTCGGCCTTGATGAGCGCGTCAGGGTCCTTGGCATCGCGCATGATCGCCAAGAGTCGATCCACCGAGGTCTGCAGGGCCTTGATCCTCGCGTCGAGATCGACTCGCTGCGCCGTGACGTCCTCGGATGTGGTCTCCGCGGTCTGCACCTTGCCCAGCGTCTTCAACTCGCGCACCAAACCGTCTAGTTTCGCGACGGGCACCCGCAACACGACGGAGGTGCGGGCCAAACCCCTTTCGGATCCCGCATCCTCGGAGCGGCTGTCGACCCGGCCGTCGGCGTCCTCCACAAGGACAGCGGCCTTGTCTGCTGCCTCGGAGGTATTGGACACCGTGATGGTCATCGACGCGGTCTTGACGACGTCGCGCTGGGCATCCAGCGGGGGCGCGCCGGGTGGCGGGCCGAACTCCGGTGCCGGCGCACCAACGCCGTCCTTCATGCCTGCCGCAGGCGCGGTCGTCGTGCCGCCGCCCTGTGGCGCCCTGCTCTCATGCGATGCCGAGCAAGCCGTCAGCACGCCCAACACGGCGACCCCCGCTATCGCAAACATCAACCAGCTGGGACCCAACCTGCGCGAAACCCGGTTCATGATCATCAACCTTGCCATCGCCTGTGAAGTCCGACAACGACGCAGCAAAAGGGCCCCACCAAGTCGCAAGTGCCCCCCACAGCCGGGCGGTCGGGAGGCTTTGGCGCCGGTCGGCATGTCAACAAGTTCCCCGGCGACGGTGCACCGGTTTGTAGGCTTTGGGACATGCTGTTTAACAACGGTGAGGTTTTCGCCGGCTACGTTATTCAGCGGTTGCTCGGCAGGGGCGGTATGGGTGAGGTCTACCTCGCCCAGCATCCTCGTCTGCCTCGTCAAGACGCGCTGAAGATCCTGTCAATGGCATCAACGGCCGACGAAGAGTTTCGCGCGAGATTCAATCGCGAGGCCGAATTGGCAGCGACGCTGTTTCACCCCCACATCGTCGGCGTTCTCGACCGCGGCGAGGTCAACGGACGGCTCTGGATCTCGATGGCCTACGTCGACGGAACTGACGCAGGTCGATTGATTCGCGAGCGTTACCCGCGCGGCATGCCCGAACAGGACGTCTTCGAAATCGTGACTGCGGTGGCTGATGCGCTCGACTTCGGTCATGAGCGCCGTCTGCTCCATCGTGACGTCAAGCCTGAGAACATCCTCGTAGCCGCATCCGATGGCCATCGGCGCAGGGTGCTGTTGACCGACTTCGGCATCGCTCGCAGAATTGATGACGTCAGCAACCTCACTGACGACGGCGTCGCCGTGGGAACGATCAGTTACGTGGCTCCTGAGCAGCTCTTGGGAAAGCCGCTTGACGGCCGGGCGGATCAATATGCGTTGGCCGCCACGGCCTTTCACCTTCTCACCGGCGCGCCACCATTTGAAGACTCAAATCGCGCGGTGGTGATCAGCCACCATCTAGGTACGCCACCACCGCGGATATCGGACCGCCGACCCGATCTCGCGCACCTCGACGCCGTGCTGGCGAGGGCGTTGGCCAAAAACGCAGGCGAGCGATACCCGAGTTGCCTCGAATTTGCCCGAGCCCTCACACAGCAGGGTCCACCCGTCGATGCCGCGCCTCCGCCTCCGCAGTCCGGCTCGCAGGCGACGGGATCGGGCGACCGTCCAGCCACGCAGCGTCTCGAGCGTTTGGTCGTTCATGGGACAGCGCGCGATGTACAGCCAAATGCGGCCGGGGCCTTGTCGTTTCAACTGGTGCCGTATGACCCCATAGGCAACCGGCGCGCTCCTGTCCCGGTCGAGATACAAACTCAGTTCGTAGCGGGTCAGCTCGCAGATGGAGATGAGGTCGAGGTCAGCGGCGTCTGGGACGGCAGCACCATCGACGCAGACACCATCACCAATCTTTCAGCCGGAGCCCGTCCCAAGCGTCCACGGTCCAGGGACCGCGCCAAACCGCCGCGCGACAGCGCACCGAAAGGCAACAGGGTCCGGATTGCACTCGTTGCACTCGCCGGTGTGGTCGTGTTGACCGCCGCTGCGGTTCTGTACTTCACCGACGGATTCGGCCTATGGACTCGCCCAGGACCAACCGTCAAACCGGTGAGTGCGACGGTGTTTTCTCCCAACGGTTCTCCGGACAATCCGCAGGATGCTGACTTGGCGATCGACGGCAACCCGGACACGGGGTGGTCCACCGTCACTTATAAGGATCCCGTTCCGTTCCCGAATTTCATCGAGGGAATGGGCCTGGTGCTGCACCTGTCCGAACCGACCGCACTGAGCACCGTCACGCTCGACGTGTCCAGCACAGGGACCGAGGTGCAGATCCGCTCTTCGCCCACCGAAGACCCAGCCAAGTTGAGCGACACGACCGAGCTGACCTCCAACACGCCACTTCAGCAGGGGCACAACCGTATAGAAGTGAATGACCGGACCAAGACGTCCAACGTGCTGGTGTGGATCACCAAATTGGGCACGACCAATGGCGAGAGCCGGACGGAAATCTCCGACATCACGCTGCAGGCGACTGCGTAGGGTCGAGACCGAAGAGGTCTTAGTCGGCAGAACTCAGTGCCGCATGCCCGGCAAGCCGTGTCCCGCGGGCGCGGCGACGAACCTGAAGCCGGCGCCTCCGAACCTTCCACGAACTCCATTCGCCCAGGGTCACCCCGGCCGCGAGGGCGGTACCGACCGCAAATGCGCCCAACACCGAAGCGAATCCGACGGCGTGCTGGTCATTGAGAATGGCGTAGATGCCGTGCAGCAGTGCCAGGCCCGGTAGCAGGGGCACGATGCCGGCGATCGAAACAACCAGGGGCGGCGCGAGATTGCGGCGTTCCATCAACCGGCCGACCAATCCGATCGGCACCGCCGCGACGAACGACGCCACGACGGCACCCAAACCCGCGCCCTGTGCGAGAAGAAACGCGATGGTGCCTGCGGCGCCGCCGAACGCCGCGGCCATCGCCGCAGACCGTTCGGCATAGCAGGCCACGGCGTAGGCCGCCGCGCTTGCCGCACCGAATGCGACACGTGCAGGCAGCTCGGCCAGTGCGGGCGGCGCATCCGCGCTGATGGCGACGAACGGCGCACCGAAGCGGTTGGCGAGGTGCAGTACCAACGCCACACCCGCGATCGTCGCGCCCGTCATCATGACCAACTCGAAGAACCGGCCCGCAGCAGTGACTGGGGCACCGGTGATGACGTCGCCGACCGATCCGACCAGCGAAAGACCGGCGAGAAGCACAACCAGGCCCGCAGCGATGGCCACCGTAGGTTCGAATTGGAACCCCAGCTTGGGGGTGAGCCAATAGAGCACCAGCGGGGGCGCGGTCGCGACGGCACCGCCGACCGCGTACTGGAAGAAGAACGGAAGTCCATGCCTGTTGAGTCGCCTATTGACGCGGTCGATCGTCATCGCACTCAATGCGCTGACCAGGCCGGCCAGCAGGCTTGCGCCTAGCGTCCCCGCCGTCGCAAATGCCAGCGCGCCCCAGGCGAGGGTGGCGATCCAGCGCTTATATGGATGCGGCGCGGTAATGATGGCGTCGAGTTCGTCGCGCGCCTGCGACGGCGTTGTCTGACCGGCGCGGATACGGCCGATCAAGCGGTCGACGGCAGCCAGCCGGCTGAAGTCCATCGACCGGGATTGGACGATGTGCAGCGTGCTTGCCGGTGGCGCGGTCGGCCCGCGGTATACGGAGACATGGATCGTCGTGTTGATGACATCGACCTCGCAACGCTCGATGCCATACGCGCCGGCGATGGCCGTCACCTGGTCCATCGTGGCGGTGGCCGGCGTCCCGGACGCCATCAGAATGGCGCCGATACTGCCTGCCAGATCGAGCACCTCGCCGACGCGCGCGTCGTAAGCGTCGTCGTGCTCGCTGCGGTCCGGATCCGTTATCCGCCGCAACGTATCGGTCGGTGGTTCGGTTTCCCGAACAATGCGGCTCAAGATTTCGCGTGGACGCGCCCGCCACGGCTGGCCCGCGCTATCACGGGTCAACTGCACAGCATTCCCCTTACATTTCATCGGTCGACTCGGATCGCAACGAGCAGCCGCCGCCGATCGTTCCGTATATTTCGTTTATTTCCCAGAGCCTCTGGTGTTTTCGCTCACATCGCCAGGCCGTGGTCTCGAAGACGGGCTCTCAGTGGAATGGAGCAGCAACAACTAACTCTACTGGCATCGTCAAATCCGCTGCGCACAAGTCTTTTTGGCGGCCGGTCCATGTCGCGAGATTAAGCGTCGGTACGCCGCCCGCTCGCCCAAAACGAAACACCCCAACTCGTTGTGCCCGGGGTGTTTTCGTTGTGAACGTTATGGGCCTATACACGGCCCGCGACAAATGTCGCGGCCTGGTCCGTCAGCCCGGGAACGTATTCGTGATGCGCATCCAAGTCGCCGCCTCCGCCGCATACCGGGTCGCCGCCGTGGCACAGGTCGATCGTCTTCGGCCCGTACGGCCCGGCGAGTCCATTTAGCGGGCCCGAGACCCTGGTCAGCGGGTTGCCGAACACCGCAACGGCCGCCACATAGTCGACAGCCGCCGGTGGCAGCGGATTGGTGGGGCCGGCGCCGGAAAGGATGTCCAGCCCAGGTAAGGCAAAAGGAACGCCGGGTATGTCGGGTAAGGGAGGAAGGCCGCCCGGTATGCCAGGAACGCCAGGTATGGCAGGAACGCTTGGTGCGGCACCCACCAGAAAATCGACTACAGCCGCGCCCTCCGAGAAGCCACCGAGCACTAACCGGGTGGCCGGACAATTGGCGATCATGTCATTGACATGGTTGGTCGCATCGGCGACGCCGTCAGAGACCGTGAGCAAGTTCGACGATGCGGCGTAATTGACCGCATAAACACCCACTGACCTGCCGCCCACCTTTGTGCGAAGCGAGTTGATGAAGGCGTCGCCCAGTGGGCCTGGTCCCGGGGCATCGCCAAGACCGCGCGCGAACGTCACGTCGATATCGGGGCACGGTTGGGCTGCGGCGGACGGAATACCGACGCCCAACATCGCGCCCGCCGTCAGCATCGCGGCGCAAAACCAGCCAACGATCAGTTGATGCGCCACTTCTGCGCGCATTTACCGATGGTAGGCCGCATGAACCGCTCGTCAGGGAAATACCCCGACTCGTTTGGGCCCGGGGTGTTTTCGTTGTGAAAGGTTCTCGTGCGCGTGGCCGTGGTCCACGCCCTGGATCGATGAACAACCGCAAACGCCGCGCGGCTCTGCGCGAGAATGATCCATCCGTCCCACATGGAGCTCACCAACATGCCCCTGACGCCCCTTGATACCCACTGCTTGCCCGCCGGCGTGGACTCCCGCTTCGTCGAGAGCGTCAACGGCCTCCGCATGCACGTACTCGAGGCCGGTCATGAGAAACCGGGCCAGCCGTTGTTACTCCTCCTGCACGGCTTTCCCGAAATTGCCTACTCCTGGCGCAAGGTGATGGTCCCGCTCGCTGAGCTCGGCTACCACGTCGTGGCGCCAGATCAGCGCGGCTACGGCCGCACGACAGGGTGGAGCGCAACCTACGACCAAGATCTGCGCCCCTACTCGATGCTCAACCTGGCCCGCGATGCGGTGGCGCTCACGTTCGCGCTCGGCTATCGGCAGGCGGCGGCCGTGATCGGCCACGATTTCGGCGCGCCCGTTGCGTCCTGGTGTGCTCTGACCCGGCCCGATGTCTACCAGCGCTGCGCCATCCTCAGCGCGCCGTTCCCGGGGCCGCCGACACTGCCGTTCGACACAGCTGCAGACGGCTCACACCGCGCCGAGCCGAGGAACGCTACCGGTGACATCGAAGCCGACCTGGGTCGTCTGCTGCGCCCGCGGAAGCACTACCAACGCTATTACACAACCAGATCCGCCAACGACGACATGTGTTGTGCCCCAGAGGGTGTGGGCATATTCTTGCGCGCCTACTTCCATTACAAGAGCGCCGACTGGAAAGGGAACCAGCCTCATCAGCTCGCAGACTTTTCGGCCGAAGAGTTGGCCAAGATGCCGACCTACTACGTGATGGATCGCGACCAAACGATGGCCGAGACCGTGCGCCCATTCATGCCTTCGGCGACCGAGATCGCGGGTAATCAGTGGCTGCCAGACGCCGAGATAGCGGTCTACGCCGAAGAATACGAGCGCACGGGGTTCCAGGGTGGTCTCAACTGGTATAGGGCCAGCCTCGAACCGCATCTTGTTGCGGACCTGACTCTGTTCTCGGGCAAGACAATTGACGTGCCGTCGATGTTCCTCGCCGGCCAAAATGACTGGGGCACATACCAGGTGCCTGGCGCCCTGGACACAATGCGCGAAAAGGCCTTTGCACACATGACGGGCGTGCACCTCGTGCCGGGCGCCGGGCACTGGGTGCAGCAGGAGAAGCATGAGGCCGTCGTCGACCACCTGCAAGAACTGCTGACCATCGAGGCGTAGAAGTGAAGCTCAACAAGTCACCGCCGGGTCGAGCCCGAAGACCCTTACCGCGGCTGCCTTACCTTTTAGCGCGTGGGCTCCCCGGTCGGCGAGTCCGGGTGGCCGAGATGCCAGGGCGTCGAAGGTCGGGTGGGTGAGAAGGATTGCATCGCCGGTGGTCTTGGTCAGCTGCTCGACACGGGCAGCGACGTTGACCGTGTCACCAATCAGGGTGAACTCCAGCTTGCTTCCCCCGCCGATGGTTCCGGCGATTACCGTGCCTGTGTTGATGCCGATGCCGATCCTCAACTCACCGTCGAACCGCTCCGCGACCAGGCGGTGAATCACCACCGCCGCACCCACCGCCGCATCGGCATGATCCGCAAGGTCATTCGGCGCGCCGAAGACCGCCAGTGCGCCGTCACCGAGGAACTTGTTCACATGTCCACCGGCATCAACGACAGCAGGCACCACAATCTCGAACAACGCGTTGAGTCGCGACACCGTGTCCTCGGCGGAGTTCGCCTCCGCGAACGGTGTGAAGTCACGAACGTCGACGAACATTACCGTCACCTCGCGGCGCTCACCGGTGAACACATCGTCACCCTGCTCAAGCAACCGCGCTGCGAGCGCCGGGTCGACGTAGGTGCCGAACGCGGCCTGAAGTCGTTGCCGCTCAGCCAAACCCGCCTGCATACGGTTAAACGACGCCGCCAGCGCACCAAGGTCATCGTCTTGAACCACGGGCAGGCGTCGGCTGTAGTCGCCGGCGGCGATTCGTTGAGTCCCTTCGGCGAGGTCGCGGATGGGTTGTAGAGACGGTGAGAACGCTAGGCCGACGGTGACCGGTACCCCGAAGCCGACCGTCAACACAGACCCGATCGCGACCAACAACACCGGGTTCTCACTGACCCGATCGAACAGCGCCGCCACCATCGCGCCCGCAACGGCGAAGTTGAACCCGGCCGCGAGCGCGGACACGTTCGACCACGCGGCAAAGGTCGGGCGAGAGCGGGGCAGGGAGTCACCGATGCCCGTGTCGCCGGCGATAGCGACCCTGGCCGGCCGCACCGCTGCTTCCACGGCGCTGTGGATAGTAATCATCACGCCGGCAGTTCCGATGGCACTGCCCAGGATCGCGTACTGGATTAGCCGCGATCCGGTCGCTCCGGCGATCGCACCGACAACCACCGATACCAGAGCCACCCCAACAACGAAGCCCCCCGCGCCTCGGGCAACCGTCTGCCGGGCCCAGGTGTAGGTGGCTTCCAGCGCCGCCGCCCGATCGACCTCGTGGCCGGCCGCCCACTGCTCAGGTAGGTGGGTCGAGCCCATGCCGGGAAGAACCATCACGTACACCTGCGCCAGCGCGGCGACAACGGTGACGGCGGCCGCCTCGACGTAGCGATCGGAGTCCTCGAACGCGACAATCAAGAACGCCAAAAGGAGGTCGAACTGCAGCACTGCGAGGAACAGGATTCCATAGATCGCCCACGAGTACCTCGCGCCGTACCGATCCCACGCCCACTGCCAAATGCGGTCCATGGCGAAACAAAACACCCCCGGTCTGGTGACCGGGGGTGTTTCGTCAGCAACTTCTAGTGCGCGTGGCCGTGATGGCCGTGGCCGTGGTCTTCGTCCTCGGCCGGCTTGTCCACCACCGCGGTCTCGGTGGTAAGGATCATCCTGGCCACCGATGCGGCGTTCAGCACCGCAGAACGAGTCACCTTGACCGGGTCGACGACACCTTCTGCGGCGAGGTCGCCGTAGGTCAGGGTGGCGGCGTTGAAGCCGTGCCCGTCGGGCAGCTCGGACACCTTGTTCACCACGACCGA
>Ga0075364_10000111_pt1 | contig 33702 bp, 38 predicted proteins | sample EndMetdeltDD1764_FD_71517 | JGI IMG/M metagenome (GOLD analysis project Ga0075364, IMG submission 71517) | Populus endosphere microbial communities from Tennessee, USA - Endosphere MetaG P. deltoides DD176-4 | ecosystem: Host-associated > Plants > Roots > Endosphere | place: USA: Tennessee... | reverse complement strand
CTTCGGCCTGGATATCGGTACTACCGCGATCCGGCTGGTAGAGTTACACGGCAGCGGTCCGGTTAAGACACTGGTTAAGTACGCATACGTCCCAGTAGACAGTAAATTAGTACTCAGTGATTCAAAGACTGACCAGCAGAAGTTAGCGCAGGTCATCAAAGACTTATTAACCCAGGCTCGTATGACAACGCGTAACGTTGCCGTGGGTATACCGTCACAGCGGGTATTTACAGCTGTCATCGATTTTGATCGCCTTCCACCTGCCGAGTTAGCCAAGGCTATCCGTTATCAGGCAGACTCACTCATCCCGACGCCTCTCGACAAGTCAAAGATTGACTGGGCAGTTATCGGTGATTCACCGAAAGACCGCACCAAGGTTGAAGTGTTACTTTCGAGTGTAGAGAACGACTTTGTGGAACAGCGGCTTGACCTGCTTGAGTCCATCGGCCTGGAAGTTATCGCTTTTGAGCCTGACAACCTGGCACTGACCCGCGCAATGGTAGCGCAGGATGGTGCGGGCCCGCAAATGGTACTCGACATCGGCAGCAAGACTACCGACCTGGTCGTTACTATGAATGGCGCGCCACGATTGACCCGCTCAATCCCTACTGGCGCCGAAGCGATTATCCGTTCCGCTGCACAGAACCTTAACATCGAGGAAAAGCAGGCACGCCAGTTCGTCTTCAAATTCGGACTGGGCAAAGACAAGCTCGAAGGCCGCATCTACGATTCAATCATCGGCACAATCGACATCCTTACCGGTGAAATAGACAAGTCAATCAAGTTTTTCCAGAGCCGATACGGTGAAACACAAACAGTCGGCCGCATTATTGTTACCGGCGGTGCGTCAGCTCTGCCTGAATTCCCGCTCTACCTCGCCAACAAGTTTGGCGTAGAAGTCGAAATTGGTAATTCATGGCGTAACGTATCGTTCTCACCAGAACGCCAAAACGAACTGCTAGCTGTGTCTAACCACTTTGGTGTGGCCTCCGGGCTTGCGGAGAGGGTAGAGTAATGAGTATTCAATTCAACCTGCTACCGGACATCAAAATTCAGTACCTCAAGGCTAAGCGCCAGAAGCACCTGGTGGTGCTGGCTTCATTCCTTGCGGTTGTCGTATCGCTGACGATTTTTATCGTATTGCTCACCGTTGTGTACGGTTTGCAGAAGAAGAACCTGAGCGATCTTAACAAAGATATCAAGTCTGCCAGCAATGAGCTGAAAGGCACCGATGAGCTGACAAAGATCTTGACCGTACAAAACCAATTGAAGGCACTTCCGGCTCTACATGACAAAAAGGTAGTTTCGAGTCGTTTGTTCAGCTATCTTTCGCAGACTACGCCTGCCAAAGCAGCGGTCGCTAAATTGAACGTCGATTATGAGCTCAACACTATCACTATTGCCGGATCAGCAGACAATTTGACCACAGTTAACACTTATACTGATATTCTGAAATTCACCAAATACACCACAAAGACTAATGACACGAAGGTAAGCGCCTTCACTGACGTTGTCCTGAGTGCATTTAGCCGCAATGCTGACGGAACCACCTACACCATCATGCTTAAGTTCGATCCAGCGATTTTCTCTGGCACCGAAGAAGTAAAACTGACCGTTCCGAACATCATCAGTACCCGATCTGAGGTCGATCGACCCACGGCATTATTCCAGGACGAGGGAGATCAATAGGGGTTATTATGGCAAAGACAGCTTCATTCACCAAAAGAACACTTATTACCAAAGCTAATAGCACCATGGTGCTGGCGATCGGTATTGCCGCATTCGTCGTAGTATTCTCACTCGTGGCCAGCAAGGCGCTTATCAGCCAGGCTTCGTACCAGAACCGTGTCATATCGGCTAAGAAGGTCGCGCTGAAGACGCTTGAAGATGACTTAGCAGCTCGTGACAGCCTCGTTGCTTCCTACAAAAATTTCGTAGGAACCCCGCAGAACGTATTGGGTGGTAACCCCGAAGGAAGCGGCGACAAAGACGGAGACAACGCCAAGATAGTTCTTGACGCATTGCCCAGCAAATATGACTTCCCGGCACTGGCAACCAGCCTTGAGAAGCTTATCGAAGGCCAGGGCCTTACGATCATGAATATTGCCGGCACTGACGAAGAAATTACTCAAGCAGTTAACCAGAATGCCGCAGAGCCACAACCTATAGCAATGCCATTCCAGGTACAAGTCAGCGGTTCGTATGATGCGGTCCAGGGATTAGTAGACGTCTTCAAGCGGTCTATCCGCCCCTTCCAGATCACCAAGATTGAAATCTCGGGCGACGAAGGCAGCATGACCGCGACAATTGACGCCAAGACCTTCTACCAGCCTGAAAAGAGCCTTAACATCCGTAGTGAGGTAGTGAAGTGAAACAAAAAGATATCGCACTGATCCTGGTTATCACTTTCGTGAGTGGCATCGCCTCATTCCTGGTATCAGGATGGCTTTTCGGCAAGCCAGCTGACCGCCAACAGAAGGCTGAAATTGTGGATGTTATAACTTCAGACTTTTCATTGCCCGATTCCCGATACTTTAACAACACTGCCATTGATCCAACCCAGCTTATCCAAATCGGTGACGCAAACAACCCGAATCCGTTTGATGGCGGCTCTCAGTAAGCACTTAGGAGTTAAACTCGTTATATGAGTGTTTTGTCAACGGCAGCCCAAAAGCAGGTCGAGGATGACCTGGTTAAAAATGGCGCACTCTCCAAGGAACAATTGGAAGATTTAAAGAGTAAAGCAGAAAAGGAAAAAACTCCTTTCCTGAGCTTTTTGACCACTAGCGGACTGGTACCAGACGAAACCCTGACCAAGACTATCGCACACGTTACCAAAGTTCCATATGTCAATTTAGGCAGTGCCCGTATTCCCATTGAAGTCTTGGATTTGCTGCCGCAAGAGGTTGCCGAACGATATATGGCTGTGCCACTGGGCGAAATGCAAAACCGTCTGGTTGTAGCGATGTTGGATGCCGATAACATTCAGGCAGTGGACTTCCTATCGAACAAGATCGGACGCCCTCTCAAGGTGTACGCAGCCAGTGAGTCGGGTATTCGTAACGTGCTACACCAGTACCAGGCCAACATATCCAAACAGGCTTTGGGGGACATCAGCGGCATGGATGCTGCTGCAGCCCTCGAAGCCGAACAGGCTGCTGGAGGGGACACCAAGGGCGGTTCTAAAGTGTCTACCCCCGAGGGTAAGAACATCAAGACTATTGTGCAGGACTCGCCAATCAGCAAGGCCCTGTCAACTATTCTGGAGTACGCCGCCAAGAACGGCGCCAGTGACGTGCACATCGAGCCGCTGCAGAACGAATTAAAGATTCGCTGCCGTATCGATGGCATTCTGCGAGAGATTCTGCGTCTGCCTAAGAGTACGGAACCACCCCTCGTGTCCCGTATCAAAATCCTTGCCAACCTAAAAATTGACGAACACCGCATTCCGCAGGATGGCGAGTTCAGTATTAGTGCCGCCGGTAAAACGATCGACTTGCGTATTGCCATCTCTCCTGTAATCTGGGGCGAGCAGGTGGTTATCCGTCTGTTGGATAAGTCAGGCACTACGCTCAAGCTTGAAGACATGGGCTACGCGGGCCGCGCCTTGCGCACTATCCGCGAAGGTATCAAGAGCAGTAGCGGTATGATTTTGACATCCGGTCCGACCGGCTCCGGTAAGTCGACTTCGTTGTATGCCCTCCTGCAAGAGGTTAAGAGCGATGCAATTAACATCGTTACTCTTGAAGACCCGGTCGAATACAAGATGGATGGTATTAACCAGATCCAGGTAAATGCCGAAGTAGGCCTAACATTTGCCAATGGGCTGCGGTCTATCTTGCGTCAAGACCCTGACGTCGTGATGGTAGGTGAGATCCGTGATAAAGAAACTGCCGAACTGGCAGTGCAGGCCGCCCTAACAGGCCACTTAGTATTCAGCACTCTGCACACCAACAGCGCTGCCGGCATCCTGCCGCGCCTGCTCGATATGAATATTGAGCCATTCCTGATTGCTTCCACAGTGCGTACTGTTATTGGCCAGCGCCTGGTGCGCCGTATTGGTGCAAACTCCGAAACATACGAAAGCGACAAGGTCGAAGCCGAGGCTATAAAGAAGACCATCGGCCAGCTCCTGCCCAAAACCAAAGAAGAAATACAGAAGGCAGCTACCGACTTAGGCTACGAGAACTTGCCACTAGCGACCCAAAATGCTTATACTTTAACCAAGGGCAAAGATAGTCCTGAAGCTCCTGGCGGATACAAGGGTCGAATGGGGGTATACGAGGTGTTCAATATTACACCCGAAATCCAACAGCTAATCCTGAAGCGCGCTACCAGCGCTGACATCCAGAAAGTCGCCCGGGAGCAGGGCATGGTCACGATGCGCGAAGATGGCTATCTCAAGGCCTTAGCGGGTCGTACTACATTAACAGAGGTAGATCGCGTTGCCGCTACAGACAGCGCATAACAGGGCTAAACAGAGAAAGTAAAGGGTGGACTAAAAATCATGCAGGGATCAGCGCCAAGAATCGAAATACTTCTGGAGGAGGTAGTTAAAAAGAAAGCCTCAGACCTTCACTTGCAAGTAGGACTACCGCCTATGCTGCGAGTTGACGGTACCTTGATGCCTGTTGCAGGTGCCGAAGTGCTTTCCGATGAAGCAGTAGAGACCTTGGTATTCGCGATTCTTGACGAAGACCAGAAGCAAATTCTGCTCAAAGATAAAGAATTCGACTTTAGCTTCGCCTTCGGTGACCTGGGTCGCTTCCGCGTAAACGCGTTCCATGAGCGGGGTAACTTGGCTGCGGCGCTGCGTCTTATCCCCAACGAAATTATGACCATCGAGCAGCTCGGCCTGCCACCAATCGTTAACAAATTTGCCGATTACCCGCGTGGCCTCGTGTTGGTAACTGGTCCGACTGGTTCAGGTAAGTCCACGACGCTCGCTGCTATGATCCACAAGATCAACGTAGAGCGCTCAGAGCACATAATCACTATCGAAGACCCAATTGAATATACCCACCGCTCCAAGAAGTCAGTGATTGTTCAGCGCGAAGTGCACTACGACACATACTCATTCTCAGCCTCGCTGCGGTCTGCCTTGCGCCAGGACCCTGACGTTGTATTGATCGGTGAGATGCGAGACCTTGAAACCATCGCCTCGGCTATTACCATCGCGGAAACCGGACACTTGGTGTTCGCCACCCTGCACACCAACAGCGCCGCTCAGAGCATCGACCGTATGATCGACGTTTTTCCACCGCATCAGCAACCGCAGATTCGTTCCCAGCTATCAAACATTCTCGCCGCTATTTGTTCCCAGCGTTTGGTGCCTGCTATCGGCGGTGGCCGTATTGCTGCAGCCGAAGTGCTGGTGGCCACGCCCGCTGTGCGCAACATCATCCGTGAAGGCAAGACCCACCAGCTGGAAGCGGTCATTCAGACGGGCGCGGAATATGGCATGCAATCCATGGACAAGACTTTGGCCAGTATGGTACACAACGGAAATATCAGCTACGAAGAGGCCCGCAACGTTGCAGTCGATCTTGACGAGCTTGATCGGTTAATGAGGAGCTAGGCAAGAGTAATGTTATCTTTCCGCTACACCGCGCGTGACCCCGCCACAGGCCAATACATCAAATCTGACGTCCAGGCCGAAAATGAGGCTGCTGCATCTAAGCTTATCCGAAAGGAAGGCTTGGTTCCTATCGATATTACTTTGTCAGAGAAGGCCGCGACGGGTTTCATATCCAAGCGCCTCAACCGTGTTAAGACCAAAGACAAGGTTTTGTTCTCGCGACAGCTCTCCACGCTGATTAACGCTGGCTTGCCATTGGTACAGAGCTTGCGCAGCGTTAACAATCAGACAACCAGCAAGCCTCTGAAGGTAGTAATCAACAAGGTTATCTCTGATGTTGAGGCAGGTGCTACGTTGTCATCAGCTATGGCTAAGCATCCTGATGTCTTCAACCAGATCTACATCAGCCTTATCGCCGCCGGTGAAGCTTCGGGTACCCTCGACAAGGCCTTGGAGCGCCTGGCTTTGCAACAGGAAAAAGATGCCGAACTTATCCGTAAGGTGCGCGGTGCTATGGTCTATCCAGTCATCGTGCTATTCGTCATGCTCGGCGTTGTCGGGTTTATGATCGTCAGTGTGTTGCCGCAGGTGCAGGTGCTGTATGAGGGATTGCCTGGAGCTGAACTGCCGCTTATTACTAAAATTTTGCTGACCATCTCGCAGCTTATCATTAAGTTCTGGTGGGTTGTCCTAATTATGCTCGGCTTGGCCATCTTCTTTGGTACCCGCTGGGCCCGCACACTTGGCGGCAAGCAGGTCATTGATAAGCTGAAAATGCGTGCCTGGCCAGTAGGGCCGCTCTTCACCAAAATGTACATGGCTCGTTTCGCACGCACCGGAACTACCTTGGTATCAAGCGGTGTGCCTTTGATCCAGATGCTCGAGATCACCGCTGCCTCAGTGAACAACGTACACGTTGAGCGTTCTATCCACCGCGCAGCTGAAAAGGTGAAGGGCGGTAAAGCGCTGTCCGACTCACTGCAAAACGACCCCAACTTCCTTGATCTTGTGCCAAACATGCTGCGCATCGGTGAGCAATCGGGCTCCCTCGAGCAAATGATGGCCAAGACTGCCGACTACTTCGAAAAAGAGGTCGACGATCAAATTAAGTCAATCTCGACTATTATCGAACCAGTACTGATGGTTGTATTGGGTGTCGTGGCGTTTATCATCGTTGCTGCTGTGCTTCTGCCAATCTATGGCTTGGCGGGGCAATCGTTTGTGCAATAGTTCAGGTGATAAGGGGTTGCACCCCGAAAAAACCATTGCATTTTTTACTAATGATTCGTATTATCCTATTAGCATAAGCATTTAAAAAATTCAGCAAAGGGGGCATTTGCAATGCTACAAAAACTACAGAAACGTAAAGAGAATGGTTTTACCATCATCGAAGTCCTGATCGTTCTCGCAATCGCCGGTTTGATTATGCTTATCGTCTTCCTGGCAGTTCCTGCTCTGCAGCGTAACTCACGCAACACACAGCGTAAAAATGACGTGAGTGCAATACTCGGCGCAGTTAGCGAATGGTCGAACAACAACACAGGCAGCCTGCCAGCAAGTGGCGACAAGGCAAACGTGTTGACATACGCTAAGCTTGGTTTTTATCAGGCTGCTGATATCAGTATCGGCACTACCGGTGGCACTGACGTTGACAACGTGTATGTTGCGACAGGCAACAAGTGTAACGGTAACGCTCTTACGACTACGGGTGCAACGACCCGCAACATAGCCGCTCTCTACTATGTAGAAACCGGTGGCGGTACGACCGCACAGTGCCAAGAATCCTAGTAAGGTCCAGCACAGGGAAACAGACTCCATAAGGGGTCTGTTTTTCTATTCACGCATACGCTGAATGGGCAGTTGTCTGAGGGGCAGTGTGATACCATACCTGTATGATCCTGCTATTGCTTGGTGGACTAGGGCTTATCCTGGGGAGTTTTGTGAATGCATTTGTGTGGCGCCTGCATGAAGGTCGCGACTGGGTTAATGACCGCTCTGAATGCGTACACTGCCACCATAAATTAGCTGCCGAGGATTTAATCCCTGTATTAAGCTGGCTTTGGCTGCGCGGCAAGTGTCGCTATTGCCATAAGCCAATTGACGATAACCCTTTGGTTGAGCTGGCATTGCCAGTATTGTTCATAGCATCGTACGCATTTTGGCCGACGGAACTCGTGGGCAGGGGACTGTTCGAGTTTATATTGTGGTGTATTTTCCTCGTGGGTTTCATGATATTGACGGTATATGACCTGCGCTGGTTCTTGCTACCCAATAAAGTAGTTTTTCCTTTGATCGGTCTTGCGAGTGTGCAGATTGTGGCTGGGGTTATATATAGCGGCGACTTCAAAGAACTGGCCATGGCACTATCGGGTATGGCGGTGGTTGCTGGAATTTTTTACGCGCTTTTCCAATTGTCCAGAGGCACATGGATTGGCGGCGGTGATGTTAAATTGGGAATTGTGCTCGGTCTGCTGGCGGGAGGCGCGATAGAGGGGTTCCTGCTGCTGTTCATCGCATCAGTTGCGGGTGTACTTGCTGCGCTGCCGATGATTGTCCGCGGCAAGGCCCACCGCAAAACCCAGTTACCCTTCGGGCCGTTTTTAATAGTTGCAGTTATTATCGTATGTTTATTCGGTGGCGACATAATTGACTGGTATACGGGTCTGCTATACGTATAAAAAGCCCTTTTACCGAATATGCTTATGGTATACTTAAGGCTATGAGGGGTGGTAAAAAAACCCAGGGTTTTACCGTAGTAGAAACGCTTATCGTGCTAGCGATAACGGGCGGTCTTTTTGCTGCAGTCGCGCTGACACTTTCGGGCCGGCAGGCTCGTACACAGTTCGAGCAGTCAATCCAGGAAGTTAAGTCTCAGATTGAACAGACTATCAACGAAGTCGCAACCGGTTTTTATCCGAACACCGGCAATTTTAGATGTACTGCAGGTGGTTCTGGGCCGATCCTGACGTCTGGAAGCACAAACCAGGGTGAGAACACTGGCTGCATTTTCCTAGGTAAAGTTATGCAATTCGATATGGCTGGTACCGATCCAGAACAGTTCAAGGTGTACACAGTTGCTGGCCTACAGCGCGACAGTGCAGGAGATGAAGTTACTACTTATGCTGCATCGGTGCCTAGAGTTGTATCGCCAAGCACCAGCAACAACAGTGTCCCAGACGCCACTGCGACCAGTAAGCTCCTTTACGGCCTGACAACGCACGAGGTTTTCTACGGAACGACCAAGACCAATATCGGTGCAGTAGCGTTCGTGAACGGCTTAGCCCAGTACAGTAGTGGCTCTATTATGTCCGGTGCTCAGCAAGTCAACGTCATCCCTATCAACAATACGTCCTTGAACGCCTCATTGCGGGGCGCTGCAGAGTCTATTAATAATAATTTCACTAGTAGCCCTGTTAACGTCAGCAATGGCATTAAGCTATGTTTCGTCAGCGGCGGTACCCAACAGTCCGGGCTTATTACCATCGGTAGCAATAACCGTCAGCTTTCAGTAACGCTTGACATAAAAGGCAATAGAACATGTTCATAAGACTGCATGCTTCTCAGCGAGGTGATACATTGGTCGAAGTGCTAATTGCCATCGGTGTTATTAGCCTGATCCTCGGCGGCGCATTCGTTATGACCAACCGTAGTCTGCAAGGAACACGCGATGCCCAGGAGCGGGTAAACGCCACGAAGCTGGTTGAAGGCCAGGTCGAGCGTATTAAAAATCTTGCTGCTAGCGACAGTGATGCTCTCTTTGGCGCGGGCACACCGGCTGCATACTGTATCAACAACAGCGGCACCGTAGTCGCCAGCACCAATACTGCCTGTGCTGTAGATGTTAGCGGGCAGCCCACAACAACCGAACCTCGATTTAGGATATCCATTACTCGCTCCGCAAACACCTTTACCGTTACCAACACCTGGAACAAGGTGCGCGGCTCTGGCCAGAATAATGTAGTGATGAAGTACAGGACTTATGAAGCGAACTAATTACACCCCACAATCTACCAAGCAAGCTGGCTTCACTATCATGGAACTGCTAATTTCTACGGTCGTTTTTGGCGTAGTACTGCTGGTTGTGAGTACTGCCATTCTGCAGTTCACGCGTGTGTACTACAAGGGTATTACCGAGTCCAAAGTGCAGGAGGCGGCCCGTAATATAGCTGACGTCGTAGCACAGGGTATTCAATTCAGCGGCGGGATTGTCACTGACACCGTACCTAGCCCTACTCCAGGTAACTCGTATGCCTTTTGTATAGGCGAGCGCCAGTATAGCTACCAGGTGGGGCACCAGCTCGTCGACGGTGGCGGTACAGGGAATAAGAAACCCCACGCCATAGTCAATAATTATGTAGCGGGCTGCACAAGCAGTACCGCCGCCCAAAGCATGTCCTCTAGCACTGTAACCGGCCGCGAAATGCTTGAACCTAGGATGCGCCTGGCTAAAATGCAGGTGACAAACATAGGTACTAATTTGTACCAAATCAGTGTAAAGGTTGTGTATGGTGACGACGATCTGTTGGACAATCCAACGGCATCCAATGCGAAGTGTAAAAATATCCGGGCTGGCACACAATTTTGTGCGGTCTCAGAAATTACCACAACCGTTACAAAAAGGGTAGAATAGAAAGTAATCATGAGCACAATACAGACATCTCAGACCTCCATCCGTCATTCACAAGCAGGTATGGTGTCGATCATGACGACCATGGTTCTCATGATCGTCATCAGTCTTATCGTCCTCGGTTTTGCGCAGCTATCACGCCGCAATCAGCGTGAGACACTGGATCGCCAGCTGAGCTCGCAGGCTTTTTATGCTGCTGAAAGCGGCGTGAATGATGTTCGCGAACTTATTAATGCCGCATTAGCTACCGGCACAGCAACCGTTCCGGAGAAGAATGGCTGTACTGACACCGGTACTGGCGGTTTCTATGCTTCACTCAACTCGACTATTGATGCTGCAACCAACGTCGAATACACCTGTCTATTAGTAGATCCTTCCCCTGAGACACTCCGTTATAGCGACATAGGAACTACCTCCACTGTCGTGCCACTTATTTCTGCTTCCGGAACACCCATCAGTCAGATCAATTTAAATTGGCAGTCAAAGGTTACCGGCTCTAACCCTACAACCGGGTGTCCAACTTCGACCGCCAGCGCAGTGTTTACGCCCGCATCAGGCTGGAGCTGTGGCTACGGTATCTTGCGCATCGACCTGGTGCCGACCTCTGGATCGCTCAGTAGCGACTCGTTGCGCACCAACACTATGACGACCTTCGCGGTGCCATTGAACGCTGCCGGAACCAATGCTGCTAATTACGCTACCAGCACGAATAATAACCGTTTGGGCGTACGATGTAGTTCCACTGGCTGTAGCCTCGAAATCGGCAACTTGGGTCAAACCAGTTACTATATGCGCGTTAGCTCGATATATCACAGTTCAGCCCTCCAGGTCAGTGCGGAAAGTTCCGGTGGCACACCCCTTGAACTTACCGGCGCCCAGGCCGTGATCGATGCCACAGGAAAGGCCCAGGATGTCCTGCGCCGCATCCAGGTCCACGTGCCGTTGCGTGCCTCTAGCGAGAACCAGCTCTCCGACTACGCAATCCAGTCAACCGACGGCATTTGTAAGCGTTTCTCGGTTATGGATGGCTACTTTGACTCCAACGTCAACGGTGTTACCAGCACCAACCAATTCTGCCAGCCTTAGTAACTGTCAGCTCCAAGCTTTCTAGGTGATTTTGTCGCTATGGAAGCGTTCGTGGATGCTTTTGAGGTGGGGATCAGTTACGTGAGTATATATTTGCGTGGTGGCGATGTTGCTGTGTCCGAGCATGGCCTGCACAGAGCGCAGGTCGGCGCCATTCATGAGTAGGTCGGTAGCAAAGGAGTGACGCAGGGTGTGTGGTGAGACATGCTTTGTAATACCAGCCAACAGTGCATATCTGCTGACCAAGCGCTGGATACTGCGGGCAGTCAACCGATGATAGTTGCCGCTTCGGTCGACTGCCTTGCGTCCGCTATACCGTGCGAATAGTGGCTTCGTGTTGTCCTCGCGCTGGTCAAGGTAGGCAGAGATCCATTCGGCGGCGTTAGGGCTGACAAAAATCGGGCGGTCTTTCTGACCTTTACCTCGTACCATGAATTCGCGGCGCTTGAGATTAACATCGTCACGGTTGAGACCTACTAGTTCAGATACGCGAAGGCCGCTGGAAAAGAGCAACTCCAGGATAGCCCGGTCGCGTAATCCGCCCAGTTTATTGATATCAGGCTGTGAAAATAACGAGCCCAGCTCATCCTCATTAAGGAAGGTCACTTGTTTGCGTTTGGTGCGTGCTAATTCGATCTTTTCGGGCGGTAGGGCAGGGATATCTGTTTTAGCACAGAATTTTAGGAAGCTACGGAGTGCGATCAGGTGGTAATTTTGGGTGGTTTTACCTAATTCATCAGATACGTTCGTGCCTAAGCGGTTGAGCCACAGCCGCCATTTGCGGATGAGCTCAGGGGTGATATCGCTGATCTTAATATCGTCGCCAGCGAAGTCCAGCAACCGTGTCAGGTAATGGTCATAGTTCTGGATGGTTTTCTGGGAACGGTTCTGCTCAATTTCCAAATACTCCAGAAAATTCGTCTTTGCTTTGCGGAATAACATAACCTTATTGTACCCTTATCGTTCAAAGTGGAGAAGTGGATATGTATCTGTTACAATGAGGGCGATAAAATAGCAAAGGATTTTACATGGAAAGAACGCTGATCGTTTTTAAACCGGACGCCGTAATGCGCGGTATTGTCGGCGAGATCATGACCCGGTTTGAACGGGTTGGCCTCAAGATTGTCGGTGTTAAAATGCTGCACCCCGATTACGACCACTACCATGGCCACTACCAGGGTATCGGTACACTAAAGGACCGCGCCGGCGAAAAGATTTTTGAAACAACCGTTGCCGGTATGCTGGAAGGCCCGGTTATTGCCGTGGTACTGGAAGGCATCGAAGCCGTATCACTGGTCCGTAAGATGGTCGGTACTACTGAACCCAAGAGCGCTGCCCCGGGTACTATCCGCGGCGATTACTCACACATCAGTTACGCACATGCAAACAACAACGAAACCACCATTCCGAACATCATCCATGCGTCTGCTGATGAAAAAGAAGCAGAGCAGGAGATCGCTCACTGGTTTTCCGAAAGCGAGTTGTTTGAATACGAGAACGTACACGAGAAGTTTGCACAGCCACGCAAGAAGGCTAAGAAGTAGTTCGTTAACAGTTTAAGTCTACCCGACTGACATATGCGGTAGAATTAAGTTATCGTCCTTCTCTGGCTATGCCAGAGAAGGACCGTCAAGCCGCCCCTATCTGGCTATGCCAGAGAAAGGGCTCCTCGGAATGAGTATTTGTGCGAGCACAATACTCATTCCTGCGTCGCCCCTATAGTTCAATGGATAAAACAACTCCGTCCTAAGGAGAAGCTCTACGTTCGAATCGTGGTGGGGGCACCATTACATGAACAATTCATTTGATATTTTGCCTGCTCGAACACAACGAGCGTGGCGTGATGCGCAGGCATTTGATTATGTCGCAGAACAGTCGCCACAAGTAATTGATACAGGCGATTTTAACCAAGTTTTACTATTTGAAGAAGTGGTACTACGCGTACCCCGTGGTGAACTGCTTTCTGCACGTGCTGCTCTGGAATACGAGTCTGAACTCAGCTTTATGCTATCCGAAGCGCATGAACAACCGCCGGTTGAGGTACCGCAACTGCTCGAGGTGCAGTACAGCGAGCGGCCTTACTATATGTTGATCAGCCGTCTACCGGGGGCAGCATATACACCGGGGGACTTGCGACAGTTATCTGTTGCAGAGAAGAGGTGCTTTGGCAGCAAAATAGGCGCATTTATTGCTTGGTACGCGGGCGCGCTCGACCTCAGCACTACCAGAGACCTTGTCAGATGGACAGGGGTACGACTCCCCGATCGGTTAGACACGGTTAAGGAATGTGCGAATTTGGTGCTCCACGCGACTGATATCCACGAAGCCCTCGCGGACGTACTTTGGAACAACTATCAGCAATACCTACAGTATAAAAAAGATGGGGTATTGGAGCCGACCATCGTTGGGCATGATGACCTTCACGTGGGCAATTTAACTTTTACGCAGGCGATAGAAGGGAGGGAGGTATCGGGTGTACTTGATTTTGGTAATACAAGGCTAAGTACACCAGAAAGGGAGTTGCGCCATATTGCTCACCTGGGAGACGCGGCGCTTAGTGCTGCCATTAATTCCTATGAGACTGCCACAGGCGCTACAGTTTCAAGAGAGCTTATTCATTTTTGGGCTACCGCGCAAGCTGGAACGATTTTAGCATCTCGACTAAAGGCGAATTGTTCAAATATGACAGACTCCATCAGCAGGATGAGTGCATTGCACCCGGACGTTGACTGGTCACAGGCATTTGTTAAGGTGTAATCATCCCAATTTGACAGTAATATGGTAGTATCACTTTCATAGCACAGGAATGACAATGGCCGAACAAGACAGATTACTGCACACTATTGAAGAAGTTACCGCAACAATGGGGGGTGCTCCCGCGGGCGCCGCAACCCCCGGGGAAGAAATGAAGGGTGGTCCAGACCCTGCAGAGAAGGCGTACGGACCCCTCGACATTATTCAGCCGGAGGGTTTTCAGAGAACGTTGCTCGACCGTAACGTCAGTAAGCCTAATTCATACTTTGGCCAGGCTTTCGGCTGGGAACGGTCTATACTGCAGGCTACGGCAGACCGTGCGCATGCACTTGGGGCTATAACACTACTCGATGTCGGTTGCGGTACGGGTAACACCTTGCGGACATGGGCTACGGCCGCACGCCAACATGTGACAGATCCCAGTAAGGTGACTGCGCTGGGTATTAACTTGCACGATTATTCGCGCGAAAGCCGCTTCGCTCAGACTAGAGAAGCAATTGCCGCCGGTGAAATCGGTTATACCGTAGGTAATGCCGAGCAGCTGCATGAGTTTTTCCCTAAGGCGTCGGCAGATGTGGTTGCAGCCTGCATGTCCCTGATACACATGCGCCGCCCGACGCTGGCTGCACTCCAGATTGCACGCGTGCTGAGACCGGGTGGCATCGCATTTTTAAACGTGCCCGAAGACCTCAATATGTCAGGATCACCGCTAATGGAGGCCATATATAAGCTGGAGGATGCAGGCTTTATCATAGACACCCGAACAGGTATCGTTCGTGCGCCCGACCCATCCAAATCCTGGCCTACGCTGTTTGTTCGGATGGAGCGACCCGAAGCTTCCTGAAGAAACAGCAGGGAATGATACAATAGTAGTAATATGGCGCAAAAATATTTTGCCGATCAGTTCGAGGACGAGGAGGTGCTTTTCGTCTTTCGCAAACATCCGATTGTTATGCGCAAGGGATTGATTGTGGGCTTGCTCGCGCTTTTGCTCGGGGTGGTGCCGGCGCTCTTTAATCCTGAGTATTCAGTTTTGTTTGCGGGGTTGGCAATAGGGGCGGGTATAGGTGCAATCCTTTTTCTGCCTGCGTGGATAACCTGGTGGTTCAGCGTATTCATCGTGACTGATAAGCGTCTGATCCAGATTACGCAAAAGGGAATGTTTCACCGCAGCGTTATAGATATGGGTCTAAACCAGATACAGATGGTAAACTACCAGGTAGCCGGCCTGCAGGAGACGCTGCTTGGGTTTGGTACAATAATGATGCAGACTTTCGTAGGGGATTTGGTAATTCATGAGATCGGACACCCTGCCAAAATCCAGAAAAGACTGCTGGAAATCCTGCGTGAGCAGGGCGTCGCCGCTAGCCCGTATAGCGAGCCACGTGAATTAGAGATGGAACAAAATGAAGCAAAAGATTAAGCACATACTTAAAAAGCGTCCCAGTTTACGAAGGAAGAAGCCTGAAGCTACCGTAGAGCAGGCGATTCAAGGTATACCGCGCATTACCAATGAAACCGTTGCGGAGCACCGCGAAGAAGTACTGTCCAGTGCGCGCAAATATATCTATCCCCTGCAGCATTCAGCTCATCGCGTCGTTATCATTTCGATCAGCTTGATAGTTTTCGTCATTGTGGCCTTTTTTGCGTACTGTCTACTGGCTTTATATAATTTCCACAGTTCGTCCACTTTCGTATATCGTGTCACCCAAGTGATACCGTTCCCGATTGCCAAAGCAGGCAACAGGTATGTTGCTTACGAAAATTACCTATTTGAACTGCGCCACTACATGCACTACTACCAGACGCAGCAGCGCGTAGACTTCAACAGTGAGTCAGGCAGGCAGCAGCTTGCGGATTTCCGGGAGCGTGCCATGAACCGCGTTGTTGACTACGCATATGTAAAGATGCTCGCAAAAGAGTATGACATATCGGTAAATAACCGTGAATTGGATGATGCTATCAGGCTGGTTCGAGAACAGAACCGATTGGGCAGCAGTGACAAAGTATTCGAAGATGTTTTGAAAGAATTCTGGGGCTGGTCGGTAGGCGACTTCAAGCGCGAGCTTAAGCAACAGATGCTAGCGCAGAAAGTCGTCTCTTCGCTGGATACCGAAACGAATGAGCAAGCCAAGCAGGTGTTTGAGCGCCTCCAGAAGGGTGAAGACTTTGCAACGCTCGCCAAGAAGTTCTCGGACGACGCTGATACACGCAGTGAAGGAGGGGAATACACTGGGGCCATCAGCCAGTCTGACCGCGATCTTCCTGCCCAGGTTATCGATGCACTATTCCGCCTGAAGCCGGGCCAGGTATCGCCGATTATTAACACTGGATCGGGCCTTGAAATCATCAAGCTCAAAGAGATGGATGGCAATAAAGTGCGCGCCGCCCACATCTCATTCAACTTCAAGCCTATCAATACGTACATAGATCCCCTCAAGGACAAACAAAAGCCCCGGATTTTTATTAGCCAGGAACAATAGCAGGGGTTGCGGTTGCTTTTTGCCGTAAACCTTGGTATCATTACCTCTGTTCTCAACCATTGGGCTCGTGGTGTAGAGGCCTAACATGCCTCCCTGTCACGGAGGAGATCGCCGGTTCGAATCCGGTCGGGCCCGCCAAGAAAAAACCATCACCATACGTGGTGATTTTTTCTTGGCTCCAACCATCTTGTGATGGGCCAGCTAACAAAGAGGATTTACGGCATGAATCATTACGAAATATCAGGTAGCGACCAGATCACTGACCTATTCTTAGAAATTGCACGTACTATGGGGGCTGAGGTAACACAGGCAGCCGTTGGTATGACCCCAGGCCCCCAAGAGGAAACGGTTGCTTCGGGCTTTGAGGGTGTGCATTCCGGTATGCGTATCGACTCCACCACTGTACGTAAAACGATGGACACTCGGTTGGGCGACGCGTATGGTCTGTGGCGTGATAATGGCCTTGAGCCCGCACGAGCTGGATCGGCTAATGCTATGGCTAACGCTGTAGGTCAACTGCCTGGTATTGAGCTGCTGCAAGGTGCTGACTTTGCAGGGAATGATACAAATCGTTGCGGTAATTACGTTCTCGGTGAACGACTTGGTGAAGACTGGGCCTCTCCCGGCAAAGAAACTGATGAGGCTCTTTGGACGGACACTACCGCTTTTTTGCGCGAAAAAGGATATGTGCTCGTGGCTGAACCATCTCCAGGTGATATGATTGTGTATTCGTCCGAGGAGCCCGAAGCAGACGGTCCGACATGGGCCGATCACTTTGCTATCTTAGAAGAAGACGGACGGGCCACGTCCAGACTAGGTCTGGGCCCTCTGGTCAGACATGAGATTGGCACAGTGCCAAGCATATATGGAGATCGGGTCTATTTCTTCAGAAAAGAAACACCTGCGGCCTAGCCCTCTGACTACAGAGCGGTTTGCTATGATTACTGTATGAAGCAGCGGCTGAAAGCTTGGGGCGATACAAAAATAGTGCCCATTGTTTGTGTATTTATTTTTAACGAAAGCGGCGAACTATTGTTGCTCCAGCGGCATACAGAAGATTTGGGCGGAGGACAATGGGGAACGCCTGGCGGACGTATTGAACCGGACGAAAGCACAGAGGTTGCAATATGCCGCGAACTTTTTGAGGAAACAGGCATCAAAAATTTGGAATTGACGCTGCTAGGCGCGCATTACATACATATGCCACATGGTACGGTACACATGACAAGCTACCGGGCAGTCATGCCTCCTGGTGTGGGTGTAGTGCTTGACCCCGAGGAGCACCATGGATATGCATGGTTACCCCTGAATAGTCTCCTGAGTAAGCATAATATTCTATGGGGTATCCCAACTGTCCTGCGGGATTTCCGGCTGTTAGGCGGCTTTGACGTAGATCCTACGCTGGCTGACGGGAGCACCGTAGAGCTACTGGGGTAGTTTTATGCTTCCACACTAGCATATCTGGATTTTGCAGTTTCTATCGTGTAGGATAGTTTCTATCATGGGAATATCTGAGTCTGAACCGAGAGGGAATGAGGACGTGCCTCAACTTTGCCAGTATGCAGCGCTATGCATACGAGGTTTGTTTGACCGTGCAGCAACACTCGCAAGCGAGGGAAAGAGTCTGGAGATGGATCCGGCATTGTTGAGCGGACTGAACGAGGCCGTAATCGATGGTGATGATAACGAGGGGTTCTATGTACTGGCGTGTCAGGCTGCCCAGTGTGAGGAAAAATACGCCGTAGGCAGGACGATTGAACCGCAAAAGTTGTGAGCAGCCAATTTGAAGCATCTGGCGGTGACCCGCTCACCGAATTGTTTTTTGAAGTTTCCCGGACAATGGGTTCCGACGCAGTGCGGCAGAGCCCGGGCGATACCGCCACAGGTCCGGCCGCTTACGAAACTGGCTCGCCCCTGAATAGTTTTTACTCAGGTATGTCCGTTAGCCCCATCCCTGTGCGAGACCAGATCAATCAGCGCCTGATGGAAGCACATGAAAAGTGGCTGAGCGGTGGCTATGATATTGAACAAGTATGGGAAGCTGATGCCATCGCCAATTCAATCAATGAGCTTGAGGGTGTGGAGGTGCTGCAAAGCGCTGATCATATCGGCCATAACAATGCCCGGTGTGCCCACTACGCCTTTGGGGAATATTTTGGTGAAGAGTGGGCTATGCCAGATGAGGAGCTGGATATTAGTATCTGGAACAACACGACGTCCTTCTTGCGCGAAAAAGGATATGAACCTGTTGCAGAGCCGAGTGAGGGCGACGTAGTGCTATATTCATTCGAGGACCCACGAGCGAATGGGCTGGAGTGGGTCGAACATTTTGCTGTGTTGGAGGAAGACGGCAGGGCAGTGTCACGTTTTGGGCAAGGGCCTGTGGTTAGGCATTCGCTGCATGCCGTCCCTACCATGTACGGTGAAAAGATATATTTTTTCCGGAAAGTCAGGGCTAACTCTAAACAAAGTCAGATATAGTATGGCAATTGCTTTTTTGATTTAATATCGTATAATTTAGTTTTATGAAAGAACTTGGGCCCAGGCCTCAACATCCCGGAGATGCCATGATGGCAAGTATAGACGCTATTATGACAACTCTAGTCGATAGGCCCGCTGACTATAGCCCCTTTGCCGGAAAAATCAGGCTGCGCGATGATATAGATACTGATTTTCTATTTGGTGCTCAGGGACGGGGGCATCTCCCAAGCGGCGTTATCACAGAGGAGACTCATGAGACCCCGCGCATACTCGTTAATCTTGCTGAGTACCCTGGTTTCGCCAGTATGCCGGATTATATGCAAAAACCGGCACAAAGAGCCGAAATGATCTTGAATTTATGTAGTGTTAGGGGCCACATCAACCTTGCATCAGCACGGAGGATCGTCGATTTTGGCGCTGGCCATGGTGCACCGGGCATCGCACTCGCCCAGCTGGCAAACATGAACGGTGGCACTGTAGAAAGCCTCGAGAGCCATCCTGAATCTGCTAGGTCTTTAAGACAATCTGGCCTGGTTGATCCAGACCGGGTCCACGACGGCGATGGTATTAGATATCTTGCCGATAGTGCGTCAACTGGAAGGCACGACCTCATAGCGGCCTTTATGCTGGGTCCTGACCCGGAGGGGGTATTGGCGGCCGATCTGATCCAGGCGTCCAGGAATGCCTTATCACAAAATGGTTGTCTGGTTCTAACGTCAGAAATCTCGACCATAGGTGAGGTTTTCCGCATTTGCGAAGAGCAGGGCATACGATATGACTATATCGATGGGGTGCCGTTGGGCGATAATGTGTTGCCGCATGCTGTAGTTATTGCAGCCGCCGATTTACGGTAGTAATTGTATACATATTGTATTCGGCTGTTCTGCTGGGCAAAAGTACCATGGTACCACAAACTAAGAAGCGTTCATTTACAGAGCTGAAGACAAAACATACACTGAACACATTAACTGTTCAATAAATGCATTCAGACATGGCAACTACATAGAATAGCGAGCAATAACAGCTTTAAGTCTCTTGTTAATCTGGTATAATACTCATTGATTTGCCACCTTAGCTCAGTTGGCTAGAGCACCGCTTTCGTAAAGCGGGGGTCTGGGGTTCGAATCCCCAAGGTGGCTCCATAAGCGGGTATCGTATAACGGCTATTATGTGACCTTCCCAAGGTTGAGACCCGGGTTCGACTCCCGGTACCCGCACCAGCCAGCTGAGTCTGTACTAAACCCGCAAGCCGGCATACAATGTACATAACGATATGCATATACCTAATAAATATTTTCACGATAGGTTCGTACTGTTGCTCGTCAGTATCAACGCCTTTTTGGCGTTCCTATGTATAGTTCTGGTTTTGCTGCGCGCCGGACTAGGTCAGGGCGTCGACGGGTACATCGTTGAATATCGGGCTAACCTCGGCCTGAGCGCTTTTACTAAGGGCAGTATCATTTCAATACTTAGCTTTATACTTTTCGCTGCGCTGACCTTTGCGTGCAATCTCGTACTCAGCATTCGTACCTATCATCTGCGCCGTTCGCTGTCGCTTACTATCCTTGGCCTTGGCATCCTCATTTTGCTGCTGGCGATAATTGTAAGTAACGCATTGCTGGCCCTGTATTAATATGACTGACATTGAGATCCCTTTTAAAGAAGACCGGGGGGCACGGTACCGCTTTTTTGAGATATTGCCCGGCGTCCTGAGCTGGACGATGCTATTTGTACCGCTTATTCTTAGCCTGATCGATGTTGCATTGGGTGCTTTGTTTGTTCTTATGTACCTGCTGATCAATTTTACCCGCTCGATTGCGGCTGCTATCAGAGCGCTTCATGGCTATAGCATCCTGCGTAAGCATCAAAAACTTGATTGGCAGCAGCTTAATAGTGAAATACAGAGCGGGGAAGTAGATGCACGGGCGGTACGCCCCAAGTGGCACTATGAAAACCTACTGCGCCTCAGCTCCAGGCCTATGGTTGTTAAGCCCGATGAGGTACTACATGCCATTATCGTTGCTACCTACAACGAAGCCAAGGAAGTGTTGGAGCCAACAATCCAATCAGTATTAGCTAGTGAATATGACATGAAGAAGGTTATATTTGTCCTTGCCTTCGAAGAACGAGGCGGCGAACGTGTCGAAAAGCAAGCCAAAGAGCTGGTTGCTGCCTACAAAGATAAGTTCTACCATGCGATGGCAGTTAAGCATCCACATGATTTGCCTGGGGAGATCATCGGCAAGGGCGGGAATATCAACTTCGCCGGCCGTGAGCTGGAAAAGTGGATGGAGCAGAAAAATATCGATCCAATTCGGGTGCCGGTTACAACCTTGGACGCCGATAACCGGCCTGACAAGAAGTACCTGGCTGCATTAACCTATGTATATTGTTCCTGCGAAGATCCCGTGCGGGCATCCTTCCAGCCCATTGCCGTATACAACAATAATATATGGGACGCCCCCGCGCCGATGCGCGTACTGGCAACAGGTAACTCCTTTTTCCATATCGTCCAGTCACTAAGGCCACATATGCTTCGTAACTTTTCGGCACATGCCCAAAGTATGGCCTCACTTATAAAGACTAATTTTTGGAGCGCACGCACCATTGTAGAAGACGGGCATCAGTACTGGCGATCATACTTCCGCTTTGACGGTGATTACCGGGTGTACCCCATTTATGTGCCGATTTACCAGGATGCAGTACTGAGCGATACATACAGGCGGACCTTGAAAGCTCAGTTTGTACAGCTGCGTCGCTGGACGTATGGTGTATCCGACATTGCATATATTGTAGACAAGGGTTTCTTCCATAAGAATAAGGTGCCGCGGTTCGGGCTCTGGGCGCGCGTGTTGCGTTCGACCGAAGGGCATGTAACTTGGGCCGCTGGGCCGCTGCTCGCATTAACCGGAGGCTTCATCCCGATACTCGTGAATCCACAAAGCCTTGCCGCTAATGAATTGCCCATTATAGTGAGTCGCATACAGACCGTTGCGGTATTCTTTATCATTGCCACAATTTTTGTCTGTCTTAAGACCTTGCCACCAAAGCCAGCACGATACCGCCGTCACCGCACTATTTTTATGATTTTGCAGTGGGCGTATTTGCCGCTGACTGGTATCGTATACAACTCTTTCGCCGCGTTCTATTCGCAAACCCGCCTGATGTTTGGTAGGTATATGGATAAGTTCGACGTCACCGACAAAGCAGTCGTCAACGAAAAGGGCGAAAAGAAACGCTAAGCCAACCGCAGTTGATATATTCCAGGGCAGATTGTTCTGCCCTGGTTTTTATTTAGTCGAGGGGTGATAGGCCTTGTAAACGGCGCCAGCAGTGGCGTCGAAGCGTTCCAGCGCGGTCGTCACCACATATGTAATCGTATCGCGTTCCACAGTGCCTTCATGGATGTGCTCTCGCAGCAGCCCCATTACGGTTTGCGTAAGTGCATTTGCATTTGAGAGTGCGCTCGGACGATGCTTGCAGGCCTCGTATATGCTTATAAAAAGGTTGTCACGTATAAATGGCGTTAACTCGTGTGTATTTCGCCTAACCATGATACTGGTGCCGAACTCAACAATCTCGTGTGTCGTAAAAGTATTATGGCAATGACTGCACTGGCGCCGCCGCCATACTTGGTTGAGCCGCTTCTGTAATCGGGAGTTAGTCACGCTAGTCGAATGTCCGCAATAGATACATACCATGTCAATATATTGACATTACGGTGAAGAAAAAGCTAGTGGAAAAGTACCCGAAAAGATGTGGATTAAGTATTAAAAGGACCCGCAGCGGGGCTGCGGGTCTGATGCGAAACAAGTCTGCCTATTTATCAGAGGTGTTTCGCGGGCGTCGAACGCGATTGGGTTTCAACGAGAAAGATAATTCCTCGTAGAACAGCTTGAAGTCATCAAGCGTACTCGATTTTTTGATACTCACCAAAAACTCTCTTAACCCGGATATTTTATCAGGGAGTGACCAGTTAGTCAATGGTCGTACATCTGTTAAGGTGCTGCTAACAGGGGAGAGATGTTGCCATTTGACACCAAATAGTCTATATTAGATACATCCTGGGAGCGGGCCCTTAGCTCAGTTGGCTAGAGCGCTTCCTTGACGTGGAAGAGGTCAGAGGTTCGAGTCCTCTAGGGCCCACCAGGATGATTTATCGCCAGGGTTTTACCCTGGCATTTTTATATCGTAAAAGATATAAGAGGTAACTAGCACGATACAGCTAGTTATACTCAAGTACCATTGCAAAAATAGCAACACATTTGTACTAGCCATATAGTGCCAGCATTGCTATAGTAGTACGTGTAAGGCGAAGTTTTGCGATGTGTTACAATGACGATGGGTCATAAAGGCCCAGAAACATTAGACATCGAGCGGCGAAGCAGATTCACCAACTGCCGAGCTCCGTGGGCACCAGAACGTACGTTAACGTGCTGGAACAAGTGTCTTGCCTGGGAGGGCAAGGAAGTCCGGTGGAACCGCCCGAGTATTGTGCGACATAGCATACGGGTCCGAGACGCGAACGTGAGATTGAATACAATGCGAGAGTATTTAATCGAAACGATCGCGTCTTTTGTTTTATAAAGAAAGGAGCTCATATGTCAGAAAAGAACGACAACAACATAGCCGGCATCAGGCATAGCCTCGCGCACCTGTTGGCAGCCACAGTTATTGAAATGTACCCGGGCGCCAAAAACGCTATTGGCCCTGCCATTGAGGATGGTTTTTACCAAGACTTTGAAACCCCAGCTCCAATAACAGACGAGGATCTTCCAAAAATTGAGGCCCGCATGCGAGAAAAGCTCAAAACGTGGGGTGTTTTCGAGCGGAAAGAAGTTTCCGCCGACGAAGCTCGTGAACAGTTTGCCTGGAACCCTTATAAGCTGGAGCTGATCGAAGACTTTGCCGGCGACAACGCCAAAACAATAACGTTTTATACATCGGGAGATTTTATTGACCTCTGTAAGGGCGGTCATGCCGACGATGCCAGCCTGATTAACCCGGAATCATTTAAGCTCACTAAAGTAAGTGGAGCGTATTGGCGTGGCGATCAGAGCCGACAGCAGCTGCAGCGCATCTATGGCGTTGCTTTTGCGACTCCTAAAGAATTGCGTTCTTATCTGACTATGCTCGAGGAAGCTAAAAAACGCGACCACCGAAAGCTTGGTCAGGAGCTCGACCTGTTTGTATTTTCTGACCTGATCGGACCAGGGCTGCCACTCTTTACTCCTCGGGGTACCGTGCTGCGTCGCCAGTTGGACGCATTCGTGCAGGAAATGCGCGACGAGTACGGATACCAAGAGGTTTCGATTCCCCATATCACCAAGAAAGACGCATATATCGCCAGTGGCCACTGGAAGAAATTCGAGCACGAGCTCTTCAAGATTGAGACTCGCGAGGGACATGAGTTCGCCATGAAGCCAATGAACTGCCCGCACCACACTCAAATTTATGCTGCCCGCTCTCGTTCATATAAGGAACTGCCGATCCGCTACCGCGAGACAACCACCTGCTACCGCGACGAGCAGACAGGTGAGCTATCCGGCCTGAGCCGAGTCCGTGCTTTCGCTCAAGATGACGCCCATGTTTTTGCTCGTACCGGCCAAGTCGAAGAAGAAGCCTTAAAGATATGGGATATCATCAACCGATTCTACGGTGCCTTCGGGTTTGACCTCAAAGTACGATTCTCCACACATGACCCTGCAAATATGGAAGCCTACTCAGGCGACCCCAAAGATTGGGAAGCCACAGAGGCCCAATTGCTGTCGATCGTGAAAAGCAAGGTCGGCGATAACTATATCGACGGCGTTGGCGAGGCAGCGTTCTATGGCCCGAAGATCGATTTCATGGGCAAAGACGCCATTGGCCGCGAACACCAAGTCGCAACTATCCAGCTTGATTTTAACCAGCCGGAAGGCTTTGACCTCACCTGTGTTAATGAAGAAGGTGAGCGCGAACGGATTGTTATGGTCCATGCAGCCATCATGGGCTCAATTGATCGCTTTTTGTCTGTCTATATTGAGCATTGCGCCGGCAAGTTTCCGGTATGGCTCGCCCCTGAACAGGTGAGGATTGTCACCGTTAACCAGGAAGATGCCACAGTACAGTTTGCCGAAGATATGCGACAGAAGGCCAAGGAGCTTGGCTTGCGGGTAACAGTTGATAACGACAACGAGTCAGTAGGCAAGAAGATCCGCAGTGCCGAACTCATGAAAGTTCCTTATACGGTAGTAGTCGGTGAAAAAGAAGTACAAACAGGTGAACTCTCGCCCCGCATTCGCAAGGATATCGAAGTTAACACTGACCACCCCTCGCTGACGATTAATGAATTTCTCAAGACGGTAGCCAACGAAACTAAGTCGCGCGTTAGTAAAACTTCACTGTAGGTAGGAATATATGACTAAACAGATAATTGCCGTAGACCTGGACGACGTACTATCTGCGAGTGCAGAGGGGTTTGCCGCATATAGCGACGCCCAGTGGGGAGGTGCACATAAGCCCGAACAGTACCTGGAAGAGTGGGCTGTATTCTGGGGCGTGCCACTCGAGGAGGCTCTACGCCGCAGTGTTCACTTCCATGCCTCTGATGCGGTGGCGAATTACCGTCATTTCGAGGACGCCTTGCCGGTGTTGCAATCCCTGAAGGATCGCTACGATTTAGTCATAGTGACTTCACGCCGAGCGGTGCTCAAGAGCCATACTGATGCATGGCTGGAAAAGTATTTCCCGGGCATATTCACGGCAATTCATTACGCGGGCATCTGGGACACCGATCACAAAACTCCGGAAGAGGTTAAGAAGGTACTGAAGAATACCAAAACTACTATCTGCCGCGAGCTCGGTGCGGATTACCTCATTGATGATCAGCCGAAACACTGTATAGGTGCCGCTGAGGCAGGCATTACCTCTCTACTATTCGGTGATTATGCATGGAACAAATTTGAAACATTGCCACCAGGGGTGCACACTGTGCCAGACTGGAAGGCGGTTCAGGAGTTTTTTGATGCCGCGCGTTGATGCTGCCTTCAAGCAGCAGGTATACGACTTGGTACGGCAGATCCCGCAAGGGAAGGTTATGACCTACGGTCAAATTGCCGCGCTGTGCGGCGCCGCTTGGGCTGCCTGGGAAGTTGGCCAGATTGCGCATACTGGCCCGACCGATCTGCCTTGGCAGCGTGTCGTCAACAAACAGGGGGGACTCGCTGCCGGGTGGCCCGGTGGTGGACGCGATACCCACGCAGCACTATTGCGTGCCGAAGGTGTGGAAGTGTCAGAGGACTACCAGGTGGATGTAAAGAATTTGCTATGGAACCCAAATCAATCAACCCTCCTCTAATAGTTATTGTCGGGCAGACTGCTTCAGGCAAGACTTCGCTTAGTCTTGAGCTAGCCCGGCAGTTTAACGGTGAGATTATCGCCGCCGACTCGCGCACTATCTACGAGGGAATGGATATAAGTACAGCGAAACCGACCCCGGCGGAACGTGCGTTGATTAGGCATCACTTACTCGATGTAACCACCCCCGACAAGATGTTTTCTGCTGCCGAATTTCAGCGACAGGCTAATGAGGCGATTGCCGGCATCAATGCCCGGGGTAAAGCGGCATTCTTAGTGGGCGGGTCAGGGCTCTACGTGGATGCTGTTTTATATGACTTTGCATTCCAAGGTAAAGCCGACCCAGTGCTCCGCAACGAGCTGCAGCAGCTTCCGGTCGAAGAGTTGCAGGGTCGGCTTTCCAAACAAGGCATCGCATTGCCCTCTAACAGCCGTAACCCCCGGCATCTCGTAAGGGCGTTAGAGACAAAAGGTAGTGTTGGCCAGAGGTCAGGACTTCGGCCTAACACACTGGTGCTGGGGTTGGATGTAGATCGCGAAATTATCAGTAGGAATATTACTCAGCGCGTTGCGACCATGCTGGATCAGGGATTAGTATCTGAGATCAAACAGGTTGCGGAACAGTATGGGTGGGATGCGCCAGGTCTACAGACCCCGGGTTTTAAGGCATTCCGTGCCTACTTTGAGGGCGCTGCGTCACTCGAAGAGGCCTCAGAACGGTTCATGGCGAGCGACAGACATTTATCCAAGCGACAACGAACATGGTTCAGACGTAATCCTGATATCCATTGGATCTGTAAAAAGGATGAAGCCGTAGACGCGATAACAACATTCCTGAACAAAGAATCTACAGCTTACGATTGAAGTTTGCTACAATAGTGGCATGATTGAGCAATTGTTTGGGTCAAAGACGAGGGTAAAGTTACTGCAGCTATTCTATAGCAATCCGAACAGATCATTTTACGTACGTGAAATTACCCGTAAGATCGACGAGCAGATCAACTCCGTCCGTCGCGAGCTGGCCAACCTGCTAAATACGGGGATTATCGTTTCGGACAATACGAATAATCGTCTCTATTACGAAGTGAATCAGACCTACGAGTTTTACGAACCTCTCCTGATTATTTTTGGTAACGGCACCACAGCCCCTGCGGCCAGCAAGCCGTCAACCATCACCAGTACGCCGGCCGCTAAGCGTAAAAAGACGCTCACCCCCGAACAAGAGAAATTAAAAAGCCTCGGTAACCTCGAGATTGTTCTGTACACTGGCCAGTTCACTCGCGACGATGCAAGCGGCATCGATATGCTGGTCGTTGGCGACGTTAACCAGAATGCCATGCAGAAATACGTGACGGAATTAGAAGCAAAAGAAAACAAAGACATTCGATACACGGTCATGCCACTGAGCGAGTTCAACTATCGCCGGCAGATTAAGGATCGTTTTATTACCACAGTACTGGATTCCAAGAAACAGGTATTGCTGGACAAGACCGGTACATTGTAGATTTTTAAGGAGGAGAGATGGATATACAATTTTTTGGCGCTAACTGCATTGCACTAACAACCAAGCATGCAAGAGTGGTTATTGACGACAATTTGGCCGAACTGGGTGGCAAACCTGTTATCAAGCCAGGCGACATAGCCTTATTCACTCATGAGCACTCTAACCAGGCCCAAGGAGCTAAAATCCTTATCGACCAACCTGGGGAATATGAGGTTTCCGGCGTATCAATTTATGGTATTACCACGCGGTCGCACATGGACGAAGAGGGCAAGCGATCTGCAACCATGTACAAGATTGTCGTAGAGGATATGCGCATTCTAGTTACCGGGCATATTTATCCTGAGCTGACTGACAGTCAGTTGGAAAATATCGGCATGGTTGACGTTATGTTCGTTCCGATAGGCGGCAATGGCTATACATTAGATAGTATAGGCGCACTGAAGCTATTGAAGAAGATTGAGCCCAAGATGGTTATCCCGACTCATTATGACGATAAAGATCTCAATTTCCCCGTACCTCAGCAGGAGCTTGAGCAGGGCATAAAGGGTCTGGCCCTCGAGCCTAAGGAAGCGGTATCCAAGCTAAAACTCAAGGCCACAGATTTGAACGAGGGCATGCAGCTGGTCGTGCTCCAAAAATAAGCAGGGGTCCTCCTTTACATAAAAATAACCCTCATCGAGAGGGTTATTTTTATCGGCCTGGGCCTAATTATTTAGCTGGGGTAAGCAGACCTTTTTTCTTAAGCGTACGAATCGCTTGAGCGCTTACTTTCAGCTTAACTTTTTTGCCATCAACGATCACAGTTTTCTTCTGTAAGTTGGGCTCCCATACCTTTTTGGTGTGGCGCTGAGAGAAGCTGACGTTATTGCCGAACTGCTTACCTTTGCCAGTGATGTCACACTTACGCATTACATGTATTCCTTACGCTTCAAGGGTATATTTTATCTGTTTTCACCTCTTAAGTCAATAAGTGACCCCTAGATGCTGTATACTGGATACCATGCCTTCCAGTATATCAATCGAGAATCTCGCAGCAGTAATCATCTCGCTGCTTCTAGCAATGGCCGTGCATGAGGCTACTCACGCCTTTGTTGCCCATCGGCTAGGCGATACTACCGCTGCGGAGGAGGGGAGACTTACACTCAACCCGTTCAAGCATGTTGACTTATATACAACCATACTGCTCCCAATTATACTGTTAATTTTGGGCTTGCCGCTGATCTTAGCTGCCAAACCAGTCCCTTTTGATCCAACTCAAGTTCGCCACGGCGAGTACGGTGCCGCCCTGATGGCTATTGCGGGCCCATTTTCCAATCTAGGCTTGGCTGCCGTTACTGCTCTTATTTTGCGGAGTGGAGCGATTACTGGTGGCTTTCTACTCGAACTCCTTGGTGTGTTCCTGATGCTTAACGTTGCCTTGTTCGTCTTTAATATGATTCCTATACCTCCATTGGATGGTTCACGTTTGTTGTACGCATTCGCCCCTGAGCCTATACAGAAGATTATGTATCAAATAGAGTCTATGGGATTCCTGTTTATCCTTTTGATTCTGCTCTTGTTATTGCCGATTGTAGGGCCAATACTCGCAAACATCAACAGTTCTATCATTCACTTTTTAGTACCAAACTTGCAGTTTTAAGGGTATAATATATCTCGGTTGGGCAACGCCGAGCGAATGATTATCTGAATATTTTTTCGCTATGGGAGCTCGATATTTGTAACGACTGCGGTTGTTGCGTGAGAGCACCCACCTGGGATCGTCCAGGTTAATCATGTCGGCTAACCCCAACCTTTTAAGTACACCGGGGTGTGGCGCAGTTGGCTAGCGCGTACGGCTGGGGGCCGTGAGGTCGCAGGTTCAAGTCCTGTCACCCCGACCAAAAGAGAAGCGATAAGTATTTGTCGCTTCTCTTTTTTGTTATACTGCACGTAAGATGAAAACTCTCAAGCTTGACCACAAATTAGCGCAGCAAGTTAAAAGCGGTGAGAAAACAGCGACCTTGCGTCTCTATGATGATAAAGACATCAAGGTAAATGACGAGATCGAGTTTATCGATAAAGTTGATCCCGGCAACCCCGCGAGCTGGCAGCAGGTTGGAATTGCCAGAGTTAATATGGTGGTAGAGAAACGTCTCGGTGAGATCGACAAGCAAGATCTGAGAGGCCATGAGCTGTATGTATCCCGTGAGGACATGCTTAAGACCTACCAGAAATATTATGGCGCGCAAGTCACTTTCGAGACGCCCGTCAAGATCATACATTTCAGTCTTGATGCTTCATCAGCTGTTCATAATGATGGACAGCCGTTAACAGAGGCTAAAATGTATGCAGACGGGGGATCGCGTGGTAACCCCGGGCCCTCTGCCAGCGGCTATGCAATCATGGACATGGACGGTCATGTTGTTGTCAAAAAGGGCGTCTATCTAGGTATCACCACCAACAATCAGGCAGAGTACCAATCACTTAAGCTGGGTCTCGAAGAAGCGAGAATGATGCGAATACGACAACTACATGTATACATGGATAGTTTACTGGTTGTTAACCAGATGCTCGGTCGTTTTAAAGTCAAAAATCGTGATCTGTGGCCCATCCACGAGTCAGTTAAGCAGCTGCTAGTCAATTTCGACAACGTTACATTTACGCATGTGCCTCGGGAACTGAATAAGATTGCTGACGGTGCTGTAAATGACGCACTCGACGAAGCAATCGTCGCATAGCACGTGATTTTTTTGTCATAAGTGGTATAATAATTGCGTGCCAGATTATCGGCTGATCGCTTGTGTTCCGCCGTACCCGTATATATAAGACGGGCAGGGCGGAACACAAGAGGAAAGTCCGGGCAGCGTAGGGAGAGGCAGTTGCTAACAGCAACCAGGGGAAACCCTAGGGAAAGTGCCACAGAAACTATACCGCTCAATCTAATTGAGCAAGGGTGAAAAGAGCGAGGTAAGAGCTCGCAGTCTACGACGGTGACGTCATAGAGAGGTAAACCCTGCCTGCTGCAAGGGGATGGACTCACCAGGCTTCGGCCTGTGGTTCCCGCCAGAGTTCATCGTTATAATCCGCTTGATCACGGTGGCAACACCGAGACTAGATAGATGATCGGCTAAAACAGAACCCGGCTTACGGATAATCTGGCCACTACGTAGTAAGAAAAACCACCCATTGCTGGGTGGTTTTTGTGTAAATAACTACTCTAGTAAGAAGTTATTATTTCTTTGTAGCTGCAGATACAACAGCTTCGAAAGCCTTAGGCTCGTTTACTGCCAATTCGCTCAGTACCTTTCGGTCCAGGGTGATGTTGGCGGTTTTCAGAGCTGCGATCAGCTTGCTATAGGTAGTACCGTTAAGACGGGCAGCAGCGTTGATACGTGCATTCCATAGCTCACGGAAAGTACGCTTGCGGTTACGGCGATCGCGGTACGCGAACTGCAATGCCTTAGTAACGGCTTGCTTGCCGCGCTTGATGCTCGACCGGTTTGACTTGGTCATGCCCTTGGTAGCGCGACGGATTTTCAGGTGTTTCTGGTGGCTGGCTACGCCTCGTTTTACGCGCATGCTACGCTCCGATCCTTAGTTTAATATTCTTACTGTTGGCGCCTGTTAGTGTTTCCAGGCCTGCCAATTTGCGCTTACGCGCGCCGCTCTTCTTCTGCAAGAAGTGGTTGCGGTGTGAGTGGCTGATGCGTACTTTACCATTCTTAGTAATGCGTACGCGATCCTTGGTGCCACTATGCGACTTTAGCTTTGGCATGACTGCTCCTTATTACGAAGTTAAGCTGTTTTCCGGCAAATTGTGGTGTCTGATCGACAACAATTTCTTCACCAAAATCGCTTATAACCTTATCAGCAAGTTTAAAACCTAGATCTTTGTGGGCTAGCTCACGTCCTCGATAGAAGATCGTGATTTTGACTTTGTGGCCAGCTTCCAGAAAGCCAACGACTTTCTTCATTTTGACCCCAAGATCATGCTCACTAATTTTCAGCCCAAATCGCATCTGCTTCAATTCCGTTGCTTTAGCGCTACGTTTGTTCTTCTGTAGCTGCTTAGTGCGCTGGTAATTGTACTTTCCCCAATCGACTACTTTCGCGACCGGAGGATTAGCATCGGGTGAAATCTCTACGAGATCAAGCCCTTGCTCTTCAGCGATTCGCAGAGCCTCACCTCGAGATAAAATCCCAAGTTGTTTACCTTCCTCGTCGATCACTCGTAGTTGAGGTGCCCGAATGTCCTGGTTCAGGCGCGTATACTTGCTGATAGCTTCTCCTTTATATTGTTAGTGGTGTTATTGTATCAGATTAGCCAACAGGGGTCAATGTTAGTTGGAATATTGTTTCGGGAGTGATCGGTAACGCAAGGCCTCGGATATATGCTCACTCGTTATAGTAGAGCATCTCGCCAAATCAGCGATAGTCCGACCGACCTTAACTATCCGTATATAGCTGCGTGCGGAAATATGCAGTTGCCGGCCCGCCTTATCGAGTAACTCCTTGGCGTTTGGCTCGAGCGAGGCTTGCTGCATAATATCGTCGTTTGACATATGCGCATTGAGCTTTCCATCGGCAAATCGATTGAGCTGCATCTCTCTAGCTTTCTCGACACGTCTTCTACTTGATAGAGCAGCCTTTTCGTCAGTACATTTTTGTAAAAGCCTGTCATGATCTACAGAGCTTACTTCTATATACATATCAACGCGGTCTAATATCGGCCCGGACAGCCGGCGCTGATATTGAAGTATGCGATGCGGCGGACAGACGCATTCACGATCCGACCCAGAGAAGCCGCAGGGGCAGGGGTTGGCAGTTGCTACAAGGATAAAGCGGGCGGGGTATTGAACAGTATGATGGGCTCGCGCAACAGTGACGAGGCCATCTTCGAGCGGTTGCCGCAGGGCCTCGAGGATGGATTTATCAAACTCTGGCATCTCATCCAGTAGCAGAACCCCATGATGGCTTAGGCTAATCTCCCCAGGGAGTGATCGCTGGCCGCCCCCAATTATTGATGCAAGGCTGGCACTGTGATGTGGAGTCCTGAAGGGACGGGTAGTGATAAGCTTTTCATAATTCGCACTGCTTAGGCTGTGTAACTCAGTCACGTCCAGTATTTCGTTATAGCGCATGGGCGGCAGGAGAGAGGGTAATGCTTTAGCAAGCATGCTTTTACCACTCCCCGGAGGTCCATAGAGCAACAGGTTATGCCCGCCCGCCGCAGCGATTTCGAGCGCGCGCTTGGCTTGCTCGTGACCCACCACTGAAGTAAAAGGATGCACTGCAGGTTCAGGTGTGGGTGACGGCAAAGTATCATTGCTGGAGCTGGCGGTTACCCGCTCGCCCCGAACCAAATGGCCAAAGAGATCCGCAACAGTACCGATAGGCAGTACTGTAATACCTGGGATCAACTGTGCCTGTTGCAGATTTGCCTCCGGAATAAAAAATTCGCGGATACCAAGCTTTCGGGCGGCCAATAATTTTCCAATAATTCCTCGTACTGGGCGTACAGCTCCTGTCAGACCTACTTCGCCAATTATGGCCTGTCCGGAGTGAGGCGAGAGTTTTGCCTGATTGCCTACGGACATAATGGCAGCGGCAATAGCAAGATCAAGGCTTGTACTTTCCTTTGGCAGATCAGCAGGCGCCAAATTAATCGTGATCCTTTTACGCGGGAGTTGCAGCTTGCTACTAGAAAACGCGCTGCGGATACGGTCCTTGGCCTCACTGACGGCCTTATTGCCAAGGCCAACGATTACGATGGCTGGCAAGCTATTGGAAAGCTGGCATTCGATTTCGACAATAAATCCGGCGGAGCCTATTGTTAATATGCTTTGCACGCAGTTTTTCATGGGTCTATGTA
>Ga0075364_10000109_pt1 | contig 33870 bp, 33 predicted proteins | sample EndMetdeltDD1764_FD_71517 | JGI IMG/M metagenome (GOLD analysis project Ga0075364, IMG submission 71517) | Populus endosphere microbial communities from Tennessee, USA - Endosphere MetaG P. deltoides DD176-4 | ecosystem: Host-associated > Plants > Roots > Endosphere | place: USA: Tennessee... | reverse complement strand
TATTTCCTCTGCGCACGCGAGTTTTCCCGCCTGATGATCCGCGACGGCATTCAGGGGCGCATCATTCAGATCAACTCAAAATCCGGCAAAGTGGGCAGCAAGCATAACTCCGGCTACAGCGCAGCGAAATTTGGCGGCGTCGGGCTGACCCAGTCTCTGGCGCTGGATCTGGCTGAATACGGGATTACCGTGCATTCACTGATGCTTGGCAACCTGCTGAAATCGCCAATGTTCCAGTCTCTGCTGCCGCAATACGCTACCAAGCTTGGCATTAACGCTGACGAGGTGGAGCAGTATTACATCGATAAAGTGCCTTTGAAGCGCGGCTGCGACTATCAGGACGTATTAAATATGCTGCTGTTTTATGCCAGCCCGAAAGCCTCTTATTGCACCGGGCAGTCAATTAACGTCACCGGCGGGCAGGTGATGTTCTGATTAAACAGGCTAACGTCCCCCTCCCCCTCGTGAGGGGGAGGGAATACCAAAGGAGCTAAAATGGTTACCGCACTCATCACCGTCGCCGCCATCGCCTGGATCTGCCAGATGGCGTTTGGCGGCTGGCAAATTCACCAGTTTAACCGGGCGTTCGATGCCCTGTGTCAGAAAGGCCGCGTGGGCGTTGGGCGCTCAGGCGGACGCTTCAAACCCCGCGTGGTGGTGGCGATTGCGCTGGACGAAGACAACACCGTCTGCGACTCACTGATCATGCGGGGCATGACCGTATTTGCCCGACCGGCTAAAATCCAGGCGATTAACGGTATTTCGCTGCAGGAATTACAGCCTGATGTGATCTTTCCCCATGATTCACTCTGTCAGAATGCATTGTCATTGGCGCTGCAAGTGAAACATGCGTAATTCAGTAGCTAACAAATATCATTCAGACGCCTTCTAACAAGCTGCTTCGTGAAGGCAGATAATACAAAAGAAGAAGCCGTCCGGCTTTTGGCGCACTAATGGAGGTGATACCACATTGTACATAGCCAAGATAACATTGCTCTGGATGACCAGTAGTAGGAAGCACTGATAAGTATTGCCGACAAGCGATGATGGTCTCGCTTGTCCTTACTAACTTGATGAATTCAGATAGTTTCAGTCTCACTCCAGCAAGTGATAAGTCACAAATCGCCTTAAAGAAACAGGGAAATGTTGCAACAATTAGTCGCTTGGGTTGACCTTAACAACATTCACTTTGCTGGATTTCAGGTGAGTAATAAGTTCAGTTTCGGGGATTTCATCGGTGAAGAGCGCTTGTGTCTGCGCCACGTTGCCAACCTTAACTGCAGCAGTCGCGTAATATTTTGTATGGTCGGCTGCCAGTAAGATATGCCGGGAGTGAGCCATCATCATTTTCACCACACTGGCTTCATTAACATCGAACTCCGTCAAAGTGCCATCATGCTCAATCCCACCCACGCTGCTCACCAGGTAATCCGCGCGAAAACCTGATACGAATTCTATCGCTGCTGGTCCTGTTATTCCCCCATTATGCGGGCGCAACGTTCCGCCAGGTATCATGACTTCAAAGCGTGGATCTTTATATAGGATCTTGGCCACTCGCAGGCTATTGATGATCATGCGAAGATGATGATGGTGAAGCAGTGCGCGTCAGAGACTAGCCGTTTGTATTGGCTATATACCACAAATAACGCAAAGCGAAGCGACTATACAGGGACTAGGCAGTAAATTTTTCTCTGGCCCTGCACGTTAGTCGTCATTGCAGCATTGATCATGGGTATTTCCTATAAACTCAATGAGATAAAGTATACTCAGATTGTTGCAGCACTGGAAAAGAGAAAACATGATGCCATACCTATTATCCGCATAACATCACACTGACCTGCTCCCGTAAGCACGCCATTTCCGAGGCCACCTTTTACACCTGGCGTAAGAAGTATGGAGGTGCCCGGGGTTAAGCGCCTGAAGTCGCCTGAGGAAGAGAACGCCAGGCTCAGGAAGCTGCTTGCCGAAGCCATACTGGATAAGGAGGCGCTTCAGGTGGCTGTGGGGCGATTGTACTGACGACAGGTCAGAAGCGGGAAGCCGTGGTGTTGATGTGTGATGCGACCGGTCTGTCGCAACGTCGTGCCTGCAGGCTTACAGGTTTGCCCCTGTCGACCAGCCGTTATGATGCTCAGCGTCCGGCTGCTGATGCACATTTATCAGGGCGCATTATTGAGCTGGCACTCGAGCGCAGGCGTTTTGGCTAAAACCGCATCTGGCAGTTACTGCGCCGTGAAGGCCTTCAGGTTAATCACAAGCGCGTGTACCGCTTTTATCATCTCAGCGGGCTGGGCGTAAAAGGCAGGTGACGTTGTAAAGGACTGGCAGCGGAACGTCTGCCGCTGCTCCGCCCGGCAGCCCCCACTTGATCTGGTCGATAGATTTCGTTATGGACGCGCTGGCCACCGCCTGACCTGTGTGGATGATTTCACGAAGGAGTGTCTGACGATCATCGCTGCTTTCAGTATTTCAGGCGTTCAGGTCACGCGTATTCTGGACACCATTGCACTGTTTCAAGGCTATCCGGCGACAATAAGAACTGACCAGGGGCCGGAGTTCACTTGCCGCGCACTGGATACATGGGCCTTTGAGCATAGTGTTGAGTTGCGCTTAATCCAGCCGGGCAAGGCAATGCAGAACGGATTTATTGAGAGCTTTAACGGACGATTTAATGCCCAAAAACCATTAACCTTCACATACGTTTGCTATGGGCAGAGCTCGGAAGGGTTTCGCCAGTACCAGCGCAGTCGCTTTTCCATTTCAGGCGCGAAACGTTGTACCCATCGGTAAATCGTGGCGTGGTCAACACTGACACCGCGCTCAGCCAATATTTCCTGCAACTCCCGGTAGCTGATGCCGTATTTGCAATACCAGCGAACCGTCCACAGCATATGCCATATTGAAAATGCAGGCCTAGAAATGGGGTCATGTGCTGCTCCGTAAGAAAAAGATGGTAATCAATTTACAACTGCCTGATATTTGCAACAGTGCCATTTAAAGAGCCGTCTTGCCTTGCAAGCGGGTCCCCAAATCGTTTAAAGCCTCATACAAAATGCTATCAGAGAGCATTAATCCCGCTGCTATCGGCAAGGTAACCTTGGAAAAAGGCTCAACCATCAGAGGCGAAAAATCTGCTCTCCCCAGCTTTAATCCAGCCAGCGTCATATGCCAGGGTGTCGGATTATTGATAACCAGATTTTTTTCTGCACCGTTGCCTACCACTTCAAACTGCATTTTATTAACATCAGCCTCTTTTAATTCACCAATGCCTTCAGGCCTGACAAAAACCTTCATCCTGATTTTCAGCGGTAGCACCAGCCGCCTCGCTACGGCTTGTTGGCTGACGGTATTGGGGGGTATCTGAAAAATATTCAGCCAAAATACGCTTTCTCGATCCTTGGGCAAACTATCCAACGACAGTAATATCAGTCTCAGATTACGTATCTCTCCCGGTTTCATTTTAAAAACCGGAGGTTCAATCACAATCGGCGTCTGCGCTTTATCCGGTGTGACCGTTGGATCACCTTTATCTGTCCAGACCTGGATCACTACTGGCTGTTTCTCTGAGTTCACTAATGAAAGTGATTCAGATCGGCTACCCGAGTTGAACACTACGCGGGTTTTTTCCGCATTCACCACCGCATTGACGTTAAAAGCTAGACTACAAAGCATAAAACCCATCATAAAATGGATTTTATTGAAAACTGACCACCACCTGAAGTTGTGCATTAACAGTACCTGCTGTTGGTGTTTGACCACTGATGGCCTCAAGCGAGGCAGTGAAATTTCCAGTATATGTTGTGATACCGTCGGTAGAATCACCCTGACTGGTGGTTAGATCTTTATAGGCGTACCAACCGCCTTGATTGCCGGTGCGGGTGGTCTTAGAAGGTAGTAAGTTAAGTGCATTACCACTCTCACCATATATTCTAATACCAACACCAGAAGCCACACCCTCCGAACCATAATTAGTATCAAGTAAATGTGTTAATCCTCCTGAGGTTGTTTGCAAACCAAGATTGATTGCTGCAGTAACAGCCGAAGGCTGGTTAACTAAAAAACCCATTGCTACTACAGATGAAGCCGTACCTGTGCCAATATTGCCGATACCGGAGGTGGCTGAGTCCTCACAAGAGAGACTGATGGAAAATGTATTCTGGCTGGTGTCACCATTACTAAGCGATGAATTACTTATGGTTGGTAGATTAACAACTGAGGGATATTCCTTAACCATACACATCGCGCCACGGACGAAAGTTACATCATTATACATTCCGAAATATCCCGGCCACTGTGTTGGCCACCCAGGATAATTAGTACCTAACAGCCTCCCATCAACAATACCCCAATTGCTTAATCCAGGCCCACGAAAGGTGATAAATCCAGCATCATAAGGATAAGTATATAGATATGGCGATGTAAAAATACCTGCGACTGCTGTAGAGGCAGTTTTAAACAGTTCAACGTAAACATCAGAAAACGCACTGGCGGGGATGTAAATATAGTTTTCATCCTGAACCCAGTCATCCGAAGTCAACTGCCGAGATTGCCAGTACCTAGTAAAATAGTTGCCCGTTTTTTGATTAGTTAATCGGATTGCAACTCCGGCCACATATGTATGATAAGCATTTTCAATATCTGTAGTTTCCGTACCACCAGCCAAAGGAAAAGTTGATTGAGTGGCATACACCTCAGAAAGTGAATTTGCATCTTCTATAGCGCATCTAAATAATATTTGCTTGGCAGTGAAAGCGGTTGATGACGCACCGGTTAAAAAATTCGTCAATGTACTAGCCAGTAGTGTACCGCCGGGCATAAAAGAGTTATTTGAGCTAATAGATATCTGTGATGGTAATCCTAGTTTACCGCTTAACCCATGGGCTGCTCCACTCCATGCAGCAGCAGTATAGCCAGCGGAGATCAAATCCGAGGTCAGTAAACTTGTGTTAGCGACACGTTCACAGGCTGCATGGGAAATAAATGGAATTGTTATCAATAGCGCAGCCATCAATACCTTGATTTTATCTAACATATATCACCAATATGAATTACGGGCTATAAAAAGGATAGGGATTCAGGGTAATAACTATTCCTCACCCACACCTTTTTCACCATTAGCGAAGATAACAAAGCCGCTTCAAATTATTAATCATAAGCTCTCATTTTTAATCTTACCTGTGGTAGTCATCTCACACTTCGCTGTCAGTTGAACAATCTCTTGTTTCGAGGCTACCGGAAGAAGATAATTGATCCTGCATAGTTGATCCTCTTTATTTCCCCATTTAACAAATAGAACACCCGACTTATGATTAATTCTAGCATATATCTGCCCACTCTGGCCGACCATTCCAAGATTATTACCTTCTTTATCAATAACATCAGATCCCATGGGTATCACTTGGCCCTGTTCAAGTGAGGTACTAATCAATACCTGCTGACCTGATAACGTTTCAAAGTTGACCAAGACAAAGGCACCGGCATACGGCACCACCTGCTGACTCCCTCCCTGAATCTCAATCTGAGCATCAAGTCCTTTGGGATCCAGACTGACGGTGTTGTATTGGTAAGGCGAAAGTGAAGGCAAAATCGCGTAACCAAAACTGTCTATTTTTGCACCCTGGCCATTTTTAATTTCAGCCCCTTTAGCCCCTTTAGCTTTTATCAACGCAAAAGTATCGCTGACATATGGGCCATAAGTGACCCCGCCTGGATGTATAAGCAGGGTACCAGAGGTTCCCAGCCCTGCTTGCTTATAATCGCTGCCCTGAGAGTATGAGCCACGGAATGTGCCCTTCGCGGTATTCTGCTGCAACGACCCGCCCCAGGTCATGGTATTACCACTCTGTTGATAATTCTCAACGCCGCTGTACAGCGAATATGACAGGTTCCTGTTTTCGGTCAACGAGCCTGACATCGAAGTGGTTAGCGACTCTGAAGACTTATTTTTGTTCATATTTACTGAAATATTCGGTCGGTTATCACCCCATTCGAGTGGCATCGAAAACCCTACAGATATTGTATTTTCAGTATATTTCTGTCGGCTTTGATCATCTTCATAATTGCTGGCATAATTATTTCTGCTGCTGTAACTGGTTCTCTGTCGTCCAGCATTGATGCTATAACTGATTTTTTTATAGCTGTTACTGTAACCCAGTTGAAACTGGGTAACCCGTGAATTATTACTGTAATAGTCCGACGTGCTGGCATTTAATGACAGCGATCCCAGACTATCAAAATTTTGTACTACTGTAGCGCTAAAGCGGTTCTTCTGATTCAGTGAATCAGAATAATACTGTGTATCCCCGTTCTGGTAACGCCTGACCCCAAGCACATCCTGTAAATCTCTAAAGCCACTGGTCGAATAGCGATAAGCTGCCAGCGTCAGATTGGTGCCACTGTCAAACGTACGGCTATAACTGGTTTCGGCGCGCCAGCCAGACTGCGTCTGGTTGTCTTCCACTTTAGCATGCGAGTAAGTGCCATTAACCCCGACAGCACCGAACTGCGTGGCCATCACACCGCCAATCAGATACGCTTGGTAATCTTTTGCCAGTCTTAAACCAGTATTACCGGTAAATCGATTGCTTAATCCATGTTGTAAAACACTTTCAAAGAACTCGTTATCAATGTCATCATGCTGTCGTACCCGACCCAAAGCCAGTTGATAATTCCAGATCCCCGGGCGCACAGAATCCGGCACCGCAGAGTAAGGCACAGTAAAGCTGGAGGTCTTGCCGTTAGCTTCAAATACAGTGACCTGAAGATCACCCTGGCCGCTGGTGTTATATAAATCATCAATAACAAACGGTCCCGGCGAAACCACGGTTTCATAAATAATATTACCAAACTGTTTTACTACAACTCGTGCAGTAGTATCCGCACTGCCGTGCACTTCTGGTGCATAGCCACGTTTACTTTGTGGATACATGCGCAAATCGTTTTCCAGTTTAACGCCATTAAAAGCCAGGCTGCCGAAAAGGCTACTCTTAGTATAACTATCGCCCAAAGTGACCAACGAACTGATTGAGGGCAGTGGCCGCTGCGCAAAAGTGCGCACGCTATCCCAGCTATGACTCCTGATGCTGTTATTTTCGCTGTAACGCAGATTAGACAGATTCCTCAGTTGCCACAAACCGATATTGGTGCCGCTATTAATACTGCTCCACAGGGTCCTGGTCTTATAGCCGCCACTACTGTGGGTTTCATAATAGTTAGTGTTATGTTTACTGAACAAACCTAATGTGCCACTGTCCCACTGCGAAACAGGAATAAACCCACGCGGCTGCCGATACAGCGAACTTTGCGGGATCAGTAACTTTAATTTCAGCGTAGACTGCTCAAGCTCCCATGAAGAACCTGCTGATAAATTTGAAAACCATGCGCATTTCCCATCTACAGGATTTGCCGCCACTGAGTCTGGCTTAAGCTGAATCAGTTTAATATCCTCTGCGCTAAAACAGGGCTGTGTTGCTGCCGCCGAGTCACCGGACTTAGCACCAAAAGCGACCTCCAGATTCTGCTTGATTAACTTATTATTAACATAAAGATCAACACGATAGCGTCCGGCTTCAGTTTCTATCACCTTTTCATTTAATTTCGCCAGATTAATCGACAACCCGGTCCCTTGCAGCAGACTTGGATCAAAATAAAAGTCTTCGGCGAAAACAACAGGCTGATAACAACCAAGGATAGAAAGAGCCAATAAATAATAAGGTTGTGCTAATATGCTATCAGTTAGTGATTTCATATATATGATTCACATATGCACCCTGATCGTTAATAGAAGTAAGCACCACGCTGTAATTCTTCATTGATGGCAATCTTTCGAATTTAACTTCATCCTGAGAAAAGGGTGCTAACATATCGGCACTACGGTTATATTTTTTATTTTCTGATTTGATATCAACATTCACCAATGAAACAAAAAAAGGTGTTGTATTATTTATTTTCACTATTATTTTATCGCCAACCTGACTGGTTGTAACCTTGATATCATCCTTATTATTTCTGATTTTTTTAGCGATTGACTGGGGTCGATAGAAAATCTTTACGCGATTTTTTAACATCACCAGCACTGAGTTACGTTTTTGTTCGATGTCTTTATCCAGATTAGCGGGTGGAATCTGTAAAAAGTTAAAATAAAAAACAGATTCTCGATCCTGAGGTAAGTTTTTTTCACCGCTGTACGCCAGACGCAAAACCTGACCACTACCAGGCATAATACGGAACAACGCAGGGGCCGCAACAAAAGGTGCTTTAGCAGTTGCTGGCGTCGATTCTTCATCGCCACTGTCAATCCACACCTGCACAGCATAAGGAAAAATATTGTTATTACTGAACTCAACATTCACTGATGAGCTTTCTGCAGGATAAATTATACGTGTACCAATCATCGTGACACTGGCATTTGTTAGTGTGGGAAAAATCATTAGCGCGACCAACAATATGATGCCCTTAATTATGTTTATCGCAGCAGTATCAGCAATCATTTCTCACCCAATATATTTTTCGACAAGTCTAATCTGGATCATAAAATCTCAACCTGGATATAATATGATGGCATGATAATCGCCATCATATTCTGGTTTAGACTGTCTTACTGATAATTTAATGCATATTGTACAGAGGCCCTAACTGTACCTGCGGTTGCAACACCGGTTGCAAAATAGCGGGCATAATAGGTTTGCGTTGCGGTCTCTGAGTTTTCGGTCAAAGCGATATCACCATCACCTGACCAGGTCGTATTAAGGTTAATTGCCTCGCTTGTACTGTCCAGTAATTGGATATTGACGTTGGTTGCAGTGCCTGTATTACCTAGTGTTCCCGCTCCTGCAGTAGAGGTGTCAACTGCATTACCTGTGAATTTCGCTCCGATAGTGGAGGCTTCATCTGAGATCGTGCAACCACTAACATTAAATTCAAAGCTTGTAGTACCAGCTGTACTCCCTGGCGTACTTAAATTAGTAGTAGATACGGTTGGTAATAATACAACCGGGCTGGCCTGGCCATTTACCAGAACGGTGCACGTTTGCGCAGTCACCTCACCTTCAAAGCTAATGGTGTTATCTGAAACAGCTGCAGCACTTACGGAGTAAACTGAAAATAGCACACTACTTAAATACATAACTTTTTGACTAACTTTCATTACTTACACCTCAATTTGATTCACAACCTATAAAAAATGTAACATTTACTTGGTTTGATCTGACCGTACAATGTTAATCCCAGCTTAAATTCACTGGAACTTCTTAATCTAAGTAAGAACTAATGATATATACAAACTCATGCTCCGTTAAAAAGCAAACAACTGGTTTATTATTCTGCTTTTTTCGTCATTACCAGTTTTATATACTTAACTAGACATAGTAAATCATTATTTTTACTATTACCCTCTACCCTTAACATAGACAAAACAGTTCAATATCATTATTTTTACTAGGATTTTTCCCTCGTTATAACGAGACAATATTTCCACTGCGCCGTGCGCTTTGTGAAAAATAGCCGATGAACAACATCATTCCCCTGCAGAATTCACCAGAACTATCTCCGGGTTGCCGATCGCTCCGGGGGATGAGTTGGCGACCGCAGTGGTACTCCGACGGTTGACCACTTCCACCGACGGCACGCCACCCTATCTACTGGTACAGAAAGTGGCGCCCTCCTCTACTATATGCCCGATCAGCTTCATCACATGCTGTTCGCCACCATGTGGAACACTGGCATCCGCATTGGTGAAGCAAGAACACTGATTCCGAAGTCTTTTGATCTCGATGGAAAGCGACCGTTTGTGCCAGTGCTTTCTGAAAAGTGCGTGCCCGGCGCGGGCGCACGCCAAAAGATGAGGTCCGTCTGGTCCCGCTGACGGATATAAGCTATGTCATGCAGATGGCGCGCTGGATGGGTACCACACGTCCCCGCATACGTGAACCGCTGTGGGAAACCATGCGTAACTGGCTGAAACAGGCAGTCAGGCGGGCCGAAGCTGACGGGGTTCATTATTCGATTCCGGTGACGCCACATACGTTACGGCACAGCTATATTATGCACATGCTCTATCATCGTCAGACCAGTAAAGTGATTCAGGCCCTTGCTGGGCACAAACACGTTCTATGGATGTTTATACCCGGGTGTTTGCGCTGGAAATGGCGACCACGCTGTTCGTGCCGTTCACCGGTGACGGGCATGATGCCGCACAGATCCTCCGAACACTTCCTCCAATTAAGTAACAATGGCACTCACTACTGCTTATATAAGCTCTAGTGAGTTATATAAACTATAGTCAGTAAAATAAGCTGAAGAGAGTAACATAAGCTGTAGTCAGCAGAAGAGGATTTGTGGATTTCTGGTTAGACAGGGACACAGGGCCACGGCAGCTGCTGAAGCGCTGCCCTGAGGGGGTCATGGAACAGTGATGAAAGCAGCCCGGCGCAGGTAAATCTCATTTCGGCTTATATAAACTGTAGTGAGCAAAACACTCACCGGAGATATTAATATAAGCTGTAGTAAGTAAACAGAGCTGCGTTACTCACTACAGCTTATATTCAGCGGGTTTTGAAGAGTTTTTCAAGGTCATCAAGACTAATGCCCAGCTTCTCTAACAGCGTCAGTTTTTCGGCCATCTCCGGACTGACATCACCAGGTGCGGCAGGCAGCTTCGGGTTCTCAGCACTCGCATCATGGGGTGGCTGTAACTTGGGTCGGCGATAGTGAATGCAGAAGAGTTTTGAGCGCCCCCGCTGGATCTCTGTGTAATCTAGATAGCCAATCTCCCGGAGCTGCTCCATAGCCCGCCTTACCGTCTGGTTTTGCGAGAACACAGGGGACTTAAGGTTCAAGCGTGCCCGCAGACGTGCCAGTGATATCGGAGCAGGATCACGTGGCAGGCTCTCTATAAAGGTATACAGGGCCTGCGCGGACTCCCGACGCTTCAACGCGTTGATGGCCTTCAGCTGCAGAAGTACTTTACGGTCGAACTGATAGAGCTCAAACAGTCGCGGATCAGCCTGCAACTGCACAATATCTTTCTCAGTATCATAGTAAGCCGACTGCACCAGATGCGTGATGTACTCTTTGGTGTGCTTTTCGGTTGTGCGGGAAAACGAGATCACGGTACCCGCAATACGTTTAAGCGAGGGGCTGATACGCTCACGGAGCCTTCGCGATGACTGACTGGACGGGATGCCACAAAGTTTTGCGAACTCGACAAACGGCAGCTCAACTTTATCACCGATAACCTTATGCCGGGCAAAGGAATGGATCACCCCTACCCAGGTCTTGAAGTCGTTATCCATATCCAGACGGGGACCAGTGATCTCCACCTTATCAAATCCTTCCGCTCTGGCGAGAGAAAGTCGCGTCAGTTCTTCCGTCGCATCAGTACGGGATAGTGTATTTTTTTTGCTGTTTTTCAGTGATTTAAGCGTAGGAACAAACACTCCAAGTCGCATCAGTGCCACAGGCTGCACTGTATTACTGGCATTAGGAGTAAGGTTTACAACTTCACCGGAGGATTTATCAACCTCTTCAAACAGCTTTTTTATATCCAGATTGTCCTTTTCCAGAGGGCCTCCGATAGGTGGATAAGTAAAGAATAAAAGCAGCAACTGCCTTCAAGTTATAGCCATAAGGGGCTACACGACTAGTTTCAGCTTATACACAACTCTGATGTTATTTCAGGGGATATACTCACTATAGTTTATTCCATTGGCTCATCACAGCATATCTTCTGCATAATACAGCTTATTATATTCCAGTTACAGCTTATGATTAACATACTATAGCTTATGTGACCATGCCCTAGGTTCAGTGCTGACGCGGCTTCCAGAGGTTCCGGGATCTTCTTTGGATCTAACAGGGATCGTTTTAAGGATCTTAATTCTGGATCGAATTACTGTATATGTGGATAACCTGCTGACCATAAATGTAATTCAGACAGTTATTCAATGATCACCTTTCGTCGTTGCACCAGAGCGTACCTGCTCCCTTTAGCTTCTTTGATATTGCGCTTCCTCGCCTGCTTGCTCGCGTTGCTCGGTCACATGGCTGCGGCGAGCACTAGTCATTTCGGTTTACCAAATCATAAGCATGATACATAAGGATCAGGTATCTTTCTCACGATCGCTTTGTCTGATTGGATCCATGAAAAATCAGTGCTGTTGCTGGTATTTTCTCTCCAGCGAAGGACAATTTCATACTCACCGTTGGCTAGCAACTGAGCTGAAACCAGGACGCCGACTGTATGTCAGTTCGAAACTGGGCATCAAGTGGAATTACCTCTGGCATTTCTGCACTGCCGGGTGGTCTGAACAGAACGCTCTATTATGTCTGATGTATACAGGATGAAGTCTGCCTGGCGAGCGGGAATGGTCCGGACTAAATGCTGTGGCACTTAATGCAGGCGTGAACGACATTTATCCCTCACGGGCAAATCGCGCTGCCGCTTTTGATTACAATGGCCGACAGATAATCCGCTGACAGGGATTGTGACGGGGGTGATGAAGCTGTTTAATCGCTGTAGCTGGCAGTCTGAGCCAGCAGGGAGCGTCAGGAAAGGTTAATTAGTGGCGAATCTGCGACAGGTCGTCTTCAGTCAGACCGGTCATTTTCATGACAGTGACACGGTCGATGCCGTTCTGCAGCATGGTGCGGGCAACTTCCAGTTTGCCTTCGTTGCGGCCTTTTTCAATACCGCGCTGTTCACCGAGCTGAATCCCCTTCTCGATGCCTTTCTGTTCGAGCTGCTGTGCGATGGTCATAAGTGCGTATCCGTGTTGCGGCACACACTGTGCCAGTTCGCGTTCAAAGGCTTCAGCTTCGGCTGTTTCGCCTGTCTGCACTAATTTGAGCTTCAGCAAAAAAAAAGAATATTTTCTTGATTTATGATGTTTTTTGTTCAAAATTATAAAAAACATCATAAAGGTGTATTATGGAAAATATCGATCAGTTAAAAAAAGTTGCTGCAAGAGCGCACAAAATGTTGCTGGCTCTTAGCGAGCACATACAGCAACAAAAAGAAGAGTTTCAGCTTAACGATTTTTATCAGGTATATAGTAAGGCCTCACTGTACAAACTCCCTAAACTTAGCAAGGGAAGTGTTGAATACGCTGTGAGTGAAATGGAGGCTCTGGGGTATGTCTTTAACAAGCGCCCTTCTGGCAACACGATGAAGTATGCAATGACACTGCAGAATGTCATTGATTTATATCATCATCGAGGAGTACCTAAGTATCGTGATCGTCATCATGAGGCTTTCTGTATTTACGTTGCAAACCTTAAAGGTGGTGGTTCTAAAACTGTTTCAACGGCCTCTTTAGCGCATGCTCTCAGAGCGCATCCACACTTGCTGTATGAAGACCTGAGAATACTTGCAATCGATTTTGATCCACAAGCTTCATTAACCATGTTCTTAAGTCATCGGAACTCTGTTGGTCTCGTAGAAACAACGGCTGCTCAGGCGATGCTTCAAAACGTGAGCCGCGAAGAGCTTATTTCAGATTTTATCGTTCCGTCTGTTGTCCCGGGAGTGGACATTATTCCTGCTTCTATTGATGATGCTTTCATCGCGGAGAGATGGAAAGAACTCTGTGCTGAACATTTGCCCGGACAGAATGTGCATGCAGTCCTGAAAGAAAACATAATCGAGAAGCTTAAAAATGATTATGACTTTATCCTTGTAGACACAGGACCGCATCTGGATGCTTTTCTTAAGAATGGTATAGCTGCAGCAGATTTGCTCTTAACTCCTCTCCCCCCCGCAACTGTAGACTTCCATTCATCATTGAAGTTTGTGGCAAGTTTGCCTGCATTAGTCGAGAGCATCGAAGCCGAAGGTCAGCAATGTAATTTAATCGGCAATATCGGTTTTATGTCCAAGCTCTTAAATAAGAGCGATCACAAAATCTGTCATAGCCAGGCAAAGGATGTTTTTGGAGCTGACATGCTTGATGTTGTGTTGCCTAGACTGGATGGTTTTGAACGGTGCGGAGAAACATTCGATACCGTAATTTCCGCTAACCCAGCGACGTATGACGGTAGCGCAGAGGCATTAAAAAGTTCCAGAATTGCTGCCGAAGATTTTGCGAAGGGGGTATTTGATCGCGTGGAGTTTATCAGAATGAATGAGGAGGCCTGATGTCTGGTCACAGAAAAACAATTGGTAGAAATTTTAATTCTCAGGCAACGGTTGAATCGTCTTCTTCTGGGTTACAGGTTCAGTATTTTACATTGAAGACAGGACGAAAAGTTAAATTCACCTTAATTACCGTTCCTGCGGCTGAGGTAGCTGAAAAAACGTTTGTGCGACAGGAAACGAACGGACGTGATCAATCTGCGCTAACCAAAGATTCTTTAAAAGACATTACCCGGACTATTAGATTCCAGCAGTTTTTTGCCTGCATAGGGGTTATGGATGGCGAAAAAGTTGAGATCCTCGATGGCTCCAGGAGGCGCGCTTCGGCAATTGAAGTTCATACTGCCCTCAATGTTATGGTCACATCCGATAAGCTCTCGGCTGAAGAAGCAAGACAGCTTGCAAAGGATATTCAGACTGCGAAGGAACATAACATTCGCGAGATTGGATTACGCTTACTCTCTCTTAAAGAGTCTGGGCTGAACCAGAAAGAAATAGCAGAGCAGGAAGGTCTGTCTCAGGCCAAGGTCACTCGCGCTATTCAGGCGGCGACAGTACCACAAGAACTAATTTCTCTGTTTCCGGTGCAGTACGAGTTATCCTTTTCTGACTATAAAAATCTCTCAGAACTCAATGATCGACTTAAAGAAAATAGTATTGAATATTTTCAGCTCATGGAGAGTATCTCTGCGCAGCTTGATGTTTTAGCGGCTGAGGACCGTCTTCAGGAGGATGAAAAGAAAGCAGCAATTCTTAAATTGATTGCTAAAGGCGCTGCTTCTTTGATCGCTGAACCTCCAAAGGAAAAAACAACTGTGTCCTCGCTGTGGGAGTTTGCTGATAAAGATAAGTTTGCACGTAAGCGTGTTAAAGGCCGAAGCTTTACTTACGAGTTTAATCGCCTGTCTAAAAATCTACAGAATGATATTGATGCAGCAATTCAGGATATTTTGAAACGGCATTCAGGAGAATAATTTCGCCAGAAAGATTTCACATCTAAGTATCTAATTTATAGGATATTTATGTGGAAATTTCAGGGTGAAATCGCCACAAATTTCAGCATCAGGTATCCTCCTTCCAGCGTGTGGTATAAGTGGGAGAAAGCAACTCCCGCTTCATCTGCCATTCTGGTGCTACTCCCCATCCTGCAAACCACACTTTTCCCAGTACCGAATGGTTAGTCCCGTCCACGACTTTCATCAGCTGGTTGCTGGAGCTTCGCGGCTGAGTATCTTCGAACAGGTTTAGCTGCGAAACCCCATTAGGCGTGAAATCGTTGAGCATGCAACCCCCTTTTGCATATCGATGCCCATTCGCCCAAGCCCGATCCAATGCTTTCACAGCTGCGGCTATGATGTCACTGGTATCATGCGTGGGAGTCAATAGTTTCTCACTAGCCACATTTCCATAATACGATTCAATCACCGCGAACGACGACGTATTCACAAAAAACGCAATATGCCTGCCGAACTGCCGCTCACCGCGCAGCTTTTTAGCTGCACGCTCAGCGTTCTGACAGACTGCCTACCGCATAGCTTCATATGTCGTGACACGCTCCCCAAAGGACCTACTTCCGACAATCTGCTGTTCAGGCGGGGCCGCTTCTTCAAGTGAAATATAGCTTTCTCCGTTGAGTTCCCAGAATATTCTCTCCAGTACAACGTTGAAATTTTTCCTGATAAACACAGGTTTCGTGCGCGTCAGCTGCAGAGCAGTGATTATACCCATAGTGCAGTTTCCTGGATATCCTGCGGCCAACTCCCCAGATTTCTTCCACCGGCTGCAGTGAGAGCATTTTCTCTGTTCGTTTCAGATTTTGTGACGTCAGGGCAAGCACTCCACCGAATTGTGGCCACTCTTTCGACGCCTATTGAGTGCTTTTGCTGTATAAAGCCAACGTTCTGGTCGGTCCCATCCCAACACCAATTGTCAGCTCCGTTCCGGAGCGAACATTCTCGCGAAGCTGACGACCGAAGTCCTCATAATCGATGCTGCTGTTTATACCGCAGATATCGAGAAACTTACTCTTATCGATGCTGCACTGCTCCACGCATGGTGCCATATCCTCAAGGTGAGACATAACCCTGTCAGACATAGACGCATAAAGCTCGTAATTCCGAGAGAACGTGATTACCGGCTCCGGGAATTGTTCCGTCTCCAGCTGGTACCGGGGACGCCCATTTCAATACCCAGCTGTTTCGCTTCGGCACTGCGTGCGATGACGCAACCGTCGTTTTATCTAAATGAAACTAATAATTAGTTGTTGATAGGGTAGTGATTTTAAAAAGTATTTAACTACTAACTTTTGCTATGTGCTTTGTATCGGTGGCTTACTTAAGTTAGCGGCTACGTATTAAGTGCTATGGATATCGCTGGGAATCATATTATCCTTGGCGTTACTCTAAGGGCCAGACGCCAGGACTTAACGTCGCAAGCGCCGTTAAGATCGTTCACCGCAGTTAAGACGATTTAACGTAGCTGATTTTTTGCTGGAAGTTGGTTTAAGCCGTTAAGAGGAAGGTATGATTCGGCAGCGATATATTTTCCTGTAGCCAGCTACGCCGTGCTATTTAACATCAGTGTCACTTTCAGCGGCATTCAGAGCTGGATGCGCACTGCTTGCCAGGCAGCTCAACGAGAGGCCAAGAAAAACGCTAGACTATGAATCACCCGCAGAGCGTTTTAACCAATGTGGTACATCCATCGGTTGAACTCACAGCTCATAGCAGACAACACAACACTCCAGGGCTGCTGACATAAACAGCATCAAATTAACTAACGTTTCTCGCCACTCAGATCATTATTACTGAGCACCACAACGGGCCTATTATGCAGGTCCGGACGGAACACCTTTTAACAGCTCGCATAGAATGAATTCACGTCAGCGAGTGCAAACATCAGTTCGTACCCGCATCTTATGTATGAATGCTATCACCACGCCGAATATCTGCAGTTCCTCCGGATAGAGGGTGGGGTTGGCGGGATTCATCGGCAGCAGGGCGATACGTGGCATAAGTTGCAGGCGTTAAACGGTGAACTCGCCATCTGTTTCCGCGATGATAATATCCTCCTGAGCTTTTTCGACAACAATTAAATCGCTGGAGTACAGGCCTATATCTTTCATCGAATAGCCAATGGCGCGGACAAAGTAGGTTGCGCTGGGGCGTCGGATGCAGTAGGCGTTCAGATCCAGTTCATTTTAGGTATAGTCTGCGGCCTGTGATGGAAAACCTAAACCTGCCGGACAGCGCTCTATGAAAAATGGTGCAGTGGACAGTACTGGCTCAGTTGCGGGAGTGACAAAAAGGGTCATGGCATACCTCTTAATGCGCCTGTTTTTATATACAGTGTTATTCGAGATATTTCCCGTCCTACAAGAAGAATTTTACCTGTTCCTGCCACGTTGTTGTTTTGGCGGATAAAACAGGGTGTGGGTTATCCACAGAAACGGTGCATAACCCTGTGAGTGGATGTCTGGTATCTCACTGCCTTCTAAGGCAGCGGCTCTATAAGTTCCCGGCACTGGTTCCTCGGATTGCCAACAGCCCGGCTGACGAAGTGCCATGTGAAATTTCCGGCGTAAAGACTGCCCTCACGGGCAATGTCTTCCGCCTCTTTACCGGTTGTGTTTTCGCTGAGCCATTTACGTGCGGCATCTGGTGAGTACACGAGTGGTCGCCGATGCCGCACGTATGCGCACAGTGGCACAATTTTTTTGGAGTACAACGATTCCCCTGACGGACTGAGCTAGCGCCACGCCGTGATACTGATGAAGGCGCTGAGGGCTGATGCTCGCGCAAAACACCATCCAGTATGCATGGCGTCAGGACGGACTGCCCGTACGCAGATGGTTTGATCGTAGCTGGCTGCGTGTAGCGGTGAGTGAGGCCAGAGAAGAAGTTCAGGTACTTCTTGGGGCCCTTTCCACGCTACGGCATCTGACGTTGATGCGGGGCATATGCCCCGCATAGAAGGGAGATATGCAAAACGGATGTCGCGCGCTCCGCTATGCCAGTGCGACCTCCACGGCGTTACGGCCACGCTGGGAATGACGTTCGTACGGCCTGCGGCAAACGCCGTTCCTCTACTCTAGCCCGACCGCTGCGACTGCAAGCAACTGTCTTATGCGTGGGTAGGGCGGAGGCCGCTATGAGCGACAGGCGGGCGTCAGAACGCCGAAATTCCCCATGTTCGCTGAAAAGCGTGCGTGGGCTGGCCGCCGCCATCCAGGCGGTCGGACTGCTACAGAATCTGATTGTTCACTCAGTCGCGGTCGGGATATCAGGCTTGGCCGCAGGTAGCCGCCGACTGACTGCCCTGAATCTGTGGGCGCATGAGGGGCGTCTTCCTGGTGGCTATAGTGTGATGGTCAAGCGCGTCTCTGACGATATTGTTGCCCTAACCTCCGTAGCCGAGAGCGAGCAGCGTGCTGACATACATCCTGCCGAGCGGATCGCAGATTTCCGCTCGCTAGCAGATCAGGCAAAACACTCGCGCAGATTGGCGACGCGCTCGGATTTGGCTCCCGCGAAGTCCTGCGCATGCTGAAGCAGGCAAACCTCGCCCTGTCCCTGTTGGACAAGCTCGCACAGGACGAACTGACTGTTGAGCATTGTCCGGCGCTCTGTCTCGAGGACGATTACGCACGTAACGTGAAGACCATTTGGTCGAACGTGCCCATCCACCTTATCAAGCGCGCCATTACCGAAACTGAAATCAGTACCGACAGCGCTAAATTACGGTTGATTGGTCGTGGATCCTACTAGCCGGGGGCGCGCGAAGATGTGTTCAACAAGGAAGAAGGTGACGGCACCACTGACAATGTGCTGGTCGAGCGTCTGGAGCAGGAAAAGCTGAAGCGTATTGCCAGGGCATTCAGCAGCATGAGGGCTGCATAGAGCTGCGGTCGCGCAGCGCGTATCTAGATCACATTGAAAATCTACTCGACAAGATCACTCGGACTACGTTTAGGTCGAAAAAGCCTGTATCAGGGAAGTGGCGCTCGGCCCGGTCGATAACATTTAACATTATTGTAGATGATGAAATTCAGAACATGGCGCCTATTAATGAGGCGCACTGGGCTGTTGGTGAGAAAGAGCGAACAGAGTTTTAACCGGGTGCAATCTTGCATAGCGACAGCGAACGACTGCAAGGCAGATGAAGGCATTACGGGTAAGGGGACATCATTATTCTGCTTTGACGCTATGCATACCGTATTGCGCCAATTGAAAACTTTCATCAAACACCGTGGTTAACACCACTGCTAGGTTATTATTAACCCTGATAAAATATTTGTAAAGACACCGTGCGAGCTTAGCGTTCTGCTTATCACTATGGCCTAATATGATATCTACTATCGAACGATATGCTTCGGGTTCGTTGTTTCAACCCGGCAAAAATGTTTCGCTGTAATGACATCTTTTTCCGGTCTGCCTACAGGCCTAGTGGACAAATTGAGTTATCACAGGCCCTTAAAATGACAGAACAGACTCTCACTGCATTACTCAATATTGATGAGACGGTAAATCCTGCGCGTATCGCCGCCTCAGGAGACTGGGTGCTTGCGCATTATACTCATCTAGAATCTGCTGTCAGCGCGTTGCAGCCTCGGATACCACCAGACGCCGTTTTCGACTTGGGTCATCTTGATGCACTTGACACAGCTGGCGCAACACTGCTGGTTAGGCTTATGGGTGATAAACAGGTGCTGGTGCTCGATCAAATTGCGCCATCGCTGTCCAAAGAGCGTCGAGTCTTGCTGCAAACAGTCAGAGCGGCATTGCAAGATTACGCTACGGCACCTACACCAAAGCAGCCGGGCATTGTGACCGAGCTTTTGGCGAACGTTGGTAAGTCGGTGGAAAGTTTCTGGATAAACCTGGTTGCGCTAATTGGGTTTATCGGTATGACGCTGGAGGCGCTTTTTTCCAGTCTATTGCGGCCTTCTCGCTGGCGAATCACTTCTTTGGTCGCTAATCTGCAGCAGATTGGCCTGAATGCCGTACCTATCATCGCGATGCTGACCTTTATGGTGGGAGCTGTCATTGCCTTCCTGGGAGCAACGGTACTCTCCACCTTCGGTGCCAGTGTATTTACCGTTCAGCTGGTCGTGTTTTCATTCCTGCGCGAATTTGCCGTACTATTGACCGCCATACTAATGGCGGGGCGAACTGCCAGCGCTTTTACTGCACAGATCGGTCTGATGAAGGCCACCGAAGAAATTGATGCTATTCAGGCAATGGGGCTAAATCCAGTTGAACTACTTGTGCTTCCGCGCGTGTTGGCGCTGCTGCTGGCGCTGCCCATGCTGACCTTTATCGGCATGATCAGCGGAATCTCTGGCGGGATTGTGGTTTGTGCGTTAACACTGGATATCTCTCCGATCATGTTTTTAACCATAATGAAAAATAGCGTCGGTTTTGAACATTTTTTGATGGGGATGATTAAAGCGCCGGTTTTTGCTTTTCTGATATCCATCATTGGTTGTCTGGAAGGATTTAAGGTCAGCGGAAGCTCTGCATCCGTGGGAGCACACACCACAGCGAGCGTTGTGCATTCAATATTTGTGGTAATCCTACTGGATGCGGTTGCTGCACTGTTCTTTATGGAGATGGGATGGTAAACGACACAAGCCTAGACGCCATTATTCGCATCCGTAAATTGCGTAATTGCTTCGGGTCGCAATGCGTGCATGTCGATCTCGATCTCGACGTGGGTCGTGGCGAAATACTTGGCGTAGTGGGCGGGTCGGGTACCGGAAAGTCAGTGCTCCTGCGCAGTATCGTAGGTCTTCACCGCCCGACTGACGGACGGATTGAGGTATTCGGCGAAAATCTTATGGAACTCAGCGGTGCGCGCCGTTCCGTGGTGGAGAGACGTTTTGGCGTTCTGTTTCAGCGTGGGGCATTATTCAGCTCGCTAACGGTCAGAGAGAACGTGGCCCTGCCGCTTATTGAATTCGCGGGGCTTCAGCGCTGCGATGCTGAACGGCTGGCACAGGTCAAACTTGCGATGGCCGGTTTGCCCGCCAGCGCCGGGGATAAATATCCCTCTTCACTTTCAGGAGGCATGGTGAAACGCGCGGCGCTGGCTCGATCGCTGGCTTTGGATCCGGAAATTCTGTTTCTTGATGAGCCAACCGCAGGACTGGATCCTATTGGTGCCGCTGCTTTTGACAGTCTCATTGCTACGCTGCGTAATGCGCTGGGATTAACCGTATTTTTAGTGACCCACGATCTGGATACCCTTTATACAATCTGCAACAGGGTAGCGGTGCTTTCGCAAAAAAAAGTTTTAGTCGTGGATTCACTGGACGTGGTGGCAGCGACTCAGGAGCCTTGGATTCAGGAATACTTCCACGGCCCCCGCGGGCGAGCGGCACAGCAGGCTCAAATGACGTCACAAGAGAGGCAATAAAAGATGGAAACCCGTGCTCACCATGTCCTCATAGGATTATTCACTCTCATTATCTTCACTGCGGTGCTGTTGTTTAGCCTGTGGCTAAACAAATCCGACAGCGATCGCCAGTTCAGCATATATGATATCGTGTTTAACGAAGCCGTGAGTGGCCTTTCCCAAGGGAGCACTGTTAACTACAGTGGGATCCGGGTCGGGGAAGTGGTTCAGCTTCGTTTGGACACGGATAACCCCGGTAAGGTTTGGGCACGTATCAGAGTCGCTGCCTCCACGCCTGTTCGTCAGGATACACAGGCGCGGTTGGCTATGGCCGGTATAACCGGCACATCTAATATTCAGCTTAGTGGCGGAAGCGAAGCCAGCCCGGCGCTGGATGGCGATGACGAAAGGATCCCGGTGATTACTGCCACTCCTTCGCCACTTAACCAACTGCTCACTAATGGCGAAGATGTAGTGACCAACGTTAATGAAGTCCTGTTGCGCTTAAATCAGGTTATCACCCCGGATAATCAGCAGCGATTCGTCAATACGTTAGACAACTTGGAAAAAATTACCGGTACTATCGCTGACCAACGGGAAGATATTAGTACCATTCTGCAGCAGCTGTCCCTGGTTACAAAGCAAAGTAATGAGACGCTGGAGCAAACTCAACTTCTGATGCGTAATGCAAACGCCCTGCTGGACGGTAAGGGTAAAGATCTGGTCAATAATGCGGCCAATACGCTTGCATTATTGCAAAAGACTAGCGGCCTGATTAATCAATTGGTCAACGATAATCAGCATTCAATAAATAACGGTATCCAGGGTTTTAACGACCTTGGACCTGCCGTCAACGAGTTACGCAAAACTCTGATTATATTACGCGGAGCGATCAACCGCCTAGAAGAAAACCCCGCCGTCTTGTTAAGGGGCCCTGAACGTATGAAGGAGTTTACCCCATAATGACCGTTTTCCATCATCGAATGTCTTGTTTATCTAGCCAGATGCTGAGACTGCTGGCTTTCCTGATGTGCCTACCGCTGGCTGCCTGCACGGTGTTGCCGAAAACGCCAGTTTCGCAGGTCTGGTTACTTCCTGCTCAGCCGGGGAAGGCTGCCAGCCAGAACATAAACCTATCACTACGCGTCGTGCAGCCAAACACCAGCCAGTTCATTAATAGCTCGCGAATTGCCGTCCAACCTCAGAATGCTGAAATAACGGCCTTTAGCGGATCGCGCTGGAGTGATTCGGTACCGTTATTGGTTCGTAATCGTCTGACGCAGGAGTTGCGCACTGACGGGCGTTTCCTTTCGGTCAGCAGTGATGATGAGAATCTGCAGGCCGATTTGGAACTAGGGGGCGATTTATCCTCATTCCAGGGCGTATATCGCGGGACACAAGGCGAAGTGCTGATACAGTTTGATGCGCGTTTGGTTCAAACATCAGATCGGCGCGTGATAGCCAGTCATCGTTTCGTAATACGCCAGTCCATTAACGGTAGTTCTATGAATGAAGTCGTCGAGGCTTTTGGCTTGGCTAGCGACAGACTTGCCGCAGAAATGCTCCGCTGGCTGGGGAATATCAGTTCCATAAGTTCGCCGTCAGCCTGAATATTGAGGCTAAAAGGTGTTAAATAGCGAGCTTTATCACTCGCAAAGGTAAAACTCCACAACTGATCCCGCTCAGGCAAGGCTCTAGCTCGGAAGTTGTGCCTAATAATGCTTGCGTTTCCAATGTATACCCATAAGTCAGGTCAAATCTCATTTGACAGCAAAATTATGCATTTCAAAGGCAGTCAATCAGTGTAAAGGATTCATTCAGTGAATATTACGCATTTGATAATTTAAAGCATGATTTTTGAATTAATATTATCCAAGTGGCACTATTGTAACTATATTTGATTATCAATTTCTTTAGTTGACTAGTTGGACGCGGAAAAATAAAATTTTGGCTTGCTAGTTAATTTCGATGAGTAAAATATTCCGCCTAATACCACTATAATTTCAGGGGCAAATTTCAATATAGTGATCGACATTGAGATCCCATGACACAGTTTTCTAATAAAGTAGGGATACAATCTCTCTATCAAGCTGGTGATTTTCAACATCACGTTGGATAATCATTAATGCATCAGCTACGGGCATTCCCCGACGGTAGGGACGGTTTTCAGTCAGCGCGGTAAAGACATCGGCTACGGCCACGATGCGCGAAGGAATATCTAAAGAGGCGGCGCAGAGGCGGAACGGATAACCGCTGCCATCCAGCCTTTCATGATGATTCGCCGCCCAGCGGGCAATATCACATGGTGTGTCAGTCGGTGTCAGCAGTTCCAGTGTTTTATAGCTGTGCTGCTTCATCTGGGCATATTCAGATGGGTTCAGTGGACCTTTTTTTTCTAGGATTTCACGTGGAATAAGTAGCTTACCCACGTCATGCAGATAACCAGCTATTTCTATTTTTTTCTGCATTTCCGCCTCTAGGCCGTACTGCGCGGCAAGTTTTCCCGCCACGCGCGCCACGCCTGCGCTGTGTCGCGCGGTCGCGCCGCTGTGCATATCCATAATACAAGCTATCAGCGGGCATATTTCTAGCAGGTCAAGGTGGTCGAGCATTTCATCGTGTAACGGACTGAGCGCGCTAAGCACTTTATCCGGCGACGCGCTGCTTAAGCGGAACCAGAATCCGTCCTCTGCTGCTGATTTCTTGAGTGCATCGGTCAGAAGCCTTGGCCACAGACCGCTTTGGGCTAAAAACTGCGCAATATTGCGCAGTTCCCCGGTACGCGTTAGAAAGTGCTCAAAGGCTCCCGCCATCCGCAAAAGCGGTAAATCACGCACCGCAACCGCAGGGCCAAGGAAGCGGATGGAGGAAATTGCAGAAACGAGATTAGCATCTTGGGCGGTGTCCTTTTTCAGGTCGTGAATATCATCTATCATTGCGGCCAGAAAAAGATGGCGGCACCTTATTACGTCGCAGCCAGAATAGATTGCAAGATACGCAGTGATTATCGCTGTACGTTGCATGTGTCGAACCAGAGTGGGCGAGACGGTACGAATAATGTTATGCAATGTCGCAAACATGTTCTGAACGGATATTTTCATAAGTTCCTTCAAGACATTAACCTACTCGATAACGTCCATGGCATGGCTCAAATAAACAACGAATTTATCAATAAGATAAATTCGTTGTAATGCCATCGTTAAATTGCCGAAAATAAAACATTAAGAGTTCTTAACAAATCTTATGATACTCGTTTGTAATAAGCTTATCTTAACAATAGATATAAAATGGCGCTGTTAAAAAACATAATCGACTTTTTTTGGTTTTTCTCTTCAGATCTCATTGGTATTAATTTCTATTTTTTAAATAGTAGTTTCAAACTACATACATCTTAATTTCAATAAAAGTGCTGGAATTTATTATGCATGATAGATTGTTTTTTATAAATAATTGTTCTTGTGGTCTATTATTCTTAATTAGGTTGCTTAACCAGTGTCATACACATTGTAAGGTGTGGTAAGTCTATTTTATTTGCTATATTGTTCTGTTGTTAATATAATCAAAACAGTTTGGCAGCATTATTCTAACTAGGAATTTTCCACATATGTCTCTGCGTATTTTGTAGGCATTTCAGACTCCCTTAAATACCCTTCAAAGAATCAATGTATTATTTAGTGCTTTTGGTTAATCGATTTTGATTATGACCGTGAATACCAGAAACTATATAAAGAGCAATCTTTCTCTCTGTGTGATTAAAAGTAGATGATTTTATCGCATTATGAGTCTGGTGGGGTAACATATTTTTTTATTGTAATAGTGTCTGGTCACGTCTTTGATCCGAAAAACCTTCTTTCATCTGCATTATCTCATTCATATCATTGCGCTATGTTTCCGCTGCTATCTGGCAAATTCAGTCAGCCTGCGAGATTTGGAAGATGGGATGACTGGGGGCAATATCTCTGTTGATCATTCCACATTTTACAGATGGGGCATCCATCTGAAGCCCTGCTGGATGAGGCCTTCAGCCGACATAAAGGCAGCGCAGGGCGTCAGTTTCGAATGGATTAAACCTACATTAGAGTCCGAGAACAGTAGAAATATAAGTACCACGGTGTTGAATCTTGTAGCCGGACGATTGACTTTCTACTGACGGCAGCGAGATACGGCAGCGGCTTTGGCTTTCTTCCAAAGGGCTCTCTGTCTCCACGGTTTACCAGAAATGGTGAAGATCAATATAAGTGGGCAAATAATGCCGTCAGAGAGGCCGATAACTGTATAAAGTTAAAATAGAGCAAGTACCTGAATATTCTGGTTGAGCAGGATCACAGTAACATTAAGCGCACGATAAAACTGATGACGTAATTCAAACAATCAGGCGAATTCAGACTTTCCTGGCAGGTATTGAGCTTGTTCACATTATACGTAATAAACAATATCAACATACTGATGGGATGGATTCTCACCAGCAGAACAGTTCTACCGGTTAGTAGCCTGAAAAACAAGAATCTTAATATCTGCCAGACCACTGCCGTGGATGTGACAGTACCGGATCATTAGCTCAATCTTCAACAAGATGGGAGGGGTAGTTAATTGGGCCGCTGAACGGCCCTGATTTAAATAATTTAACAACGGTTAAGGCGCTACAGAATGATGCCGCCGATAATAAACCCTAGGATCACGCTCAAAATAATGGCAAGAATGCCAGGTAGCAGGAATGCGTGGTTAAACACGTATTTGCCGATGCGGGTCGAGCCGGTGTCATCCATCTCCACTGCCGCCAGCAGGGTCGGATAGGTTGGCAAAACGAACAATGCAGACACTGCCGCGAAAGAGGCTATAGCCGTCAAAGGCGTTACGCCGAGCATCAGCGCCGCAGGCATCAGCGCTTTAGTGGTCGCCGCCTGTGAATAGAGCAGGGTGGCGGCAAAGAACAACACCACCGCCAGCAGCCATGGATAGCTATGCAGCAGATCGCCCGCTATGCTCTGGATATCGGCAATATGTGATTTGACGAAGGTATCACCGAGCCACGCCACGCCGAGTACACACACGCATGCGCTCATACCGGATCTAAACGTGCTTGCGTTCAGGACTTCGCTGGTATCGATTTTACAGGTGAAGCTGATAAGCGTAGCAATAGTCAACATGAACACCACAATCGCTTCGTTACGCGGCAGCACCGGATTCTGAATCAGACCAACGGCGTCACTGATGGCGGTGGCGTAGAACATCACGGCAACGATGCCGATCAGGAAGAGCAGCACGGAGCGTTTGGCGTGCGGTTTCAGTTCGAAGACCTGGCTACCGCGCAGCGTCACTTCACCCTTAGCCAGACGCTCCTGATAAACAGGATCGTCCTTTAACTCGGTACCAAGGAAGTTACACACGACAGCGGTCAGCATGACGGCGATTAGCGTCACTGGAATACAGATCGACAGCAGCGTCAGATAGCTCACGCCCATCGGCTCAAGAATACCGGCGAAGAACACCACCGCCGCAGAAATTGGCGAGGCGGTGATCGCGATCTGCGAGGCAACAACAGCGATTGAGAGCGGGCGAGAAGGGCGGATACCCTGTTCTTTCGCCACTTCGGTGATGACCGGCAGTGTAGAAAACGCCGTGTGACCAGTACCTGCCATAATGGTCATAAACCATGTTACCAGCGGTGCAAGAAAGGTGATGTATTTGGGATGGCGCCGTAACGCACGCTCTGCAAGGCTGACCAGATAGTCCATACCGCCCGCCACCTGCATGGTAGCAATCGCGGCGATAACGGCTATTATGATTTCGATAACGTCAAAGGGGATGGTACCTGGCTCAATCTGAAAGACGAAGGTGAGAACGAGCACACCGAGGCCACCGGCAAAACCAATCCCGATCCCCCCCAGTCTTGCACCTAGATAAATCGCTAATAGCACGACAACGAGTTCTGCTCCAAACATAAGACTCTCCTTGTTTATTAACAATTTGATATTAAAATGTTGTGTAATTGATACAGTTTGAAAAGAAAAAGGCACGTCACCCAGTGACGTGCCTTTCGGAAGCTTAGCCTGAACGATTACTGTTCGGTTTCATCCGTATACCTTTTCGCTTTGTATACCGGATGCATCAGGTTTTTTGCTGAGAAGATATCGCTTAGCTCGGCTTCGGTCAACAGCCCGCGGTCCAGCACGACTTCGCGCACGCTCTTGCCGGTTTCAGCACAAATCTTACCAATGATGTCGCCATTGTGGTGACCGATGAACGGGTTAAGGTAGGTGACAATCCCGATGGAGTTGTACACGTAGCCTTCACACACTTCTTTATTCGCGGTAATGCCGTTAATGCATTTTTCCAGTAGGTTGTAGCAGGCGTTAGTCAGGATATGAATGGATTCAAACATTGCCTGACCAATCATGGGCTCCATCACGTTCAGCTGCAGCTGACCTGCTTCAGAGGCCATGGTCACGGTAGTATCGTTACCGATGACTTTGAAGCACACCTGGTTTACCACTTCTGGCACAACCGGGTTCACTTTGGCCGGCATGATGGATGAACCTGCCTGCAGTTCTGGCAGGTTGATTTCATTCAGGCCAGTGCGCGGGCCTGAAGAAAGCAGGCGCAGGTCGTTACAGATTTTGGACAGCTTAACCGCCAGGCATTTCAGCGCGCTGTGAACCATGACGAAATCGCCGCAGTCGGAGGTGGCTTCAATCAGGTCTTCTGCAGGCACTACCGGCAGGTTAGAGACTTCGGCCAGTTTCTGCACCGCCAGCAGTTGGTAGCCGTCCGGGGTATTCAGGCGTGTGCCAATGGCAGTTGCACCGAGGTTAACCTCCAGCAACAATTCGGCATTGCGCATAATATTGTGGGTTTCTTCGCTCAACAGTACTTTAAAGGCGTTGAACTCCCGGCCGAGTGTCATCGGAACGGCATCCTGTAGCTGCGTGCGCCCCATTTTTAGGACATCGCTGAACTCATTAGCTTTACGCTCGAAACCGTCTCTGAGCTGGCTAATGGCGTCGATCAGTTTGACAATAGATGCGTACACTGCGATACGGAAACCGGTTGGATAGACATCGTTGGTGGACTGACATTTGTTAACGTGGTCGTTCGGGTTGAGGTACTGGTATTCACCTTTCTGGTGACCCATCAACTCCAGGCCGATATTGGCCAGCACTTCGTTGGTATTCATGTTGACGGAGGTACCCGCGCCGCCCTGATAGACGTCAACCGGGAACTGGTCCATGCACTTGCCGTTGTTCAGCACTTCGTCGCACGCGGCGATAATCGCATTTGCAGCGCTTTTCGGAATGGTTTGCAGCTCTTTGTTTGCCAGGGCTGCGGCTTTCTTCACCATCACCATGCCACGCACAAATTCAGGGATGTCGCTGATTTTGCTGTTGCTAATGTAGAAGTTTTCAATCGCTCTCAGAGTGTGAATACCATAGTAGGCATCCGCTGGAACTTCCCTGGTACCCAACAAATCTTCTTCGATACGAATGTTGTTTAACATATAAACCTCCTTTTAAAACTGCTAATGGCTCTCTCTAAATACACAGTAGAAGTGAAGTTATAAATGTCACACAGTATAAAAGTAGTTATAAAAGTCTTATATCCGGAAATTATTCCTGAAATAAATTAAATTTTCGAGATATTGTGCTAGTTAAGATGGGTTTGTATAATCTGGATCAACAATTAAGGATTTCTTTTTATGATAAGAATAAATCTGTGGTGTGGATCACAGCATTCATTCAGGTCAACTGTAATTACATCAATTACTTACCAATCTCAGCCCGCAAACTGGAAACTCATTCTATACACAGAATTATAAAATCCCCCCTTGTCCAGAATTCTTCCAGTACTCTGACCTACTCCCCGTTAATTAGTACACCCCGATGTTAGTAATGTCTTCATAAGCCACATGAAGACATCCCCATGAAGAAGCGTTTTTCCGGCCAACAGATCTTCAGTATTCTCCGCGAGGCCGAAGCCGGAGTTTCTGCCCGCGAGCTCTGCCGCAAGCACGCCATTTCCGATGCCACGTTTTACACCTGGCGTAAAAAGTATGGCGGCATGGAGGTGCCCGAGGTTAAGCGCCTGAAGTAGCCTGAGGAAGAGAACGCACGACTCAAAAAGCTGCTGGCCCAAGCCAGGCTGGATAAGGAGGCGCTTCAGGTGGCCCTGGGCCGAAAGTACTGACGACAGACCAGAAGCGGGAAACCGTGGTGTTGATGTGTGATGCGACCGGTCTGTCGCAACGTCGTGCATGCAGGCTTACAGGTTTGTCTCTGTCGACCTGCCGTTACGAAGCGCAGCGCGCATTTATCCGGGCGCATCACCGAACTGGCACTCGAACGCAGGCGTTTTGGTTACCGCCGCATCTGGCAGCTGCTGCGCCGCGACGGGCTTCATGTTAATCACAAGCGAGTATACCGGCTCTACCATCTGAGTGGATTCGGCGTAAAACGCAGACGTCGTCGTAAAGGGCTGGCAACAGAACGTCTGCCGCTGCTCCGCCCAGCGGCGCCGAATCTGACCTGGTCCATGGATTCGCTGGCCACCGGTCGCAGGATCAAGTGCCTGACCTGCGTTGATGACTTCATACGACTCGTTTTCTGATTTCCTTCGTGACTTGCCCTAAGTATGTTGCAGTGCGATACTTGTAATGACATTTGTAATTACAAGGGGTGTAAGACATGGGTAGCATTAACCTGCGTATTGACGATGAACTTAAAGCGCGTTCTTACGCTGCGCTTGAAAAAATGGGTGTAACTCCCTCAGAGGCGCTGCGTCTCATGCTTGAATATATTGCTGACAATGAACGCTTGCCGTTCAAACAGACACTCCTGAGTGATGAAGATGATGAGCTCATTGAGATAGTGAAAGAGCGTCTTCGCAATCCTAAGCCAGTACGTGTGACACTGGATGAGCTCTGATGACGTATTTGCTGGATTTTGACGAGCGGGCACTAAAGGAATGGCGAAAGCTGGGCTCGACGGTACGTGAACAGTTGAAAAAGAAGCTGGCTGAAGTGCTTGAGTCACCCCGAATTGAAGCGAACAAGCTTCGTGGTATGCCTGACTGCTACAAGATTAAGCTCCGGTCTTCAGGCTATCGTCTTGTATATCAGGTCATAGACGAAAAGGTTGTCGTCTTCGTGATTTCCGTGGGGAAAAGGGAACGCTCGGAAGTTTATAGCGAGGCGGTCAAACGCATTCTCTGAAACAAAGCAGGACATCTCTGTCTCGCAGTGAAGGTGCCAACTCTGCTTTGCGTTGATACACTTAATCGCCATATTACTCAGGAACAAGCTGCGGCACGCATTGGCACTTCTATTCGGCAGGTTAAACGTCTGGTGCAACGGTATAGAAATGAAGGGCCTTCTGGTCTAGTTTCCCGCCGACGTGGAAAGCGTCTCAATAATTCCTTTTCAACCGAATTCAGAGCAACAGTAATTACACTCCTCAAAGGCCGCTACGCTGATTTTGGACCAACACTCGTCAGTGAGAAATTGCGCGAAATACACGGCTTGTGTTTATCCGTTGAAACTCTCAGGAAGTGGATGGTAGAGGAGGGCATATGGCGCGAACGTCGACGTAAGCTAGCCCGAATATATCAGCGCCGCATGCGGCGCCCATCCTACGGTGAACTGATCCAGATTGATGGCTCGCCTCATTCTGGTTTGAAGGACGGGGTCCCAAATGCACACTGATAGTCTTTATCGATGATGCTACCAGCGCTCTGATGGCGCTGCGATTCGCTCCTGCAGAAACAACCCAGGCTTACATGGAAACCCTCCGTGGGTACCTTAATGATCATGGTGTACCATTGGCTCTCTACTCTGACAGACATAGTATATTCAGGGTAAATAACCCGGAGCGGGAAGGGGAGTTGACTCAGTTCACACGTGCGATAAAGACACTGGGTATCGAGCCAATTCACACATTGCAGGTGTGGGAGATTATATGATCAGGATGCCGGGTAACTAGAACCGTCTGTCATCCAAAGATTCAGTTCAGAAGCAGCCGGAATAAAGAGAAATATGCGACGGACATTCGGAGACTAAACCTTGTCAGGTATTAAGCGAACAGTAGAGCAATTCATTCACAATATTCTGCGAGCCCAGAATATACCTGAATCTCAGTGGCCGGGTCTTGTGAAAAAGATTGGTAGGGGGATGATACTGACTGGTGTGGTCATCGTCGTTCCCGGTGTTCTGGTTGATAACATCTCTCTACCAGTAACTATCGCGATACAGATCAGTTACGCTTCGCTGATCTGTATCGGGGCTCTCCTGGCTTTTGACGATAAAAAGTCAGAGCGCGGGTAATGAATATGAGTATCAGTCAGAAGGGAAGCGTAGGTAGCTCGAAGAGCTTGAAGACGAAGACCGGGCGAGCGTTCTGGTGGCTATGCAGGCAAGTATCGTTAGCGTTAAATCCGTCACCTTGCAGCGGCAGATAAAAAAATGGCAGGGTGACATCTGATCCCTGCCGTCAAAACTAAACGCCTAATATTCCGGCAATTATAACGCGCCTTTTTGTGATGTAAATCACATTTCAAGCTAATGTGAAATTCCCCAGCGTAACATCTGTAGATACCATATAACCCCCTGTGCCTCAAGCTAACCCGGCCGCTCCGGCCACAAGGGTTCACTTCGTATTCTTTCTCACCCGTTCGCACCCTTCACGGTGCATTCATCCCGCGAAGGGGTTGCGCTGCGTATTGCGGCGTCGCCCTTGCGTCCTCCGCTTTTCGCCGGTCTGTCGTGTCGTCACGGCGATGCCGGACTCGAGAATATGTTAACTGTGGAGGATTGTATGAGCCTGACCCTGACCTGTTGTGATGCCGTTCGTCTAGAGGGCGCCCAGCGCCTGACCTTTTTACCCGATCTCTTTGGCGGCGATTTTATGACGTCCGAAGCCTCCGTGTATGCCTATGCGCACCGGTACTGCCCTGATTATCAGGGCGGGTTCTGGCAGTTTTACCGTCTGCCTGATGGGGGCGGATTTATGGTGCCGGATGTGGAAAAGCTGATCTTCTGTAACGCGGATAACTGGTTTGAGCAGACCGTCAGCGGGGAAGTGGCGGGGATCATCCTCACGGCACTGGTACTGAATCACCGGAGCTGGCACCACAGCAACCATGACCATGAGGAGCTGTGCCGCCATTTCTGCCGCCGCCATGAACAACTCATGTCTTTTGCTGATACCCATACGGAAAGCGCCACTATCTGGCGTGCCCTCGACTGACTGGCCACGGGCGGCGATGCCGCCCGACTAAAGGAGAAAAAACATGATTGGTACAGCAAGAGAAATCGCCCTGCAAATGTTGAGTTGTTCTGACCTCGACGGGGAAAAATTCGTGTACGCAAGCTGGAATAGAGATGATATCCGTTGCATTTGCCTTGACTGGGATCTTAGCAACGAGGAGCTGGATGAAGTATTGAGCCGGCTTAGTTCCTGTCTCGAAAGTGGTGCGGATATCGGTCAGATCCGGTCAATTGTTGAAGTCTTGCTCGATGAGCGACACGAAAAGCGGACCGTGACTGTTCCTGCAAAATCGCTGGCGACAGCCATGCAGCTGGCAGGTAAAGAAATGGAACGGCTTGCTTGCAGCGAAGGAATTGAAGCGCTGAAAGAAAAAAAAGAGGTTATACAGGAGTTGCGCATCGCGCTTAATGCCTGACCCGATGCCGGAGGCAACGCCTCCGGTGACAGACTTAAGGAGAATCTAATGCAACTGTCACAAGAAACCCGTTCCATCCTGCGCCAGTACAAAACCCTGATAAATCATAGACGGCAGGAACTCGGTCTCAGCCCCGTAACCACGGCAAAAGTGATGGACGAAATCTGCGAATCTGCCACCCGTCAGTGTGCCGTCTATTTGTGCGGTCACTTTATTCTTCAGGGCGGTGAAGGCGACAAACCATAACAGGTCAAGGCAGGGCTAAGGCGCTGCCTGATCGCGCGCAAAAACCCTGTCATCCCTGCGGGCTGACGGGCGACAGAGAAAGCGCCTGCGGCGCTTCCCTCCTCCGCCCTTTAAGAGGGAACCTGACAGACAGGGCAAAAAAATGCTGGCAGATAAGCTATGGCCGGAACAGCCTTCTGCGTGGGCGTGGGCGTGGGCGTGGGCTCTGAAACCCGATCATAAAATTACCTGAAAACACCTGAATCCAGTGGGTTGCCTTTTTCGTCTGCTGTCGTTTTTTGATACCCGCAATCAGAAAAATGGGCAAGGATATGGCCCCCTTCGGCTCCTGACCCGCGTTGCGGTTCAGTCGTCGAGCCCCACTCCGACGGGCAGCTGCTGCGCACCCGCCAGTCTCCGCCGAATCCCTTCGGGGTTCGGGCTGTCGCTAG